>Ga0315291_10002316_pt1 | contig 25033 bp, 25 predicted proteins | sample YL17G12_20_MG_FD_203070 | JGI IMG/M metagenome (GOLD analysis project Ga0315291, IMG submission 203070) | Sediment microbial communities from Yellowstone Lake, YNP, Wyoming, USA - YL17G12_20 | ecosystem: Environmental > Aquatic > Freshwater > Lake > Sediment | place: USA: Wyoming | collected...
CCAAACTAATAACCGGCTGCCTTGCCTGATTTCTATACCTTCATCCATGCTGCCTCTTCATATATTTAATTGATAAAAACCTTTGCTTACCATTACCATAATCGGCTACCCTGCCCTTATCTAACCACTCTTTAGTAGTCGAAAACAATACATCACCGGTATGTATCTCTTTTAAAGCGATATGTTTAATCCCACTCTTAATCAATTCTTGGAAAGCCACATTCTGTATACCATACCCCTGTACCACCCTCATGAAATGTTCAGGCCCGACTCTCCGACCCAGGAGCTTCTTTTCCTTATTCCAGTAACCCACCAAAACTACTTTTTGTTTACCTGGGTCGAAAGTCAAGAGCTTCATCATCAATCTCCTAATACTTCATTTAAGTCATCCTTAAATTGCTCCGTATCGGCCGGGTGAGGCGGTTCTTCTAGGGGAACCTTGGGACTCTCTTCACTTTTACTTTCCACAATCGAGTCAACCGCATGTTTAATTTGACCATACATCTCTTTTAAGTAAACATACTCACCTTCGTCAGACACAACAGCCGGCTTCCCATCCTTATCTCTAACCAAACTCATTTCTAAAACGAATACTCTATTCCCCTGTTCAGTCGTCACTTGTTTGTTTTTAAGTTTGACTATTAAGGCGTAAATAGGTAACTGAGCGGTCAGCGGTTTAATGTTCCGGCCAAATTCCCACATGGGTGAGAGTGATAAACCTTTAACCCAAAACAGAAACGGAGCGGTCGGAACATTATCCTGCCTCAAAACTCCAGCTATTATCTGCTGGAATTGAAGCGGCTTCTCTCCCGGTTTAGGATTTAGCTTCTTGGCATTAAAGCCCCGGCTGATTAATAAGATGTTACAAGTCACCTCTTCAAACTGTTCATGCAATTTAGTATGATAGAACCAGCCATTGTTAGGCTCTTTCCCATCAGACAATTCATTGCCGACACTCTGGTTAACATAATGAACCTTTAAAGACGGTAACGAATCCCCTAAACTCTCCGCTCCCTGGCCAGCATCAGCTTTGTACTTAACTGCTAGTTTTTCTGGTATCCCCAAGGATGTTCTGAACTCAGCCAAAATCTCATTGGCGGCCGTTTCTTCTTTTGTTTTCTCTTTCTCAGTTTCACTCTTTAAGCTTTCAGCCTTAGCCTTAGCTGCCTCGTAACCAGTGCTATTCTGCATAACCGAACTCCTTTATTTTCATATTTCTAATAATCTGGAACACTCGGCTATGAACGATTTTATATTTAACTGTGATATCTTTGATACTCAAACCTTTGGTACCGGTAGCTGGCCAATGGGGATAACGGTCCTTAACTAACGCTAGATTACGTTCTTTCTTCCAGGCGTGATGCTCTTCTCCATAAGCGTAGTATTTCCGTTTCACTTTTTGTCTCATACACCATAATACTATACTCATCTAGGTTATTAGTCTATACACATCTGTTGCGTACCTAACCTTGCTTTACTTTCGACCGTTTTTATCTTCAAACCTGGAACAAAAGGAAGAAAGCGCCAACCGCAGACACAACAATGACCCAATAAGTGTAAGCTATTATTTACCCGGAATTGATATCTTAGTTCGGATACAAGTCCAAAACATTTATTACACCTAATACAACCGTACATAGATTCCATAGAAGAGCTTAACCCCGTGATTGGGTCATGTGTTTTTATAACGGCGGTAATCAGTTTTTTCTCTGCCGCTTAGTTAGTCTGTTATCTATCCAAAACTCGGCCATAGTCGAGAAAGGTAGGAGGCATAACACGAAACCTCTTGCCTATCACATTTTTTTGTTAAGCAACCGGGACATGAGTTCCAAGTGTCGCTTCCCACGCAGCATTAAGCCTTAACTGCGGGTTCACCCTCGGCTCCAAGCATTAGCTTGGAAGCTGGAAGCATCTTGTGGCTAGTCACACCTGTCAGATGCGGGGTATGTCCGGTAGTCTCCTGCCCGAAGAATGACTTACTTCCCCTTTTCCAGCTTTCAAGGTACTGCCTGAGCGGGAATAGTAGGGTTAGCCAGTAACAGGCACAGGTGTTACTTGGGAATGACTCTACTACCCCAGCTCAGGGGACAAGCAGTTTGGGCGGTTTGATACTGGTTATACCGTCCAAAAAGCTTGCCCCATTCGGGTTTAAATTGTCCCATCTGATATCCAAGCGTGAAAGAAGTGATGACTATTAACCAAATGCAAATGCTTAAAAGCAGGTACTTCATAAAAAATCCCCTGTTAGGCGGTGCTGTGCTGTAGAAAGTCATCAAGTACCGCAGCACCTAACAAGGGATGACTTTCGCACAGACTTCTGCCTACATAGCTACACTATGATGACCTATATTTACCATAGATTTATTTATCCAGTCAATAGGCAATTTCTTTATCATAAAAGTCAGTCCTAAATTGGTTCCACTTTAGGCAGAAGCGGAATTCCTCAATATTACTGCCATCATATTGTTCAATTACCCACCCTGCGTTCTTAAATAAGACTTTCCATTGGCCCGGTGTCAGCATGTAATAGTGATTGATTCCGCCAACGGTAACAGTCTCCGGGTTAGGAACTACCACAATTAAGTATTCCTTAGCTATCCGGTGCCACTCCATAAGCGCCATTAAAGGCATTGGGCTATGTTCTAGGACGTGTCTGGCAAAGATTAAATCAAACTGGCCAGAATCAAATGAAGTAAAATGCATATCCTCTTTAACAACCGGAAATCCTTTAGTCTGGCAACTGATAAAATCTGTTTCTCCCAGAGTTAATCCTTTCCAGATAAGGTTTAATGAAGTTAATTTTTCATAAGCATTGCCTTGACCACAACCAATGTCTAAGACTGTTAAAATTTTATTAAGTCTAGGTTTAACAAAAAGGTCAATAACCTCAGTCGTTCCCTGAAGATGAACCGCATCAATTGACTGGGGGTAGATATCTTTTTCAAGAATTTTTAGGTATTCGGTAAAATGAGTATAATCGGGCATAAATACTATCTTCTGCCGTCTTTGGTAATGTGTTTCTTCAAGATATTCGGCAGTTTTAGTTTAGGAAGGATAAATGGTTTTTCTAGCGGTTTATTATTTGATAACTCGTTAATCTTATCCTCTAAGGCTCTTTGATTAAAGAGCAGCTGTTCCCTTGAACCGTCTTTTGGGTATTGGTCCTGTTCTTTCAAACCCCTCCGGCTTTACTAAATAGTTTGTAAGTTCCTGACGCAGCCGTAGCAATTATTAAAGCTTCTTTAATGTTGTTGGCTAATACGTTTCCTAAGTCTGATGGAACGAACAGCACCACAAAAGCGACTAAGAATGACAGTGCAAACTTCCAGCGACTGTCAATTCCCGGCTTAAAGAAAGTTAAGACGTTGACCGCACCCAGAGCCACTAATCCTGGCAGAGCGAGAGATAAAATGTCCATAAAAAGCTCCTATTTTAATTGATATATCGTTTATTGATTTGTAAACAGTTAATTAGCACTCTATTAAACTGTCTGATAAATAGTATGTCCTGTTGGCGGATAGGTATTAGTGGGTTTAATGGTTCCAGTCCATGGGTCTACCATTTTACCTGAACCCAAGAATAGAACCCAATGTCTGACAGCTCCGATAGAGGCAGCATTGACTTCTACCATGACTGGAGTTTTTCTACCGTAAACATACCAAGCGACTTCGGTATTACTGTAGTTATAAACCCGTTTAATATATTTTAGTTTAGGGAAAACAAAAGGAACTCTGTACCAGACTAATAAAGCTCCTGCTCCTAACTTTTTACCATCTGAGAAAGCGTTAACAGATTTAAGTTTCTCGTTCACAATATCTGGGGTTAGTTTCTCGTTATAGACATAAGATAAAAAAGAAGAAAGAGCAGTGACAGTACAGCCATCCGTTGCGAATCTGAATTTGGAAAATCCCACATATTTATCTCTCCATCTAGCATCCCTTTGACTATAAGGCGGTGCGTTAATCATATTATTTCCTTTCAATAACGGTAAATTCTTCCGTTATATTATTATAGATGATGTTTCTTATCGGGTTAACCTTATAGTCAACCACAACCTTCATTCTGTATTTTCCAGGCAGTAGATTTATGGGCACTAGATTATTTACTATTTGTTTATGACAGCCCTTAGTGACTACCCCCCTGCCCGTTGGGGTCTCGTAAATTATGCCATCCACATAATATCTGGTGACAAGGGGAATAATATCGCTGTTCTTGCAGTATTCTAATTCGTATTTGAGAATGTCACCTGGTCTGACTACTGGGGTTAAAACCTTATAAACTGAGGATTTGAACTCAATGGGATTATAGGGATAGATTGACCAGAAGGTTAAAACTGAAATGAAGATTAGAGTTAAGATAATAAATAACCAGGAAACGGTGACGAATAGTTTTTGATTGTTTTTCATATTATTTGATAACGAGTGATAAGACTGAACCAATTAAGGCAACTAACATAATACTGACCAGTCCATAGACTACTTTCTTAATTGGGTCAAATTCGTCTTTAGTTACGTAGTCTTTTTCTAATTTCACTTTGATTTCTACCAAATCCCTTTGGATATAATCAAGTTTTGTTAAGACAATTCCAGGGTCTAGTTTATTGGTCATGATTATCTATAATATTTTTTAAGCTCTTCTTGGTTATAAGGTTTGCTCCAAACGCTTTTAGAAGCATCCCACCGGCTTAAGCGTTTGTTTCTAATTTCAAAAAGAATCGCTCTAGTTTGTTCTAATGGGTCTAATTTCTTTGCTCCTGCCAGTCTAGCAGATTCTGAAGCTTTGAGATAATCTCCCCAAGTAGGATTATTAAACATATACATTCCTTGGGAAGTAGAGACTGGCCATTTATAGTTATTTCCTTCCGGCTTTAAATTGTTTTCAGCCGCTGCGATATCGACTAATAGATTGGTTTCAAAAGGATTAGCGCCCACATTTTTGATTCTCTCTACCGCTTGGTTATACAAATCAGGCGATTTAGCTCTAATGGTATTGGCTTTATCAGTCCTGCCGTAGATTTCCGGTGTGGGAGTAGGTGTAATTTGCTGAGCTTGAATTTTAGTGACTGGAGCATTAGAACTAACTGAACCCATTTGCTGAGCTAGAGGCAGAGGCGAGAGAAATCCTTTATTGCTGGCAGTAGTGCCTGGAAACTTCTTTCGGAGAGCTTCTTTTATGGCCAGAGCAAACATATTAAGCCTCGATTAAACTAACTGATATCATATCTTCATTAGCAGTATCAGGATTAATTACCCATTGTGATTGTTCAGCATCATTTAATAGAACCGTATAGTCAACAGCATCAACATCAGTGAAAGTCACTAATTGAGTACCGGCTAAAGAGGTTTCCAGGTTAGACCTTATCGTGGCTGCATTATCAGCGCTTTCGGTTCTATCTCTTAACTTCAAACTTTCTTTAGCCAGAACCCTAAAGTCCCATTTCCATTTGGTTTCCGGCATTAGACTGTATTTCATAATTACCTCAGTCACTTTGGGAGATTCATCCTGGTCGCCGCTAGTAGTAAGTTCTACTTTGATTGATATCTTTTTACTATAGGTTCCGGTAGCAAAGCTGAAAGCAGCCGACTCAGCATTATCAGTGCTGGAGGTTCCCAAGGTAGTCCAGCTATCACTTTCTTTGAAGCGGTAATAAACTACTACTGTTGTGTCTGCTGGTAAAGGGTCATGTTTAATTTCTACTCCATTGTAAAGTTTATTTATTGAAGGTAGATTAGCGTCAAAATAAGAACTTTGATAATAGCCGGAAGATTGGTAAGTGCTATTTTTAATCTTATAAACATAACCATCAGAAGAGCCTATAAGTAACTCATTGTTTACCTGAGTCATACAATAATAACCCGTTGCAGAGCTATTGTGATAGGCTAAGGACAGTCCATGCCGGTCATAAACCCAGATGCCAACATTAGATTCTCCACTACTTTCTTGAGGAATTAAGCCTATATAAAGTTTATCGTCATAATATTTTAAGCATCTTATAGTTACTTCATATTCATATAATTGGTTAAAATCGAAAATAGGATTCAAAGAAGCGGTATCATAAACAAATAGCTGGCCATGATAAGTTCCCATAAATAAATAAGCATCGTAAAATTCAGCCGACCTTAAGGTAGTGAAATCAAAGGGATAAAGATTATTCCATTCGGTTGTGTCATAAACATAAGCAAAGCCGTTATAGTGCTGGCTAGGTAGTTCTTCTGGTGAACCGCCTAAAGCGTAAAGGTAGCGATTATATTCTTTTAAACTCCATATATAACCTGGGTTTTGGGGTTTAGTAATATCTTTAGCGCTGGTGTAGGTAGAAATATCGGTACTCTCATAAATTATTGCATTAGGACCAACCCCGGCAAAGACTTTATTAGTACCGGAATCGTTAAATTCTTCTAAAGCAGTCACCTGAGAAGCAGTAGTAAAGATTTTGTTAATCGCCCAATTAGTGCCATCAAAAGAAATAATCCTAGCATCACCATCAATCACAGAAGAAGGATTACCAATACCAAAAAGTATTTTCTGGGTAGCACCGACTGTAGTAACCAAAGAGCAGTTAACTGAAGTAGCTTCTCCTAAAATCCTAAAGTAAAAATCATAAGTAGTAAAGGCAGTTCCCCAGGTTGACCCGCCATTATTAGACTGCTTGACTGAACCGCCGGAATAAGCGCCAGAAGTAATATCAGCTTGCCAGACATAATTAGTGTCATTGGCTGCCGCTGCTGTCTTTAGTATCAGCCAATAAGTAGTTGAAGCTGTTAAAGAAAACGCGCTGGAAAAAGAGACTTCCTTCCAAGCTAAAGAAGTTTCGGTAAAAGCTGTAATAGTAGCGGTAGCACTGGCATTAGCTAGGGTTCCAGAAGGACTGCCAGTATTATCAGTTTCAATCCTGACAGTGATATCTCCTGGTGTTCCAGCAAATTTCTTTAAATAAACTTGAACACCCTTAACCATCAGGGTAGAAGGTATTTGAAAACTTTGGGTTTCGGCATATTCTACTCCGGCAAAATCTCCAATTCCCATAAAATCATCACCGCCGGCTTCATACCAGGTTAATTTCCTAGAATCAAATACTTCAGTCCAAGTAGTACCGCCATTCCATGAAAATATTTTACCGGTTGAAGTGCCGGCATATCCAGTAAATTCACTGGCTGCTGGGGTATCAGCTAAAGTTGAATCTTGAGTAATGTCTAAGGTAGGAGTAGTGGTACCCGAATAAGAAGTGTAATAATCTAAATGTATTCTGCCTACTCCTCCAGCTCCGCCATCAGCACAGTAATTAGAATTACCGCCGGCTCCGGCTGGAGCAGTAATCAAACTAGAGCCTAAAGTAGCTGTTTGAGCCTTGACTAAGACTGACCCTCCGGCCCCGCCTCCTCCGCCAGCTCCCTGATTAGGAGAAGCCCCGCCTACGTTAACTGTTCCTACATCACCGCCAGAAACTACTGAACCAGTTATAGTAAATGTTTTACTAAATATACATATTATTCCTCCGCCATTACCGCCATAACCGCCAGGGTAATCGGTATTACCTCCAGTACCCCCGCCTTCTCCGCCAAAATGAAGGGTAGCCAGTGAAGCAGAACCAACTGCACTACCGCCATCTCCGCCAGTATTACCGCCTTGTGTCCCAGCTGTACCATTACCGCCTCCGCCGGCTGCTCTATTAGCAGTGTCTACTCCAGCTCCGCCACCGTTACCATTGGCAGCATTGGCTAAAGCGCTGGAAGCTCCAGCTCCAGTAGTGCCTTCTCCCTGGTATCCCCATGGGCTAGTAGCTCCCTCACCATCATTACAATAACCTTTTCCGGTAGCATTAACTGAACCGGTTATAGTGGTAGTACCATTACATAACCAGCCTATAATACCGCCCACATCACCAGTCCAGGCTTTAGCAGTATAAGTTTTAGTTGAATCAATAGTGACACTGGAATATTGTTTTAAGACTCTAACCTGAGCCTGAGATGCTCCAGAATCGGTATAGGTATAAATTAAGGGAGTAGTGGTAGTAATGGTACCGGCAGTATAAGCACTAATTTCATTAATCTCATAGTTACCAGCTCCGGTTCCTCTGGATTGATGAATCAGTATTTTCTGACCAGTGGCAAAAGAAACATTAGTAGCTGATAAAGAGGTAGTGCTGATTGTTCCTGAACAGGAAGCGTCAACTGGCGTTTCGGTGGTATCAGCGCTAATTGTTAGAGGGCCATCACCGCCATCACCAAAAGCACTTTCCCCGCTGCCTCCCCGCCATGAAGCAATAGTCAAAACATTACTGCCAGCAGCAGTCTGGCCGGTTGAAGCCAATTCTTTAGATAAAGAAATCTGCTCTAATTGATTAACATTAATATTTTCACTTTTCCAAGATTTACCAGGGTCATCGAACTTAAGTTGCTGGGAGCCATTACGCCAATTTGTCTGAGCAAAGAATTGCCAGAAGGTAGCATCTCGGTAAGAAGAATCGCCAGAACCAAATTTATTAACAAAGCTGGGGGCCTTTTTCTTAGAGTAATAAGGCAAACCATTACGATTACGGCCTAGAACGTAGCTATGGCCGTCAATAATAACGTGATATTTACCCTGTAGATTACCCATTTAAACCTCAGTTAAGACAAATAAATTGGTACTTGAATTAATAGTAATTTGATATCGTTTAGTCTTATCAGAACTCCACATATAAAAACCTCTGCTAGAAAAAGCTCCGGTTAAATCGCTTAAATTAATTTGCTTAGATTTGCTGCCGGAATGGTTATGAGTATTAATTAATCTTAATTCTGAGAAGAGAGCTGGTGAAAGATGACTGAGCTGGATTTGTCCAGCCCCGATGCTTTCAGCTTTAGCTAGGTCTTTACCGGCAGTAGCGAAGGTAGCATAACCCATAATTCCTTTATTGACTGATTCTATTACTGGCTTCTAAATAAGCTCTGGCTTCAGGATTACTAGCAATCCATTCATTTAAGACTGCCTGGACTTCTTCTTTAGTCTGAGCCTTATCTAATTTAACTCTTAAAGAGCCGGGAATAGGAGTCGGTGTTGGGGTTAAAGAGTATTGAGGAGTAGATTCAATTGGTTCTAATAATTGTTGAGGTAATAAGTCTGCACCGGGTTTAAACGGTCCCATTACTTCTGGGGTACTGGGAGATATTGCTTGAGAGCCTAAAACCTGACCGCCTGGTTGTTTAAGTGGACCAACAAATCCTTGGGGTCTGATTCCATTAGTTGTTAAAGATTGAGCCGGTATGGGTAAAGTTCCGCCTCTGGTTAAATTATCTAATTCACTTTGTCTGCCAGTTTCAGCATACCATTGTTCAGCGGTTTTACCTTGACTAAGATAATCTTGAAGAGTAGCGGTATTAGGTTCTCCAGTTGGCCTGGGAGTAGCATAAGTTTCTCCAGTCTGGGGGTTAACTGATAAATCAGCATTAGCTGGTCTACCAGTTTCTAAGAACTGGTTGAAGTTACCTACTCCGCCTTTTGATGCCTGAGAACCAATAACATCTAAAGTGCCTTGTCTGCCAGTTTCAGCATACCATTGGGCCGCAGTCTTTCCCCGGTTTAAATAATCTTCCATGGTGGGCTGGAGTTGAGGTTCACCTTCCATTGGGACTGGAGTAGCTGTTTCTACCCCACCAGGGATACCGCCAATCGGTCCAATTTTAGAACTGCTAGGCATGATGGCACCTGGGGGAGTCTCAGCTCCTGGGGCGGTACTGCCTTCGGGTTTTAAAGAGATATTTCTTTCTGAGCCGGGAGATTCTGGAGCAATTGGAGTTTCAAGGGGAGCTTCAACCGTTTCTCGCATGGGTGAAGATGGTTGGTCGGCAGCCATCGTTTCGGTTGGCTTTTCGGAAGCTGATTCTTCTAATAAGCGTAACAAAGTTCCTATTTTGCTAGTGGCTGGTAAAATGGCTGGCATAAATTAAATCCTTAATCTATTAAATTAATATCTCTGGGTCTGGGTATGCGCCGGTGAATTTGAATTAACTGTTTATAATCAGTTTGGAATTGCTGTATCCAGCGGGAAACCTTAGCCATGTCAGTTCCGTCAGGTTTAGCTAGAGCATCCCAATTAGAAGCATCTAAGAAGTAACCGACTATCATTTGATAACAGCGTAGGGTAGCTCCAACTGCTACTAATTCGGCTATATCTTCAGAGAAATCATAATCAGTCACATCATCAGTTACTAAAGCGAATTTCTGCTGACAATGAATCCGCATGATATCACCACCGCTAGGACGAAAACGCAGATACAAAGCCCCTTTATATTGGTCCCAGCCTCTCAATTCTTGCCAGTCTGAATAGGTATTAGTGCCAGTATTAATTTCTACTTTTTCTACCTTAACTACATTGTCATCTAAATCATAATCAATCTGGTTAGCAATCTGGGTAGTAGTTTGAATTTCCTCATTATAAACGCCTCTTCTAGGCAATTCTCTCAAGGTATGGTCAATCGCTCTATTAACCATATTATCAGTAAATAGATTAGCGGTTCCTTCATACAAGAAGTCTCTTACCATTTCTCTGATATCGTCACGTCTGTAACTCATAAAATCATTCTAATGATAGGGTAGGGTAATCGCTATTAGACAACAGTTAAGGCACTTCTTCATCTTCCCAATTACTAGCTGGAGGTGTTTCTTTAGTCCAAGTAGACGGGGTCTTGGTTTCATCAGTCCAGACACTAGCGGTCTTGGTTTCATCAGTCCAGACACTAGCGGTCTTGGTTTCATCAGTCCAGACACTGCTAGTAGCGATGGCCTTATTCCAGTATTTCTTCTTAATTTTAAGCCGGTCATTAGGTCTGGTACTGTCTTTGACATCAATACAAACTGCCGGTATTAAAAGATTAGCAATGTCACCAACAGTAGTGCTATCAGTAGTATTGATTAAGAGGAAATAACGAAGCGTAACCGCAACTGAATCATTAGGAGTGATACTATCTCTTACAGAAATATTATGGGCTGATAAGTTAACCGCTACAATATCGTTAAGAGTAGTGTTATCAGTTATCTTGATGTTTAAAGGTTTAACAATGATTGTTGCAGAATCACTTGGTACTATGCCATCTGAAACGGAGATATTAACTGATTGTTTGATGATAATGGCATCATTGGGAGTAGTACCATCGGAAACTGAGATATTTTTTGACCAGGTAGTTAGGGAAACTAAAGCTGTATCACCGGGGTTTGTTCCATCAATAACTGAGATATTCCTTGACCAATTAGTTAACGAAAGAATGACTGTATCGTTAGGATAAGCACCATCTTCAAGTGTAAGGAAAGAAGGATTAAGGCTAATCTTAACGGAATCACCAGGAGCTGAACCATCGGCAACAGTAATATTGAATGGAGCAGCTCCTCCGGTAAAAGAAACCGAAATAGAGTCATTAGGCGATGTAGTCTCAATTGAATTAATAACTATCTTGTCTAATTGCAAGGAAAGACTATCGGCAGCCACCATGCTTTCTTGAATCGTAATATTTAGGGGTCTAAGAACTAAAGTAAGACTATCATTTGAAGTTAACCCATCAGATACCTTTATATTTAAAGGTTTTAGATTAAGAACAATCAAATCATTCGGAGCAGTACCATCAAAAACAGTAATATTCTTGGGAGCTGCACCACCAGTAAGACTGGTAAAAGTGGTATCACCAGGAATAGTATTTTCTATGATTGTAATATTTATTGGATTAAGATTTACAATTATTGAATCATTAGGAGTAGTATTTTCAATAATATTTAAGTTACGTGAAGTTTGAAGAATAACTGAATCCCCAGGTGCAGTATCATCAGAAACTGAGATATTTCTTGACCAGGTAGTTAAGGAAACTAAAGCTATATCCCCTGGAGCTGAACCATCCTGAATATTGAGGTAATTTGGCAGATTAACTAAATCCCCTGGAGTAGTGCTATCTAAGACTGAGATATTAACTGACCAAGAAGTTAAAGAAACTATAACTGTATCATTAGGAGTTGTACTATCTTTAAGATTAAGATACTTTGGCAGATTAACCAAGTCACCAGGAATAGTACCATCCAAGACCGAAATAAACAGAGCGTTTAAGTAAATGGCTAAACTATCATTAGGTTGAGTTCCATCCTGAATGTTGAGATACTTAGGAATGGTAACTGTATCATTAGGAGTTGTGCTGTCTGAAACAGAAATGCTTAAACTTGAAGGTGCGCCAGTAGTTAAAGAAACAGTAACACTATCCCCAGGTACTGTACCATCTGATACGTTAATTCCTTTGACTCCAGGTTCTCCAAAAGGATATAAAGCAACCAAACTTGTTTCTTTACCGCTTAATTCTTTAAGGTAACTAGCTGATATTTCTGCTTCGGTCTTGGCATAGTTCCAAACTGTGGCTTCATCAATTAAACAGGAAAGATAATTACCGCCATTATTCCAGAAAAGATATAATCCATTTACATAACCAGCCGAACCATTACCAGTATTAATTGTGACTGGAGTACCAGCCGAAGCACCATCAATATATCCGCTTAAAGTTGTTCCTGATAAAGTAAAAGCTACATGATGCCAGGTGGAAGTTCCTAGATTAACGGTATATCTAATATCCTCGCCACCTACTCCAGCTCGCCATCTGAAATAAGCAAGTTTATTTACTCCGCCAACCCGATAATAACCAATACCATAACAAACTTGTTCTGTAGAGAATGCTTGAGATAGAAAAGCTCCGTAACTATCACCGCCACTTAACTCGGTATTCATCTTGACCCAACAGGTGTAAGTACGAGCCTGATTGACAGTAAAGCCAAGATTGCTATTTACTCCCAGAGATTTATCGGTGTTGGCTGTTCCAGAACTGGCAGCATTATTGAAATAACCAGATGAACTTTTTACGATACCATTATTATTAGTAAGGTCGTAAGTATTGTTTGACCAGTCCATGAGGTCTAGTGATAAATCTGGAATAGCCGAGTCATTGGGATAAATACCATCCACTACTGAGATATTTAGAGGAGTTACTGCTCCGGAAAGATTAATTAAGACACTATCTATTGGAGTTGTGTTCTCAGTAATATTTAGATTACGGGAAGTTTGTAAAACCAGAGAATCGCCTGGAGCGGTACTATCCTGAATATTAAGATATATGGGTAAGTTAACTGAGTCATTGGGTACTGTGCCATCTGAGACTGAAATATTAACTGACCAAGAAGTTAGACTAACAATGGCTGAATCAAGAGCTGATACCCCCTCATCTAAAACCTCAACCGTTCTCTTAAAGTCATATCTATCAATAATTAAACTATCATTAGGCTGAGTACCATCTTCTACTGAGATATTTAATGGTCCAGTTTCGGTTACTAGATTAATACTAATCACTTCACCGACATAAGCAGCATCGCCAAAATGCTGACAAATATCCCCAGGTATTGTTCCATCCTGAACAGAAATATTACAAGATTGTTTGATTGAAACACTATCACCAGGAGTAGTGCTGTCTAATTTATTTAGATACTTAGGAATTACTACAGAATCACCTGGGGCAGTTCCATCTGATTTGTTTATGTAAATTGGTAAAGTAGGTTTATCCCCAGGAGCAGTTCCATCTGAAACACTAATATTTATATATGGAGATAAAGTAGCAGTTAATATTCCAGCTAATTCTGAATAATAGTTAGAACCAAAAGACCAACCAGTAGATTCATTGGCAGTAGGCTCTAAAATATCTCCATAAGCAAACTTCATGTTTGCAGCACCCTCATATAAACGGGCTACTTCCCCTGCTGCCGTAGCTGTAATGTCGTAAGTTCCGCCACTCTGTAAACCTAAAATATCTACAATTACATTTTCGGTAGTATTGGTATTACTTGTAGAAGCTGTTGTTACTAATGAACCACTATTATTACCGCCAACAGTTATAGAACTGACTCTGTAATAAGTAGCTACATTTACCGCTATATTTTGGTCACCACTAAAAGTAACTGAAAAAGTATTTGTGCCTACAGTAGGACTAAGCAGATACCATAATTCCACTCTTATATCTGTTCCCAATACTTTACTGCCCAAAGAAGTTAAATTAGTACCGTTATAAGTAGGATAATTACTAACAGAGACATTTCCTCTTACTGAGGTTGCCATTATCATTATTCTGTCAGTGTAATTTCCAGTAGTAAAACTAAACGAAATTGGTAAACCTAAAGCATTTCTTACACCAGTAGAATAGTAGTTATCATAATTTATTCCAGTTAAAACCTTTTGTACCTTAACTGAATCTCCTGGGGCTGTTCCATCTGAAACACTTATATTTAATTTATTTTCTGGTTTGAAAGTAGCTACTAAGGCACTACAAACTACAGCCGAGTAAGTCCAGGTAATAGTGGCTGAACCACCTGATTCTGCAGCCGTACCGCAACTTGCCATCTGTGAACCCATGTCGGCTTCTGAACCGGATATTTCTGCACCAGTGGTAATACTTAGTGAAGCCGGAGTACCTCCTACTGCCACACCTCCGCCTACCGCATAAGAACCAGTAGCAGCCGGACTGACAATTCCAGAAGCTGAACCAGTAGCAGTTCCGGTATCGTAACTGTCATAAACAATTGAAGAAGCACTGGCATCAATTAAACCAATAGCCGTAGCCTGGACATCAGTACAAGTACCTGCCATGGTGACGACTACATTCGCGGTGGTAATTGAAGGATTAACCTTATACCAGATTGATTGAAAATCGGACCCAACCCGATATCTCCCTCCCGAAATTTGAATTAAACTTTCTGTGGTATTAAAAACAACCGAATTAACAACTGAATCAGTCGCACTGGAATCATAACCAGTAACCACCACCACCATACACTTAGTATTGGCAGCCATAGTAGCCGAGAAAGTAACTCCAGTAGCGCTAGTGGTATTTCCAGAATTGTAGCCAGTGCCTAAAGAAATTGCCATAATTAGTTATCCACTAAACGTGGACCAGTTTTATATAAGGGTGAGGAAATTGATGGTGCTTCTCCTCCACTTGCTGTATAGGTGGCGTAGATGGAGAATTTTCTATCATTATGAGTAAATGTTGCACTTGATGGATACGTACCCGAATTATCACCATAATTAATAGCTTGATAATGTCCTTGATTTGTTGAACCACTATCATAGTAAGTGGTCCCATTTGCACTATCCATCCAGCCGACTATTATGTAATCTCCAGAAGATAAATTTAATGTTGAGCCATAATCTGTTTGCATCCAACCAGAACCAAATGCAGAAACAGTTGCGGTTTTTTCATTTGTAGTTCCTTGTAAACTACTACCTGAATTATAAATAGCACCCTTACCTTTCCAATTTGTAACACCAAAATTGTCATACCAATAAAAAGAAATACTTGCTACTCCTCCATCGGTAGCCAGACTGAATTGGGACCCAAGGATATTATTGGTAAATCCAGAAGATGTCCACGAACCTCCTTTCACGGTATCTCCCTGTGAATCAAATCCAAAAGTCAACCCTGCTGCGTGTCTTATTGGATAAACTGATTTATCTAAAAAGTCTTGAGGAATCGTAACTGAGAGTATTCCATTTTCAATATGTAAATCTCCCCAGACTTCTGTGCCTGCGGAGTCAATTATTTTAGGGCGGAAGATGTGTCCGATTTTTCCGCATTTATATTCTTTACCACCTGTCCAGTTTGTCTTGGGAGTTTTGGCGTAGATAGCATATGAACCAACCACATTTTCCGGTCTTTGTGAACCTTGGTCTATTTCTTCTTGAGTTAGGGGTGGCTGGTAGAAATAGTCAACATCATTATCTACAAGAGTAAACTCCAGGTAATTCTGTGGGGGCTTGGCTGGTAAGACTACCTCAAACTCAAATCCGCCTTCTCCCTCTGGAATATAATAGAAGATAGCTTTCCACTCATTCTGCCCCTGCTTCTTAATCCAGGTTATCTTCTCTCCATCATCCGTAACGGTTACATTACCTGGAATATTGATATCGTTTAACCTGTAAGATAGATTACATTCGTTATCCCATCTCTTTATCTTTACCTGGGGAAAGAACTTAGAAGAATCTTCTGCATCGCCAATCTCTACCTGTAATCTATCCTTGGGGTTATCCTTAGGTGTGTAATCATAACTCTTGGTATCTGCATGATAATTAAATGACATATTTTCCTCCAAAAAAAAGAGGCTATCTAGCTGATAACCTCTCCTGTTTTAGTAGAATCACCGACTGATATTCCGATCGGGGGTGGTGCTACATCATGAATATATTTAACAATTAACGATAGAGGATTATCGGTTTCTCCTGACTTTTCCCATTTCTCAAGGATGGTAGTGACTGCCACACATACTTCTGCAATGGAAGATATTGGACCAACTACATCTAAAACCTTTGAACCGTCAATAATAGTTATTTCTAAAGCCATATATTTATTTTACCACTTTTCCGAAGATTGTTCCGCATCTAAACTTATCAGCGATTCTCATATAGTCTGGATATTTAATCTTCATGTGAGTTTCTTCTCTAAGTCTAGGAGTAATATGCACATTTCTATCATACATCATATAAGAGACTTCATGGAAATCAGCAGTACCAAAACAGAAGTTGAGAAAAGGAATAGTCATGGGAACATGATGAAATTCTCCCTGGTGTAATTGACTGCCATAAAACTCCTCTGCATAAAAGTGATATCTTTCCATTGTAAAAGGTCTGTTATTAGTCTGTTCGTATAACCAATTACTGCATAACTCATTAAAGTCAGGTACGTCAAAGTAAAAGACACCACCTTTCTTGAGAACCCTATGAATTTCTTTAAAGGCTGGTATTACTGCATGAAAATTAAGATGTTCTAATACCTGATGAGCCTCGGCTGAATCAGCATAGTTATCTGGAAAAGGCATTTTGCAAATATCTGCCTGGACAAACTTGGCTCCGTTATCCCAAACCGCATTTTTATATAAACCTTTCTTTGCTTTAACTTGTTCTGCGTCAACAAAAGCATCAACATTGATATAACCTCTCTTGAAATGTATCCCTGAACCTAAGTTAAGATTAATTTTTCTATCTGACATGGTTTCCTTCCGATACAACAAATTGATGATGGTTCTTCGTCTAGTAATTTTAAGGGATTATCATTAGCGTAACCATAATGCATGATAAAGTCATCAAAGCCAGCATAAAACACTCCGCTAAAAGCTTGAGGCATAAACCGATAGAAGTCATAAGGATATTCGTGCAGTTTCATCATTCTGCCTGGAGCAGTAATAATCATCCAGCCACCCTTTTTTAAGACCCACTTCATAATCTCCAAGGTTTTCCAGAAGTTAGGGTCATGCTCAAATGATTCACAAGCGATAACACAATCAAAATATTCCTTCTTCCAAACTTTAGGAATATCATAAGACCACATTACTTTATCTACCCCCTTGCCTTCCTGATAATCTATTCCAATATATTCATCCGCATCCTTAAACCAATGCCTAATAGAGCCATTCATGTTCAAAGAACCAATTTCCAATACCTTAGACTGCTTGCCTATCTTCTTTTTCTGCTTGCCGACAAACTCATTTATAAAGTTATTCATCTAAATTCCTTGGGTATCTCTAAAGGATATTTCGTGCCGTCAGGATGAATATGCCAGGTAAAGATATTAGTATCTACCAGGAAAGGATATTTCTTCTTAGCGATTTCTTTCCAACCAGTCTTTTCAAAGATATGCCGTTTCTGTACCTGGTCACAAAACTCTAGGTCAGAAGTACCAGCCCCTCCAGACATCACACCAGTAATCGGGTCTTTAGTGACTCTAGCCGGAGCTTCAAAAACTCGGTGTAAAGTATTGCCCCAAACATTGTATTCGGGCATCTCATCCCACATGGCTTGGAGAATTGAATGATGAATTAAGATACAGCCAGTCGGCACTCCCCAAACCCAAATCTTATCGCCTACCTTCCAACCAGAACCATAAGAACTGCCAGCTTTACGGTAAATCATAGGTTCTGGCGGTACTCCCTTGGTAAAATAAAGACCGGAAACTACTGGCACTTTGTAACTTCTCATGTAATCGTTAAACCTGATATAGACATCTGGTTGTACTAGATTATCCTGTTCTATCAAGATTAACCATTCATAGTTACCTATCAGGCAATCCCTAACAATAATATTCTGAGCATCGGCAGTTAAGTAATCTATTGGAGTAGTCATGGGTAAAACCGGATTAGACCAGCCGTTAGACCAGTTAGTCGGTTTAATCGCTCCCTGCATGGCTTGATACCATTCTGCCCGAATATTGCCAGTCATGGCAGTACCTAAAAGTACCCGATTCTGTTTACTGCCATAATTACGGTAGGTTTTAATGGTATAAGTCTTTTCTTTGGGTCGCCACTTCTTCTTGAGGTATTTAATATTGTCCGGTAAGAACTCCCCTGCCGTAGCAATATCGCCTTCTGTGCCTAACGTAGAGCCTCTAAAGTGGGTCACGGCAGACCTACCACAATACCTAACTCCATACTTTTTCTTAGCCATTGTCAGACATAAATCTAAATCTTCATAACCGTTTCTAAACTTCTTATCAAAGCCACCGCATTTCTTAAATAGTTTAGTTCTGACCAGCATAGAAGCACCGGAAACTCCGGTGACATCTTTGGATACCAGAAACTCCGGATTCATCCGTTGCATATAACCTCTGTCACCAGGGTCTTCCTCTTGCAAATCCCAAGATGTACCGGAGTGCTGAATCGTGCCATTGGGATACATTAGCCTAGAACCGACTACGCCTACCTTTTTATCTTCATCGGCTTCTTTAATCAGGTATTCCAGAAACTTAGGATAGACAAGTGTATCGGGATTAAGAAACAAAATATACTCAGTCTTGCATTTACCAACCAAATAATTACAGCTTTCGGAAAAGTAACAGGGTAAATCATGTTTGTAAACTTCTATTCTCTGTTCTTTAAGCCAATAATAAGTACCATCTTCACCTAAGTCTAAAACTTTCAAATCATAAGGGATAGCAGTTGACTTCTTTAACTGCTTAAGACAATCTCTTAAATCCTTAAATGTATCTTTAACCACAATGCAAACCGTTACTCTGGTTTTTGACTCTTTAATGGGAGTAATAATTTTACCGTTTACCAAGATTTTAGTAATTTTCATAAACTGCCTTCACTTCCCCATTTATGATAACTGGTATCATCGGCTCTCTTTCTTAAGACTACTTCTAAATTACCCTCTATATCCCACATATCCTTACCAGGCACAACTTCCCAAGGCATCGGTCTGTATATCTTGTAAAACTGTCCGTTAGATTTTCTGCCAAAGGGGTCAAAGTATTCCCAGGTAGTTTCATTACAGCCGTTACAATGGGTCGGGTCTTGCCAGTAAAGATGAGAACCAGCATAGGGAGTAGCAATCATCAATTCACCGCCTACTTTCATTATCCGCCACCATTCATCCATAATCGGCATGAATAACCAAGGTTTAAAATGCTCCACAATATTTGAAGCCATCATCAGCGAAGCACAGCCAGGGGGAAATTCTTGATAAGCTTTAATATCTTCTAAATCCATGACGATATCCACCATCCGGTGAGGAAACCTATCTACTCCTAAGAAACCTTTTTGCGGTACTTCGCCAGAACCCCAATCAATACTTATCCCACCTTTATCAAGTATTTTCTTAATATTGGTTTTCATAAAAGAACCTCCTCACAAAACGCTGACGAAATGCGAGGAGGCTCATGTATGTCAGCGTTAAGTTTTCTCATATAATCAATTCATTTTACGAGAATGTGATACTGTAAGTCAAGTTAATTGACTGATTCGTAGCCACTGTACTTGAGGCATAGGTGTTACCAGCCACAATACTGCCAGCCGTAATGTTAAGGGTATTAAATAACCCAACATTACTAATAGAAACAGTAGAGGCAATTACGTTAGAGTTCAAAGAACCAGTCCACTGAGCCGACTTAGTTCCGGTTAAGGTCTTTACTAACGAGAACCTCATGCCAGCACTTGCCACTTCTCCTGGTAAAGAGTTTGTGTTGGAAGCTGGTGCTGTACCAGTTCCTAAAGCTGCTGCCGTAACTACAACTGAGGCTGCATCAGCCACCATTGGACCAATAATGGCATATTGATAACCATAGTTAGTTATTTGGTTAGGAATCCAGCCTGAATCACCGGAAATCTTAACTTTGCCATCTTTACCATGTTCTACTAGATTAAGACGATAGAAACCTTTGGCTGTTACTCCATCTCCTATAAATTTTTTCATATCTATCACCTCCTATCAAAAATTATTATGCCATAATAACATCAGCACCATAAGCGTCGCGAATTAATGATATGGCTTGAGTTACGTTTTCATAAGGAACTTCGACCTGATTCCAAGAAATACCACCTCTGCTCTGAGGTTTAGTGGAAAAGTTGCGGCCATTAATCGCAAACTCGACCGGCCGGGTAAACTTTATAATGACAAACTTTGGTAAACCGACTACCGGTGCAGTTACTGTTGCTGGCTCAACCATACCGCTAGATGCTTTACGTTTTTTCATACTTATCTCCTCATTAATTAATTTCAACCACTTATTAAATATCTTATCCCAAGAACAAGCTTCAGCTAGTTTTCGCCCTTTAGTTTCTAAAATAAGGCGCTTCTGCTCATTTTCAAACAGCTCTACTACCCACTTTACAAAATATTTATCAAGTTCACTATTAGACAACAGAATCCCGCCATCTCCTACTGTTGTCGGTAAAGCCCCGTTATTTGTCGTGACTGGTATCGCGCCAGCCGCCATACACTCTAAAGCGCTAATACAGAAACACTCGTCATAAGTACAGGGATAAGCCATTACCTGAGAAGTTTTTTGATAATGGACCAGTTTTTCCCGGTCTACTTTACCCAAGAATTTGACATAAGGAAGTTTAGCAAATAGATTTACATAAGCTTCATTATTAGGTTCAGTTAAACCCCATAACCGGTAATCAGAAGTAATAATCAATTCAAAAGCAGGAAATTTCTCTTTAATCTCTGGAGCATATTTAAACATTAATTCTAAACCTCGCATTGGTACTGAACAATAAATGGCTCTACCAACTACTTTTTTACTTGGCTTCTTATAATCATCCCATTTCACTCCCAAGCCAATCACTACTACTTTGCTATTGGTAATGTAATTACCGTCTAAATGGCTCTTATGAAAGGGAGAAATAGCCACAATTTTATCAACGTGAGGAAAAACTTTAACGTCCCAGACACCGGGCATATCAGTATACTGGTCACAACTCCAGAATAACTTAACACTGGCATTAGCCACTTCCAGAACCGGATGCCATTCCCGATATAAAACAAATACGTCTATATAATTACTAGGTATAAACTCATCGGCTGAATAATATCTTACCCCGTTAAACGTTCCAGAAACATCAGTCTTATTGTAAATCTCAGTTCTCCAGCCAGCTTTAGCAAATTCTCTGCTTAATTGAATGAGAGAAGCTTCAGCTCCACCAACTCCCCGGCCCTCATAATCTTCATCAATAAAAGGATAACGGATATTACCGGCAAAAAAGACAATCCGCTTCATCTGTTTATTTTGCAAATGACGATACATCATCTTATTCAAGAAAGTTATCCGATTAATTATCGAAATCTTAGGAATATCTATCTGGTCTGAACTTTTACTGCCTAGATGCTGTAAATCTATTGGGACTCCTAATAGCCTATAACCTAAATCAACTGCTCTTACTGACAGCCAAACATCTTCAAAATAGGCAGTCGGAAAATCTTTATCAAAAACATTAGGAGCAATCTGGTCAAATAATTCTCTATCTGAGAACATACACCAACCGGCAATGTAGGGAGTGCAGATATGGTCAAAACTGGTTAATTCATTAATATCAACATATTGAGGACCAATTAGGCTCTTAGGTTCCCGGTCTAAAAATTGATTTAAAATTGTGAGCCAATTAGGACTGCCTATCAAGACATCATTAGAGATAAAACAAATTCTCTTAACATCTTTACTAATAAGCCCATAACCTAAATTATTCCCACCACCAAAACCAGTATTAGTCTGGCTTAAGAAAATCTTAACTCGTTTATGTTTAGCCTGTAATCTTTTTAAATAGGCTGATGTTCCATCCTGGCTGCCATTGTCTACTAAGATTAATTCCCATTCTCCCTCAGTCTTTAAGATGCTCTCAACAAAAGGTTTAGTCAAATCTTCTAAATGATTCCAGAGAGGACAAATAATAGCTGTTTTCATAAACCGACTTCTTTCAGCATCTTTTTAAGATGATTAGCATAAGTATGAGGTCTAACCTTAAGATAACCGTTTTGAGCTATCTTGTCCAGTAAATGAGGTTTATTCATAATAATTTTAACCTTATCAACTGCTTCTTCTATTGTAGAAAAAGCCAGATAATCTTCATCTTCTTTAAACTCCAATTCATTTAAATCCGGTACCCGATTAGTTAAAACTAATCTTCTCATTGCCAAACCTTCCCAAAAACGAGCCGGTAAATCTTCTTTACTTGACCAATTAAAGGCTATTATTCCTTGATTATATAAATTAACATAATCTTCATAGATATCACCCAAACCAGAATAAACCCGATAACCAGCATCAGCTACTGACCTTAAAAAATTCAAACGGTGTTCATACTGTAAACCACAGAAAACAACATCATACTCTACTGGAGTATCTGGATGATATAAATGAATTTTAGGGTCGTAACCATAAGGCATCCAAACATCCCCAGGCTCTGAATAATACTTCTGCATCGACACATAGTAATCAACATTTCCCAGGTGAGGTCGATAATCAATCACGTGAGGGTCAGTGCCTATAAGTATCTGAGGAATTGGAGCTTGACCAGTTAAGAAAATATTATCGGCTGCTTGAATCAACAAATCAAACTTACCTAACTTATTATGTTCTACTAAATCAAATAAATTGGTTATAGGCTGTTCTGGCAAATCAAACATTTCCAGATATGGAGGATACCAATACTTCTTTGGATAACTAAACTCCCCCCAAGGAATCTTCCCCCAAGAATAAGGACCAACCGAAACTACCTTATGTCCAGCTTGTTCTAAACCCCAATGAATATACCTTCCCATAGCAACTGGAAAATGACGGTAGAAAATCAATATTCTCATCGGTGTGAACCAATCAACATATCTTGATAAGCGTAAAATTCCTTGACCTGGTCAATAATAAACTCTACTCCTAACCAAGTTAAAGCATCATGGCAAGGCAGAGTTAAAAGCTGTTTCCAAACCTTTTCGGTAACTGGCAAAGGCTGTTTAATCGCTTTCTTCCAATAAGTCATTTCAGTTAATGGCTTAAAATGAACTGAAGTAGCAATCCCCTTCTCTGCCAAGAACTCACTTAACCCATCTCTATCTTCACACTTCATGGTGTAATACTGAACCGTATAAGAAAACATGGGGATTTTAATATAGGCTAAATCTCTAAAAGCTTCATTGTACCGAGCCTGAATTGCTCTGCGTTTAGCAGTCATCTCATCCAAGCGATAAAGCTGACCTAAGCCTATAACAGCAGTAATATCATTCATATAGGCTTTAATACCATCACCCTGAGTAATGTCATAATCCCAAGTATATTTCTTCCCCAGCGTTCTAGTATAGGTCGTTTTCTCTACCCCCACCCAAGTCAAAGTCCTTAACTTTCGGTAGATAGCTTCATCATTGGTAGTTATCATACCCCCATCACCAGTCGGTAAAGTCTTAACTGCCTGAAATGACCAAATAGTAATATCGCTGTCTTTACCAGCACCGGGGGTATACATAGCATGAGCTGCATCCTCAATTACTAATACTTTTTCTCCGGCCAGTTCTTTTATCCGCTTGATATTTGCTAGTCTGCCATGAGAATCAACTGCAATAATCGCCTTGGTATAGTCATTAATTTCTAATTTCTCCGGGTCTAAACACAATGAATCTTCCTCAATATCAGAGAAAGTCACTACCATTCCATTCCACTCACCCACAATCGCATCAGAAACAAAAGTCATAGGAGTAGTGATTAACTCACCTTCTTTAATCCCATAAGCTTTTAAACACAAGTCCAAAGCAGCCGTACCAGAATTGCAGCCAACCGCAAACTTAGCCCCTACTTTCTCAGCGAAAGCTTTTTCAAACTCTTCTGTTTTCGGTCCTTGACCCCACCAGCCAGAATCTAAGACTTTTAATAGCTCCTGTTTAGTCACTTCATCAATAGTTGGTTTCAAAACATTAATCATATTTAAGCATCCTCCATAAAGTCGTGTCTAAAGAAGTGTCTCTAGGCAGTCTAATTGGTAAATTAATTCGCTTAATCGGCTTAACGTCAGGCTTAGTCTGTTTGGCCAAATCAAAAAGATTTATCCTTTCCCCTCCCAGGTGAATTACTTTTGGTAACTCACCGGCATGTCTAATGGCACAAGCAATCCTTTTTGCTGCAACATCCACATAATCACCAGAAGTCCACATATCAGTAGGAACATAATCATGTTTGAATGGCCTAGCTTTGAAGAGGGTTCTAATGATGGTATATCGTCTGGCTCTTCTGGCTCCGTATTCTCCCAAAAGCTTTGTAAGGCTATAAAAATTAACAGGATTAGGAAGATGATTTTCATGGTAATTGCCTTTTTCCCCATCGAAAATATACTCAGTCGACATGTAAATGAATAGAGGGGAACGTCTGGCTAACTCTTCAGTCCCCCAAACATTAATCCTATAACATTCTTTCTTATTAACTTCAGCTCCAGCTACATCAGTATAAGCAGCTAAATGTAGCACTATGGCTGGCTGATATTTCTTAAAACCAGCCTTAATTGAGTCTAAATTAGTAATATCCATTTCATCTCTACCAAGATAAACAGCTTTAAGGTGTTTCTTTAACTCAGTCGCCAGTAGACCGTTCCCGCCGGTAATTAGGAGTGGGGTGAGCATCAGGCATTTTCCCTTCTAAAATCTGATTAATAATCTTACTACTGTTAAAGTGGGCGTTCTTACCTTCATTCCTCATGGATTGAAGGTCAGCATAAGTCCAACCCCTATATTTCATATATTTCT
>Ga0315291_10002317_pt1 | contig 25033 bp, 20 predicted proteins | sample YL17G12_20_MG_FD_203070 | JGI IMG/M metagenome (GOLD analysis project Ga0315291, IMG submission 203070) | Sediment microbial communities from Yellowstone Lake, YNP, Wyoming, USA - YL17G12_20 | ecosystem: Environmental > Aquatic > Freshwater > Lake > Sediment | place: USA: Wyoming | collected...
GTGGTCGGTATGTTCGAGGAAGCCGGCATAGACCTCCATCTCACGTGCGAGAATGGGCTTGAGCGCCGCAGGCATGTCGTCGTAGGCGGGGATTTCGTCGGGCCGTTTGGTGAGGACGGCGTCGGCCAGGATCACGCCCAGCTTCTTCTGGCGGGCAAAAGTTTCTTCGCGCAGCTTGTCCCAACCGTCGTCGAACTTGCCCTTGTACTTGTCGATCCATTCCTTCGGCACGTGATGCGGGGCGTGGGTCGCGCCGGGCGCGAAATACATGAAGAAGGGCTTGTCGGGCATGAGCGCCTTCTGTTGGCGCACCCACCCCATCGCCTTGTTCGTCATGTCCTCGGTGAAGTGGTAGCCCTCCTCGGGGCTCTTGCTCTGTTCCATCGGCGTCGTGCCTTCGTAGATGGCCGGATACCACTGGTTGGTCTCGCCGCCGATGAAGCCGTAGAAGTACTCGAAGCCGCCCCCGCCGGTGGGCCACTGGCTGAACGGTCCCAGCGGGCTCGTCTCCCAGACCGGCACTTCATGGCACTTGCCGAACTGTGCGGTCGAGTAGCCGTTGAGCTTGAGGGTCATGGCGAGCGGCGCCTTGTTCTTTGGCAGCACCGAGGTGTAACCAGGCGCCGAGGTTGCGATTTCGCAGATGCCGCCCATGTTCACCGAATGGTGATTGCGCCCGGTGAGCAGCGCCTGGCGCGTGGGCGAGCACAGCGCCGTGGTATGGAAGCGGTTGAACTTGAGCCCGTTCTTGGCCAGCCGCTCGGCGTTCGGTGTGGGGATGGGGCCGCCGAAGGCGCTCGTCGCGCCGAATCCGCAGTCGTCGATCAGGACGACCAGCACGTTGGGCGCGCCCTTCGGCGGGCGCAGCGGCTCGATCGGCGGGAACTTGGTGTCCGGATCCTTGGCATCGTAGGTCGTCAAGCCCACATGCGGCTGATCCGGGATGGGGAGAATTGATCTTTGAATTTTGTCTTGAGTACTCATGTTATTTTCCTTTCTGTTTAACTTTACTTTTTCATCTATTTTTTATAACTGACCGGCAGCCCGGTTTGGACCGCCAATCCTAAATCCTACACAGTTTCATTTTGTCCCTTCAATTTCCTGATTCATTGCCTCACGCACCTGCATCATCGGCTACTGACTCACCCTAAGCAGATTGCCTCGCGGGCGGTCCAGCGATAGCATCACCATGATGACGCTGCTTACCGTCAGTGCCATCAGGATTTTGGCCAGCAAGCCGCGATGACGTTCAAGACCGCCGGAATAACCCACGCTGGTCGCTGCTATTACAGCCGCTCCCATCAGCGTCAGTACGACGCCTTGTGCCGTACCAAAATGCCCTTTTCCCGATGGATCAATCCTCGGATGCTATCGACACCCGACGCGGTAGCCAAACTCGGCTGCTGCCAACATGGCGATAAAAAGCACTAATGCAATCACTTCTGCATTCTGTTTAGCAAGCCAACTTAAATGCATCATTTATCTCCATCAGAAATCTATTTTGACCCTCAATCCTGTTACATATGCTATATCTGCCTGCTTATTACTTGGGTCGATAACCTGGAAATCAGGTGTTATGTGCAGCCATGGAGTTACCTCGATATTGTAAAATGCTTCAAAACCCTGAGAGTCCCCAAACCGTCTTTGGACAATCTTGAGGAAGTCATTTGATATATCGGTATAAAAGTAACCAATACCCCATGTATCTTTGTCGCGGCCATCAAACGTACCTTTGCCCCCAAGCCCAATACTGTAGAAATTCGCAATAGGATTTGTGCTCTGGTCTGCAAGACCATATCTGCCGAATATGCCCCATCCACGAGTTGGGTTATTGGCATCACTAACTAGGTACTGATAGAAATTGTAGTAAAAACCAGATGAGCCTTGATGTTTCTGCAAGTTCGGCGGAAGACCTTGTAATATATCTCCCAATATCAAACGGGGATCCTGTCCTATTGCGGTGAAATCTTTGGAATTGTAGGCTGCTCCCAATAAATGGCCGCCTGGTTTGCCAAAAAAATTCGTAGGCAAAGTTAACTCGCCGGCAGTGACGGTGCCACTGCTGTAATCCTCCCAAGGCCACTCCCCTGGCTGCCCTGCAGCCCCCAGCATGGAGATTGTAAACATTGCCGGCTGCTTTGGATTGGGACTTAGGTTGGGGAACAGGAATACCGCTCCGCCGCCAAGACTTGAATACGGAACCATAGTGAGTAAAGTAGGATTTGACACAAAACTAAGGTTCATGAACTGGGTATTGCCTTTGCCCCCGGCAAACGGATTCCAATCCCCGGCCGACTCAGTGATTGTAGTCAACTTGCCAAAGAATAAGCCGAATGTCTCGGAAAAAAACTGCGTGAAAACCACTTTGTCCAGATATACCTCCTGCTGGCCAGGTTCTGGAAATACACCAGCGGTATTAGCAGGAATCATTGCGCCGGTATTCCTGTTAATAAATTGTCCGTACTGGTTTTCGGCGCCAATCTCCAGAAAAGCACCGGGCCAAAGACCCATCTTTTGAAAGTCGAGTTTAATCGTGTACTCGAATAAACCGCCGTATTTCCATAACTGCCTTTTGCCCCCGGCTACTCCCTGATAAGTCTGGATCCAATCCGTATCAAACGTAATTCCTTTTTCAGCAAGCTTTGTACGTTCCCCTCCCCAGTCGCCGGTAAGTTTCGAGCGATGCCAAATGTCACCTGCATAAGGATTCGGTGCTGCCGGCTCCGTCCCTGTCGATGATACCGAGTTCTGGTCTGATGCTTGTGTCTCTGCCTTTACAATACCGCCTGACCCCAGTAACACTACCAGGATGCAAACCATGTTGAATTGCGCCATGAACCACTTAACTTTTTCTTGCCTGTTCATAAACTTTCCCTTTCATTTTTTCATACGCCCTTGAATTAAGTTGAAAATACTTCATTTCGTTATTGCCGCATCCCTTGTCACTTCGGGAACAGCAATTGTATCTGGAATCGCAGCGAACAAACGAGCGCGGCGGCGATAAGGGTTTGTCTGCTTGTGGTTTTCATTGTTCTGTCCTTTCTTTGGTTGATTGGTTTGTTCACTTTACCGTCACGACCTGCGGCGGCGTCCAGGTGCCGTCTATGATTGATTGGTCTGCCCAGTAGGCGCGGATGTAGAGGGAGAACGTGCCGTTGGGCGCTGGCACCCAGTTGGTTTCCTTGTCCTTGCCCGGAGACTTCGCGCCGAAATACAGCGTGAGCGAACCGTCCGCGTTGTATTTCAGGAACGACTTGCTCTTGGTGCCGAGCGAGTAGCGGTTCAGCGCGTTGGGAGTGAATAGGTGATGTTCATTGTAGAGCGTCACCGACCAGAAGCCTTTGACCGGCGGTTCCTGGCCTTTGGGGAAGGTGACGGTGTAATTGTTCTTGCCGTTTAGCTGCTCGCCCTTGCTGTCGAAGTCGCGATAGATGTATTTGGTCTCGGTGGGTCTGTTGTCATACATGTTCGACTTACCGGTGCCGGTGCGGTTGAGGTAATCGCTGCCCCACTGGGCGTTGTTTACCGGCGAATTCCAGCCGTTGCCGGCCGGGCGACCGTTGTATTTCCACTGGGTGAGCGGGGCGATGATTTCCTTGTCGGCGGCGATGAAGGATTCCACGAGCGCCTGCTTGGTCGCCGGATCTTTTTCGGCGGCGGCGAAGACGGAATTGATCCAGCCGTAGAGGGCTTCCTCGCCGGGCATCGGCGGCACGAGTTTCATCACGCCGGGAAGCTGATCGAAATACTTCTCGGGCTGGACCCACTTGGTCTCGACCGCGGGCCCTGGCGGCAACGGCCAGATCGGCAGTTTGCTCCAGTCCGTGGTCTTCATCGTCCCGTCAAACTCACTCAACGGATAAAACCTGATCTGGTTGATGACCGGCTGGATGGCCTTGGTGTCCTCGGCCGTGTCGTTCTTGAAAACGCGCGGGACCGAAAACACCAGCTCGGTGGACGAACGCACCACGGCCGTGATGCCCGCCGGGACTTCGCCCTTCCAGTTCGGCCCGACCATCAGGTAAAAGCCGGGCTTGGTGCCATAGGGCTTGCCGATTTCAGCGAACTGGTCGGTGCGCGCGTCATACAGCGCATAGATCCAGAACCGGTCGCCAAAATCCGGGACCTGAAAGACCACCGGTTCCTTGTCGAGGGCGTAGAAGCCGGAGCCATAGACGACATCCTGGTTGGGACAGGCGACGAACGTCTCTGCTGGATCGATGTAGTCAGTCAGCATCGCGCCGTAGCCGACCGGGGCCATCATGACCACGCCGCCATTGAGGCCGGCCACGTTGCCGTTCTGGCTGGTCACATAGACGAATCCGGCACGCCGGTTGTGCGAATTGACCAGCGTATAGCCCCAGACGTAGGCCATGCGGCCGACCATCTGGACATACTCCTTGGTCATCGCCGTGCCGGCCGCTGGCCCGGGAACTTCGGCGGCAGTTTTAGGAAGCGGCACTTGTTGCGCCTGAACGACGGTTGTGATCAGCGCCAACGCGCAAACGAGCACGGCGGCGATGATGTATTGTTTGTATGTGATTTTCATTGTTCTTTCCTTTCTGTATTCGAAAATTTGGTCACTTCACCTTCTCGAAATCCGGCAGGACCCAGCTCTTGTCGAAGAGCTTCTCGGTGGGGCCGTAGAAGCGGAACATCCCGAACCAACCTTCGCCGGGTTTCGTCTGTATCCAGTTGTTTTCGAGTCCCTTGGGCGCGGTCGGTCCGACGTAAACATCCGTTGACCCGTCGGCATTCTTCACGACGTCCGGATTGCGCGAGGAGATGTCAGGGCGCTTGGTTTCGTTGATGAGCATCTGGCGATTCTTCTCGTCATAAACGGTCACGGACCAGAACTGCTTGGCGGGCACGTGCAAGCGGTAGTTGTTACCACCGGTGAGCCAGCCGCCATCCTTGTCCTGATAGACGCCCATGTAGTGTTGCCCGAAGCCGGGGGTCGTGGAGCGCATCGCTTCGGAGATGCAGACGCCCTCGTAGAAGTAGGAGGCGCGCTCATCAAGCTGCTCGAAATCTCCCACCCGCTGGCTGATGTTGACCGCGATCGTATCCTTCCAATGTGTGCCGGGCCAGTAGGCGTCTTCAAACCGCTTGGTGTAGGTATTGGCCTTGGCCATCAGCTCGCCCGTGACGGCGGCATCGGTCAGGATTTTCTGCTGGCGGGCTGTGGGCTGGAAAGGCTTGCCCTTCTCGATACCAAGCGGCTTGAGCATCGCCAGGAAGAAACGGTCGCGCTCTTCCACGGGCTCGTTGGCGAGCGCGCTCGCCAGACTTTCCCAATAGGCCATGCCGATCGGCGGGGTCTGGCTCCACTTGGCGCTGCCGGCGGGCACCACCTGTTCCTTGGGCGGGTTCGCGCGATCGCTCCAGGCATAGGAGCGCATTTGTGGAAGCAACTCGCGCAACGCACGGTCCCGGTCAGGGTCCAACAGGCGCACCCCGAAGAGCACGCTTCTGGTCGGAGACCGGAACACGAAATAACCCTCCGCCTTAGGGTCTTCCTGGCCGGGGCCGAGGATCAGGTACTTGCCACCCTCGCCCTTGTCAGGGCCGACAACCCCGAGATCGGTGATAGAGCGTTGCCAGGCGTCCATCATCATTCCGGCCATCAACCCCTTGGGCAGTTCCAAGACCAGCGGGCCGTTCTTCTCCAGATCGGCGAGCGCGGCGATATACGGTGTGTCGAAGTTGGGCGTCATGATGCCGAGCTTCTCTTCGAAGCTCAGATAGGAAACGAGTTGGCCGTTGCGAACCTTGTAGATGTTGTCATGCGTCTTCTGCCACTCGTGGAGACCGACGATCGGGAGACCCCAGATATACGCCTGACAGGCGCGCTGGTAGTCCGTCTCATCGATGAGCTTGTCGATGCTCTCCTTGCTGGGGTAGCCGCTCTCGACTTTGATCTTGCCGATGCGGGTGTCGATGTCTTTGGCTTGTGCAACGGTGGTTGCGAAAGCCAGCGAGCAAACGAGCGCGGCGGCGAGGATGGTTTTGGTTTTCATTGTTCTTTCCTTTCGTTTGTTTTCATTTTTGTGTCCTTTCAGTATTTGATTAATTTTGTCGATTCTCATTTCGGGAACAGGAACTGTATCTGGAATCGCAAAGACCAGTCGGGCCCATAGTCAGGAGTTATAACGTTGGAAAATGCTGAAAGGGATATATTTACTGGTAATTTGCCCATTTTGATGATTCTGCCAATACCGCCGCCAAGAGGAATTGTCCATTTCTGCCCGCTTTGTGCTTCCCAATCTGCGGTAATTATAGGAGAAGCGGTCAGATACCAACCCTTAGGCAAATTATAGTTGACAATGGGCTGAATCATGAATTTGTTGACTTTATCGCCAGAACCACCAACTGACCAAAGGTTATTGAGCAATGCACCGTACACCCAATGACCCTGCATCCTAAGCACAACAACAGCCGGCCCAACACACCATTTGTCGCTGCCAAGTTCATCGTCTGTATGTGTCGGAAGCTGCAAAGTCGGTCCTATGCCCCATATCCATTTGCTCGGTTTGGATGGAGAAAAGAAAAAGGTTGGATTGATGTCACCGAAACCGGCGCTGCTGTCCATTCCGTTAAACTGTGAGGGCTGACTGATGAACGGAATAACCGTGCGGGTAATCAGATTCCATTCTTCGTTGAGCTTAAACGGGATAACAGGCTGGATGTTCATATTGTAGATTGGTGCATGTTTCTGACCTGCTCCGAAAAATACATTACTCTGAAACGGAATACTTATCATATCTGCTACAGGGTTCTGCGCTGCTTTAGCCAATTTGGCCGTCTCGTCATCTTTTTCTTCGGCTGGGCTATTACTATCAGCTCGAACTTGATTAGCCATGAGGAACACCGCAAAGAATAGGAACGAGATAATTGTAGCTTTTTTCATAATCAAATCCTTTCAAATGTAAATTTTTTTTAATTACCTTTTTTAATCAGACAACTAAAAATAATAAGTAAAATCCATACCGATTACATTTCTATTGCCCCATTTCTCGTCACTCTTAACAGTTTGAAAAGAATAATAAAGGTCGACACTGATGTTTTCTGTCAGTTTTAACACGGTTCCTATTCTGAAATCGTTTGCACTGAAACCAGTTCCATCAAGATTGTCATATATTTCATCAGAGAAGTATGGTTTTATTTTCCATTTACTTGTTTCGCGGTTGCCTCTCGGGTCTAAAAATTCAAACTTCCTGTCGAGTGTGAACTTATTCCTGAAACGCCAGATGTCGCTTTTTTGGTCTCTGTCCCTGTATTCAATTCTTATCCTGTCACTAAAATCGTGGTTTAAAATTTTGCCCCTTATTGTCGCACTTAACGAAGTCCGATTTTCGTCTGTACTCCTGGCATTGTTGTGAGTGCCATAGATAATCGCATAATTAACACCGACATCGAGCCATTCAGCCAGAGATTTATAAACTACTCCTATATCGGAATGTCCGTAATAAAGTGTCCCCCCGCCATCATTGAGGCGTAATTCCTCTCTATAATTCATTGTCCAGTCTTTATTAATTTCCCACGAAATCCCTGCTGAAGGCCAAAACTGAAACTTGTTAGCATTACCGTAACAAGCGGCGCTAAGCATCAATAAACTTGCAAGAATAAAACAGAACAAGTATCTGATCATAAGCTATTATCCTTTTAATAAACGAAAAGTTTTCGTTTATTTCAGCAACTACTCATCGCTTTTGCAATCACCGTTACCGCTTTTTACTGGGCTTTTGCCCAGGTTTTATCCGGGTCGAACAGCTTAATGTTCTGCGCCTCTTTTTCGGTATCTTCTCCAAGGTCCTTCTGATAGACCACACCATCATGGTTTACGATAAAAGTCATCACGCCTGAGTTTCCGTACTCCGCCGGATAGGCGACTACGGCGAAGCCTCCTATCATTTTGCCATTTACGATGTAATCAAATGCTCCGCCGTTGGCATCCGCACCCTGCGCCGTGAGAATCCTGTAGAAATAACCATGGTAGGGCTGAGGTCCTTCGGAGGATTTTTCTCCGAAATAACCTTCCTCCTTCGCTTTTGCAGCGAAAAGACCAAGTGGGCTTGGTTCTTCGCCTTCTTTTGTCTCCCAATAGAGGCCGTTCTTCTTGCCTGGTTCGCTCTTGAATTTTTGAGCATACTCAAGCAGACCGTTACTGTCGTGGCTCTTCATCGCGTATTCACGCTCGGCATCGACGATAGCAAGAACAACCTGAATTATGTCCAGTTCGTTGCGTCCGATGCGGCGGTTCAGAATCTCTTCCTTGCCAGCGGATGTGTCAAAAACAAATTGTCCGTCCTGCTTAATGATTGGAATCGGTAAAGGCCAGTCATTTTTCCCGACAATAAGAACGCGTTTGCCACCTTCAGCATTGAGCTTGTGCTGTTCGTCGTAAGACTTTACAAACATTTCCCGCTCATGCCGGTCGGCGATCTCGTCGCCCGAAGAAATCAACTCGTTCGCGTCAGGACCGAATATCTTCATAAGTTCTTCTTTGTTATTCTCGCGCACAGCTTTCACAAATGCGTTTACTGCCTCCTGGTCTGCAGCAAAAGTTTTTTGCCCGGAAGCGGCACTCGTACAGCCGACAAAGGCAAGAGGCGGCACAACCAGCGTTGTGATGACAATTCCGATTCGGTACACCACCAATATCTTTATATTATTTATTTTCGAAAACATTGTTTTTTTCTCCATTAAATGTTTATTTAATGATTTGTGTGTCGTAACCATAGTTACCTCCTTCTCCCGCCACCGCCGCTTGGGCGTGACATGCCGCCGCCCCCTCCACCGCCGCTATGTCGGGACATGCTTTGACGACTTGACTGTCCGCGGCTGCTGGAGTTTTTCACGGAACTGCCTCGGTCCATACCCTGAAAAGCACCGCCCCGGTCGGAGGCACCTCGGCTGCTGATATCACGCGCTCCAGCCTTGTCTCTTGTCTGCAGGTCTGCCCGCTGGCCAACATCCTGACGGCCTTTGGATCTATCAGCATCACCACGGGCAAGTTCCTGTCGTCCCTGCTCAGCTCTGCCGCGAAAGGCCTCGCGGGACTTGACCGCATCAGCCGTTGAGGCACGGTTAAACTTCTGTGCGGTTGCCTGATCTCTGTAGGAGACACCCTTGCGATGGCTGGCGTCGTGCTGCCAGGCGCCCGTGCCGCTTCGACCTGTTGCCTGGTATTGCTTTGCATACGACCCGCGGTTGATGCTCTGATTAAAATTGGTGTTCTGATTGATATTAATGTCGACGTCGCCTCCATGCCAGTTACAGCTTCCCCACGCGTGGCCCCACGCGGCACCAAGAACGACTCCGGTGGCAAAGGCGAGCCCAGGCGCTGCAACATACCCCGGCGGATAGTAATAATACGGCGGATACGCAGGATAAGGCCACGTTCCGTAAACCACGACAGGATTATACGTCGGGACGTAAATGACCTGAGGACTTGCGGACTCGATGATGATGATATCTGGCTCAACTTTGACGACTTGCTCCTTGGTTGTCTTCAGGTTGCCCTGCTCTTGCGCTTTCTTTCGAAGTTTCTGGACCGTATCCATAACATCCTTCTGCTGTGAAAGGAAGGCGTCACCGAGCTTCTGTGTCCAGTCAAGTTTCTCGCTCATCATCGTGAGAACCTGCGGGAAATTCACAAGCGACTTAACGCTTGGGTCCCAAGTCTCCTTCTCGAGAGCAGCGGCAAGAGTATCGCCGCTGAGACCCTTGTTCTGCTTAGCCCACCGGTCAGCCTGGACGACTTCGAGCGGATAGGTCGAGGCCATCAATGTCTGCGAAAGCAGGGAATCCGGATAGAGCGCAATCGGCGCAAGAAGCTGGTCGAGTTCTTCCTGCTTAAACGCAGGGCTGGCATTCGGTTCTGATGAAGCTGCCCACAGCGGACCGACGCTCAAAAGAACCATAAATAAGACAACAACATTTTTGATACTCTTTTTCATAATATATCCTTTCATAAAAACGTTATTTCTCATTAAGATTTTGCCGCCTTCTATCCTGTTGGAACTGTTATAACCGGCTGATTGCCGCCTTTATCTGATTCCATCAGAGAAAGAAGCAGCATTAAGCCTGACAAAAGCTGTTTGGATTTAAAATCAGTATCTTCGATCCAAAACCATTTGCCCCTATACGAAATCGATACAAAAGCATCTGCAGGTTTTCCCTTGCCGCTATGGATACGTACACTCATTTTTTCCGATAAAGGGTCTTCGGTCTTGGCAACCGCATACGCCCGATTCTGCTGAAGATCCTCGGCGGGGATATCTATCGAAGAGGCTTGTTGAACCAGAATCTCCATCACCGAACGGCTCAGAATCGCTATTTCATCCTGTTGAGCTGCCGAGCCATAGACAACTTTGAATTCATTGGCTTGAGGATTCAGTCCTAGTTTTTGCTTTATCCAGTTAACATCTTCAGCAATTTCAGGAGAAACATCTTTGCTGAAGTAAAATAATGAGGTTTGCTTTTTTTCATCGGTCTGTGTGCGCGTCCCGATCATGCCTGACTGTTGAACCTTGCGCATTCTCTTCAGTAATTCTACAAAATCAGGATGAATGGGAGTGCTTCGCATTGCAGCATTATAGCTGTTATTGATGCCATTGACCGATTGAACGCACAGGTAGAAAACTACATCTACCGACTTGCCCGATTGAATAAGGAATAAGATCGCAGAAGGCGGAATCGGAGTCAGGAGAGACTTCGTAAATTTTTCTCCTGTCTGCGGTGCATACGTTATCGTCGGCCGCTCTACGTATCTGCTCGAACCGCCCACGCTGGGAGTTCGCTCTGTAGGAATAGCAGAAGAATACGTCCATCCAAAACCATAGCTAATATCATTCGCGAGTTCATACTGGCTGATTACGGATGACACATCGACGAATACAGGCATATCGCCGTAGCGCAGCTTGACAATGTTAAGCAGCACCTGGTTTTTAACCGATTCAGAAATCGCCGAGCTATAGTCAAAGCGATCCCGTGGTATTGTCGTAGGACCAAACGACCGGCAGCCCGCAAAAAACATGACTATCCCAAATCCAATAATCAAAAATTTGTTCATATTTTCTCCGAAGTATGAGTTTTCCGTTCCTTAATTATCTCGTACACGGTAAAGAGCATGTTTGGAAATATCATCAGACCACTGAAGGCAACCACGGTGAAAATAACGTTTGTATCCGGAAATCCTTTAGTCGCCATAACAAAACACAGCGCCGCATTTCTCATGCTTGTATTTGTGGCAAGCACCCTTCGAGTTTCGATCGACGGTCCGCCGAGGAGCCAGCCGATTATCATTGTTAAAATAATAAACACAATCATCGCAGCCAGTTCGGTTTTACTCAGAGCGGCCATTGCCTGTTTTCTCTGCGCCAACATAAGAATTACGACAACTACAAAAAAAACTGTTCCGCAAAGAGCAATAGGTTTCGACAGCATGTCCGCAATCCGTTTCGATACACGGTGAACACCAAGACCGGCCAGCAGCGGCAAAAGAATAAAGAGAAAGAGAAACATGATTACTCTTTCATATCGCAATGTAACCGAGGTGCTAACAGGAAGCATAAAGTTAACAATTACTGGAGAGAGCAGGACAGACAGCAAAGTTAGAATGAAAAGAAGCGAGGCGGCATAGCAAAGGGCACTTTTTGTCTTGCTGGTGAACTGTATGGCATTAGGCCCTCCCGGAGACACAGCCAAAAGAAGTATTCCAACTTTGACATCCTGGCTCATAGGAACGATTGTTACCAGCAGCAGGCCCAGGAGCGGCACAATGATTATGTTGACCACAAGCGATCGCACCATCAGACTGCGGTCACGAAATGCCGAAACAAGTTCACCCGTTGTTACCTTAAGGCCGATAGCCGCCATAGTGGTAATCAGGAATATCAATGTAAGAGTCTTCGATAGCGGATCCATTAAAATCTCCTTATGATATTTTCAGTCCTGACCAGTTATTTCATACAAAAAACAATAATGTCGCGTAGACCGCTGCTCCCGCGCAAAAATACAGAAACCTGCCGTCTTTCTCTCCGGGCAATTCCACTATCATACTATTCATTACAATACCTCCCGACACAAGTCCGAGCATCGTGATTACCACAGGTTTTGGAAATTCTGTCAAGGCGCCACACACCCATCCTGCTAAAGCAGCCCCAGCTAAAATCCATTTCCCAAACTTATCATACATACTGCCATGTTCATGATACAGTGAATGGTCTATTGAAAGAAAATGAAGGCCCATGGCTATCCCGTAAATGAGTATTGGAACCGATTTTTCATCTATACCGCGAACCATCAGATAGCTTATGAGTCCTGCATACATTGCAAAGCCGCCGATATGCAGAATAAAAATCGGGTCACTGATGCCATAACCCGCCTGCTCCCTTCGCCCCGACAGGCGAGACCAGTGCACCATATGCTCCAACCCATAAAATAAAACAAATCCTACCAGTGCCGCAACATACACGCGATATTCAGGCAGCGGAAGCGACCTATCGGCTGTTATCTCAACAAATGTTTTCCCGGCTCTTGCCAGTTCCGGAAGAAGGTGTATGAAAACATACGCCACAGCCGCCCCTCCCGCCGCCGAAAGAGCACGCCTCTTATGGGTCCGATAGATGATATGAAGCTTTTCGCCAAAGACAAAAATGGCGGCGAAAACAACTGCGATACATAAAGTTTCAGGAATGTTCATTTTCTTCAGGTTCTCCTTGGGCTTCTAAAACGGCCCTACCTTGAACACAACATTTATCAAAGACAGAAGCCCCAGAAGCGCAATAAATCCCGCAGAGATGAAAGTCAGATTAGTGTACCACTTCCTGCCAAGATGGAGTTTCTTATCGAACTGCCAGTATTGAATGCAGGCGACAACGAGGGAAATAACCCCAATAAAAATTAAGGTCATCCCAAAGTTTTGAGCGCCTTGTTCGGTTTTAACTACGAGTTGCTTGCCTTCCCGATGCATAGACTCCATAAACTTAAAAACAGTGAATCCGAAACTTATCATGGAAAGAGATGTCCGTGTCCACGCCATAAGCGTACGGTCGGCAGCCATCGATGTCCGCTCAAGGGCTAAATCAGTACGATCCTCGGCGAGCATATTTGCTGTTTTTTTTGTTTCTGACATATTAAACTTTACCTCCACAAAATTCATTTACTCTAACAGTGCTTAGCTTTCTTTTATCATCATATACTACAGATTCCCCCGGCAGACCCATTGTCTGCCGGGGAAACCTGTTCATTTAACTTGCCTAATCGCAAATCAATGCGATTTACTAATCAACGCTTCCTGTAATCGTTCGGGCTTACTTTACCCCGGATGGGAGCCGGCTTTCAGAGCTTCCGCGTTCTTCTTGAGCTTCTCGATCATGGCTGCAGGACTCCAGCTCTCCGGACTCTGACGTGGCGGGAATTCCGCCAAGGTCTGCATCCACTGGGCAACGAGCGCGCCGGCCGGCGTCAGGATGAAGAGGCGATCAGCTCTCCATTTCTTATAGAATATGTCGGCCGATACTTCCGCGTTCTCGAAGGGGTCGGTCCGCAGGTTGACAAGCATTGGGAATCTCAGCGTCGTGAACGGCTCCTGCCACGCGTCGAATCCCTCTGCACGCTGCACCATGAAATGAACCTTCCAGTTGCCGTAGCGGATCGCCATCAGGTCGCCTTCGTCGCTCCAGTAGAGGAAGCCCGGACGCGGGCTTTCCTTTACTTCCCCTTTCAGATAGGGAATGAGGTTGAACCCGTCGAGATAAACTTTAAAGGTCTTGTTCCCGGCCTTGTAGCCCTTCTTGCATTTCTCGACGATATCCGGTTCCCCGGCCGCAGCCAGCAGCGTGGGGAGCATGTCCTGGTGAGAGCAGATGTCGTTGAAGACAGTGCCCGGCTTGATGACGCCCGGCCAACGGATCGCGGTCGGCACGCGCCAGCCGCCTTCCCAGTTGGTGTCCTTCTCACCGCGGAACGGCGTGGTCCCGCCATCGGGCCAGCTCAGCTCCTCGGCGCCATTGTCGGTTGAGTACATAACGATTGTGTTATCGGCGATCCCCAGTTCATCGAGTTTGGCAAGCATCTGTCCGATTTGACGGTCGTGCTCGACCATGCCGTCGGCAGTCACGCCCAGCCCCGTCTTGCCCTCGCATTCCTTCTTCAGGTGCGTCCAGACGTGCATCTTGGTCGAATTCCACCAGCAGAAGAAAGGCTTTCCGGCCTTGTGCTGGCGATCGATAAAGTCGATCGCACCTGCCGTGATCTCCTCATCCATGGTCTCCATGCGCTTCTTGGTGAGCGGACCGGTATCTTCGATCGTCTGCGTGCCGTCGGCATTTGCCTTGCACTTCAGCACACCTCGCGGCCCGAATTTCTTCTTGAACTCGGGATTCTTCGGGTAGTCGACATTTTCCGGCTCTTCTTCGGCGTTCAGGTGATAGAGGTTGCCGAAAAACTCATCGAAGCCGTGCACGGTCGGCAGGAACTCGTCGCGGTCGCCAAGATGATTCTTGCCGAACTGGCCGCAGACGTAGCCCTGCGGTTTGAGCAGTTCTGCAATAGTTGGGTCTTCCTTCTGGAGGCCGAGTTTCGCTCCGGGGAGTCCGACCTTTGTCAGACCGGTGCGAATCGGCGACTGCCCTGTGATGAAGGCGGCGCGTCCGGCGGTACAACTCTGCTGGCCATACCAGTCGGTGAACATCGCACCTTCTTTGGCGATGCGGTCGATGTTGGGGGTCTTGTACCCCATGATGCCGTGATTGTAGGCGCTGATGTTGAACCAGCCGATATCATCGCCCCACAAAATAAGAATGTTTGGTTTTTTTGCAGCCATAACTTTTTTCCTTTCAATAATTAAAGTTTACTTTTTATTACTGGTTACTTCTACTTCCCATGACACTTCTTGAACTTTAGTCCACTCCCGCAAAAACAAGGCTCGTTTCTGCCATGTTTCATTGATGCTCTTTCGCCTCCTTTCTTTTCCACCCCCATTAAGTTCATGACTTCATCAGCCGGCCTACCTCTGCGGAGCAGTTCTGCCATAATCCGCATGGGCTTGTCGGCGTGTTTGAAGAATGCCTTGAAACCCTCGCAGAGGTAATTGAGACCCGGCTGGCCATCGGGTGTTACGATAAAGCGATTTTTGGGACACTCACCATTGCAAACGAAAAGCAATTCACAATTGCGGCAGTATTGCGGCAGAGTATCCCGCTTATCCTGACCGAACTTCCGCTGTTTTTCGCAGGCAGCAATTTCGGCCATAGGTTTTTCCATGATGTTGCCGATGAGATATTTTGGTTCGACGAAATGGTCGCAGGAATATAAATCCCCGTTATGCTCCAGAGCCATACCCAGGCCGCATGTTGGACCGAAGATGCAAACAGTCCCTGCCATCCCCAGCCAGCCCGCCAGTGCTCCATCGAAGTTGAGGACGAAGGTTTTCCCCACATCCCGTTTGACCCATTCATCGAAGATATTAATCAGGAAGTTCCCCCACTGGTCCGGCCGAACGGATCGGTCCGTGACCTTGTTACCTTCCTGGAATCCGCTTTCGTTATCCCGCTCTACGACCGGAATGAACTGTATATAGTGTGCATCGAGTTCGTCCCTGAAGAAACGATAAACATCGAGCGGATAATCGGCATTTTTCGAATTGACTGTGCAAAGAATATTAAACTCCACGTTGTGTTTCTGGAGCAGCCTGGCGGCGTGCATAACCCGCTCGAACGTTCCATTACCTGCTTTGTCTTTACGGTAGAAGTCATGAAGTTCCTTCGGGCCATCTATACTCAGGCCGATAAGGAAATTATTCTCGTGAAAGAACCGGCACCACTCGTCGTTGAGAAGAATACCGTTAGTCTGGAAAGTATTTTCGATACTGGTGTCGGGTTTTGCATACTTTTTCTGGATTTCCACAGACCGCCTAAAGAAATTCAGCCCCATCAGCGTCGGTTCGCCGCCTTGCCACGCCACAGTCACCTGCGGAACATGGTGGGCTTCCATAAGCTGACGGATATAGGCCTCGTGAACCTCATCCGACATTCGGAAATCGCTGCCGGGATAAAGCCCTTCTTTTTTCAAAAAGAAACAGTACGCACAGTTCAGGTTGCAATCCGAACCCGTAGGCTTGGCCATAACGTGAAACGCTTGCAGGGTATCTGGCGAAGTCATTTATTGATCCTTTCAGCAATGTATGCATCAACAGCTTGTTCCAGATTGAAGAACATCCTTTCGCGGCCCAATTTAGCAAAGAGTCCGGAACGTTGTACCATATCGAGCGCTCTCGGATTCAATGCCGCAAGCCACAAGGTAATGCCGTTTTCATGAAGTTTTTCTTCAAAGTCAATTAAAAGTTTCAATGCCGTGTATTCAATAAAGGGTATAGCGCTGCAGTGCAGTAAAAGGACGCGAGGTTTTGCTTCATTTATCAAAGTCCACCCTCCTTCGCGGAGATTCGGCGCGCTGGCAAAGGTCAAAGCTCCCTCGGTGCGCATAATCAGCAACCCCGGAAATGTTTCATCTTCAGGATGCTCAGACGAGAGCGGCCTGAAAACGTCGGTTCCTCTTTTACGGCCGAGGGCATAAATCGGAGGATGATTGGCAATATAAACAATAGTCAATACTGAAATCGCAACCGCTACCAGTATGCCTTGCAGCGTGCCTAATATCACTACGCCGATAAATGCGGCTAAACCCCACCAGAATTCAGTTCTGTGTACCCTCAAAATAGCGATGAATTCATTAGGACTCAGCAATCCGATAGTAGCGGCCACCACAATAGCAGCCAGCGTCGCCTGCGGCATCAGGCCGATTAGAGGAGCGATAAACAAAAGCGTCGCAAGCACTATTATCGCGGTTACCACTTCAGCCAACTGGGTGCGTGCTCCTGCTTTATAGTTTACTGCCGTCTGAGATGTGCCGCCGCCTGCGGGTAAGCTTCTGAAAAATCCGCCTGCCAGATTCGCCAGACCCAAAGCGAACAATTCCCGATTCGCTTTCGGTCTGGGTTCGCCATGGCGAGTAAAGGTGCGGCCGGCCGCGATAGATTCCACAAACGCCATAAGGGCTATGCCCATAGCACCGGGCCAGAGCTTGCCAACAAGCGATATATCCGGCAAAATAGGGGCAGGCAGTCCGGCCGGGATATGACCTAATACCGAAACACCGGCGTTTTGCAGACCCAAAAGTCCTGATGCGGCAATACCAAGAACAACGGCGACCAGCGGAGCCGGTATGCGAGGCAAAAAATGCTCAAGGCCAATGACAATAACAAAAGCCAACAGAGCGATTACCACGGTCGGCAAGTGTGCCTGTCCGACGTGCGTTACGATGGAAATAATGTTTTGGAAAAATGACCCCTTGTCAATATGAAAACCGAATAGTTTGGGAATCTGGTCAATTATGATAACAAGGCCGATGCCTGCTTTGAAACCTGTAAGCACCGGGTCGGAAATAAAATTTGCAATAAAACCAAGGCGTAGAATGCTGGCGACAAAAAGAAAAACACCTACGAGTATTGCCAGTGTCGATGCGGCTGTTAAAAGAGCGACCTGGCCGCCTTGCGGTGCTGCTGCCGCCAACTCCACTGCCGTAAGTATGGCAATCGTTGACGTCGTGCTGAAACTCATCGTTCGGGATGTGCCGAGTATTGCGTAGATAATCATCGGCACAAAGGCCGTGTAAAGCCCCACCTCGATCGGCAGCCCGGCGATTGAGGCGTAGGCCATTACTTTGGGTATTACTACCGCCGCAGCCGTCAACCCGGCAACAAGGTCCAGCCGGAATGTCTTACCGCGATATCCCTGCAGCCAGGGCAGCACCGGCCACGGCTTATCGAGTGGGCCGGTTACGGGTTCTCTATGTTCGCTCATATGTATCATCCATATATTATTTCTTTATGAGCCGGTCACAGGCCGGCCAATGTCATAAACAGTTTCTGGGCCAGCTCAGCAACGGGATACTTAAACAAAAGCAGCGGCAGCAGCGGCAGGACCGCGGATACCGCAAGTTCCATCATGAGCCTCCGGCTGGCGGGAATCCATCGCATCCCGCGCACGACGTTGACGCTGTTAGTCAGGTCGGCCAGCGACTGCATATCCGGCGTGCCAAGCTGGGATTCGCCTGACGCCTTTTCGTCCCTAACCCACTTGAGGTCGAATGCACTCACATAGCGGTGTGCCATGGCCATATATTCGTTCAACCCGGTTATCCGGCAGAGCCATAATTTACGGAAAAATATCAAAAGCGGGCATATAAACAGCACCGCATTCAGAAGTATGACCATCGGAATCAAGCGATACAAAGCATCGAAAGTCATCGTCCCCGAAAAGATGTCTTCCGCAAAAGATGCGGAAAGAACCGCCGAGATCGCCAGTGCCAACGGAGCGAAATGTTCCTGCACGACCTCCAGGTACCCAAGCCCTGCCGCGCTGTCAGAGTGAGTCGGCATAAGGCGGAGCTTAAGTTTTTCCACGCGCCAGAGGAAGTAGCACCACAGACCCAGATGCCAGAGCCATCGCAACATCAGAAGTCGAAATAGCGGCAGGCAGAATCCCAGATACCAGCTATTAACCCACGTAAATTTACCCCCAGCCTGCTCAAGGATCGATACCCAACTCCCAGTCCTACCCACTGGCAGATCAGCGAACATCCCTATCAGAGGTACCGTAAACGCCGCCAGGAGAAAAAGAGCTTCCGCCAGCCAGGAATCTTTCATCCGGCCGATACGGCGGATGTCCGACCCCAATGCCGGCAATTCGGCTTCAGGCACCAGGCCAGAACTTATTATATTGCGGACGAACTCTGCCATCCGGGGAGCTACCAAAGTTTCGCATAGGAAAAACAGCGGGATTACTATCAGGAGGCGGACATGAACACCAATCACGGCAAGAGAAAAAATCTTGTGGCCGACTCCCTGCAGCAGTGCAAGCAACATCAGAACACCCCATGCCAACAGGCCAAGTGCTATTCCCAGCCAAACGGTATTTGTTCCTTCACGAACCAGGCCCAGTCGGCATCCCAGCCGCTGCAATGGTCCGCCTAACAACTTGAATTCCTGAATTTTGTTGCCTTCTTCCATGATCCACATCAGCTCCTACTAAGTAATCAGTGGCAAGAACTAACCCTTGCCACCTATTATTTACCGTTTATCACTTTTTCCCTACTGCCACGCCGCACCAAATCGTCATGGCCGCATGAAGCACCACTGCAGGCCACATTGCGATACCGGACATTCGCATCGATCCCGCAATCGCAAGCACGACGCATGCCCCGACGTTATAGATAATCATTCCCCACAGCAGACCGTGCTGCGAACGACTGTCACTATCATCACGCGCGAGCCAGCAAGCGACCCCAATTGCGAGCAGGCCGGCACCACCAACTCGGCCCACAATAATCGCCTCGGGCGAAGGCTCTCCGACGCCGAGCAAAAACCAAATTGCCATAGCAGGCAGACACAATAGAGATAGACCAGCGCCAACCTCAATAAGAGCGGTCGCGATGAACAGCTTCCCTTGTGAGCGCATACGATTATTCTTTCTATTTTAATTTTTTTTCATCTATTTATCACCAGAGACCGGCAGCCCGGTTTGGGCTGCCGGTCCTGAATATCTTTACTGCCGCGCCATGATCATTTTCACAATCTGTTCATCGTCCTTAATCAACTCTCCGCTCACATCCACGGTCGCGCTGAAGAGCGTACCGGTAAACTTAAACGGAGGTTTATATTTGTCCCAAACTGGTGAGCCAGTATCGGCTCCGCACACAATGCCTCCACCAAGACCGAGCGACAGCGGCATTGTTAAGGGAATATCGGTCTGGCCGACAAGCTTTCCATCGATATAAAGCTGCCCGCGGCCTGGCGCACCTTTGCCCTTGGCAACATCGGGTTTACCAGTCACCTCGAACTCAAAACGCAGTTTGTGGCGCCCTTCCGGAACAGGGGTATTCGACTCAACATGATAGAAATTGCTGCCGACATAGTTGTAAACATAGTGAAGCTTGCCGTTTTGCATGTAGAAACAATAGCCGCCCTGTACATCGCCAGCAGAGAGCAAGGCTCCTTCGGCACCGCCCTTTGGGATATCAACATCGGCTGTGATGCTGTGGGGCCGGTTCAGTACATTGGGGCAAGCGTTAACTGGTATCATCTGTGTATTAGGATAGTAGGCGTAGCTGTTGCGAGCGACTGCAATCTGCGGACGCGGGTCAGCAAAACGAAGCACGCCGCGAGAGTCCACAGGCAACACGTTGTACTTGCCTGCCTCAACATACCAGGTAGCGATCATCTCGATCAGTTTCGCACGGTTATCAGCAGCAATGTTATGGTTCTCGGCAAAGTCCTTCTCGATGTGATACAACTCCCAGCCCTTGGCGTCCAATTCGGTCAGCTTGTCCTTATCAATCGGCGCGCCAAAAAAGAGGCCTGCTTCCTTAAATGACGTTCCCGGCCACGGGCACACTGCTCGCCAGCCGTCGTGATAGATGGAGCGATGCCCCATCATCTCGAAGTACTGGGTGATGTGCTTCGTTGGCGCGTTTGCGTTGTTCAAGGCTTGGGCGAAACTGTGGCCTTCAATCGGCGACTGGGTAACGCCCCTAATGGAAGTCGGTGCTTCGACGCCAAGTGCCTCGAGCACCGTCGGAACCATATCGATGGCGTGGGAATACTGTGTGCGCACCTGCCCCTTCGCCTTGATGCCCTTCGGCCAGTGAACGATGAACGGGTCGCTGATGCCGCCGCGATATGTCTCTCGCTTCCAGCGGCGGAACGGCGTATTTCCCGCAAAAGTCCAGCCCCAGGCATAGTGATTGAAGGTATTCGGTCCGCCCAGCTCGTCGATCATCTTCAGGTTCTGTTCCAGCGAGTCCTTCACGTTATTGAAAAACTTATTTTCATTGACCGACCCGGTCGGTCCGCCTTCAGAGCTGGCGCCGTTGTCGGAGATGAACATTATGAGCGTGTTCTCCCACTCGCCGATTGACTTCAAGAAGTTGAACAGACGGCCATAGTGGTAATCCGTGTGGGTCAGAAATCCGGCGAATACCTCCATCATACGGGCATACAGCTTCTTCTCGCCGGCAGAGAGCTTGTTCCAGTCCTGCACGTCGGGATCGTGGCGCGAGAGCTCGGCGTCCTGTGGAATTATCCCCAGCTCTTTTTGTCGTTTAAATGTTTTCTCGCGATAAGCATCCCAGCCGTCATCGAACTTGCCCTTATACTTATCCGCCCACTCCTTCGGGACATGATGCGGCGCGTGCATCGCACCGGGGCAGAAGTACAGGAAGAATGGCTTGTTTGGCGCGACCTGCTTGGAGTCGGCAATAAAACTAATCGCCTTGTCCGTTAGATCTTCGGTCAGGTGGTAGCCCTCTTCCGGCGTTTTCTCTGGTTCAACGCTGTGGTTGTCGTAAACCAGCTCCGGGTAGTACTGGTGCGTGTCGCCGCCAAGGAAGCCATAGTAGCGCTCGAAGCCGCGCCCCAACGGCCAGCGCTCATACGGGCCGGCCGCCGAGATCTGATCCGCCGGCGTCAGGTGCCACTTGCCAATGGCAAAGGTGTTGTAGCCGTGCTGGAGCAGCATCTCGGAGAGCATCCCGTTCTCGAACGGGATGTTCCCGTTTCCGCCGGGATAGCCGGTGGAACCCTCGGTGATGCATGACATGGCGTTGGAGTGATGATTGCGCCCCGTAAGGACGCACGAGCGAGTCGGCGAGCACAGCGCCGTGGTGTGCATGTTGTTAAAGAGCAGGCCGCCTTTGGCGAGTTGGTCGATGTTCGGCGTTTCGATGGGGCTGCCGTAACAGCCCATCTGGCCGAAGCCGGTATCGTCCTGCACGATGAACAAGACGTTGGGCGCACCTTCTTTAGCCCGCAGCGGCTCGGGCCACGCAGGTTGCGACACATCAAAAGTCCGTCCGATTACTCCACTAAACGCTGTTCCTGGTTTGTATTCTTTGAGAGCCATTTTAATTTCTCCTTTCGATTTAAATTTATTTTTTCATCTATTTATTATCACTGACCGGCAGCCCGGTTTGGACAGCCTGTTCTGAATATGTTTACTGCCGCGCCATAACCGCTTTTCCTTAAAAATCTATTTTGGCTCTGAAACCCGCCGCCAGCCATCATCACCGAAACATAAAACAATCCATTTAAAAATAATTTGTTCATGGTTCATCCCTTTAGCAGATAAACGGTTCGATAAGATCCGGATTACTTATTAATCTTAAATTTGTCAGTTTAAACTCCGTCCCTATCGGTTACCGGAATTTTTTCCAATAAGCCTTGATTCTGTGCGCCTTACTCCTTTTTTGATTTTCACTTCAAGTTATTTATTGCGATTTGATTTTTTTTGTAATCCTTCAATTCTGAGTAGTGCTAATGGAGAAGGCTTCGCTTTTTTGTTTTCCCAGCGGTTAACAGTCGAATACGTAACCCCAATCTTGACTGCAAACTGCTCCTGCGTCAGACCAAGAGCGATCCGCCGTTCTCTAATTATTTTGGAAATATTTTTCATAGCCCCGACACCCTTTCATAAATCGCCCTTTAATTGAAACATGGCAAATGCCATAGCAGGTTATAAGTCTAAGCTTGATTAAAAGTTTCTCTATAAGGGTTTTCCTTATTTTACACGACGGAATTCTTTACCTTGACCTTCCCCTTACCCCCAAAAGACTGATTGATTTATACCCCTACCCATTGTTTTGAAAATAGTTAGTGGTATATGTTGCAATGTGTTGTAAGACCAATGGAGACTCCTGCATTAACTATAAGCGGTTGGGTATTTTGAATCAAACGAACCATAACTATGTCTCTATTATGTCTCCACACATACAAAATTTCATCTATGCCAAAGAAAATGAACCCTAAAATTAGCTTAAAAATAAAGGTTCTGAAAAATTTTTAACAAAAATAGGATATATAAAACGGTAGACATTTTTTAAACTTTCTTAACCGCTTGATTTACAAACACTTATAAAATGAACATTTTTATAAAATTCGTAGATATCAAGTCCGTTGGTTGTAGCTTGGTTGTACGGATTTTTCTCACTTTTTACAGCCAAGAGGTCATAAAAAAGTTCCATCTTTCAGGCAGATTTGGTATCTTGACAAACAAAAAGTTCAGCGGTATAGCAAAGCAAGAATATACTGTGTTATATGGGAAATCCCAGATTAGTATAAATTTGATGAGGTGAACTATGAATATTGAATCTAACAAACTTGACAGAAGAAATTTCCTGAAGACCGTCGGTGCTTCGGGGCTTGGTGTGGTTCTTGCTGCCGGTAAGCTTAAAGCCGATGCCAATGAGCCGAACGGACCCAAAAAGGAAAAGGAAGAAAAATTCCCCCAGGTGCCTAAAAGGGTGTTGGGCAAGACCGGCGTTGAAGTGCCTGTGCTGACCCTGGGTTTTAGTTCCGCTGAGCAGCCAATAGTTTTGAAAAAGGCCCTGCAGTGGGGAGTAAACTGCTGGGATACATCCCTTGTTTCGGCAGGAGGAAACAGTGAGCTTGGGATAGGTCAGTTTATCACCAAAAATCGTGAAGTCAGAAAAGATTTATTTATCGTTACCAAAGAGTCCGGGTCAAAGACACCGGCGGATGTTGAAAAATGCCTGAAGACTTCATTGGAACGAATGAATACCAGCTATATTGATTTGTACTTCGGTGTTTATATGATGTCGGACCCGGCACAATTGACGGAAGAATTAAAAGCCTGGGTTAAAAGTGCAAAGGAACGCAAATTAATTCGGTATTTCGGTTTCAGCACGCACAGCAATATGGCCAAATGCCTTACTGCAGCTGCAAAGTGCGGCTGGGTCGATGCGATAATGACAAGCTACAATTTCCGTTTGATGCAGGATGCGGAAATGCAGGCAGCGGTCAAGGCCTGCCATAAGGCCGGCGTCGGTCTTATCGCTATGAAGACTCAGGGACATAAAATTGAGACACCTGAAGATAAGAAACTATCCGAGCATTTTCTACAGAGGGGTTTTACCGAAGGCCAGGCAAAGATAAAAGCAGTTCTTGAGGATAAGCGAATATCCTGTGCCTGTGTTTCGATGGGTAATGTCGCTGTTTTAACGACAAATGTGGCAGCGGTGCTGGATAAAACGACCCTGACGCAGGCCGATATGCAGATATTAAAAGAGTATGCTCTTGAGACATGCAGCGGATATTGTGCAGGCTGCTCACAAATCTGCGAACTGGCGTTGGCTGATAAATTGTATGTCAACGAAGTTATGCGGTCTTTGATGTACTACAATAGTTACGGCATGCAGGATGAGGCCCGGCAAACCTTCGCTCAGATTCCGTCAGAGGCAAGAAGTAGACTTTTAAACATCGATTACACCGCCGCAGAGCATCGTTGCCCGCAGCATTTGCCTATAGCCAGACTTGTCGCTGAGGCAGTCAGCAAACTGGCCTGATTTTGGATGACACACAACAGTAAATTTTAAACTGTTTTGTGAATCGGAACACTTTTGAAAAAATCGAGGCGAAAGAAAAAGCCAAGAAGAACGAATCGTCGTCTAAAGATTGACCAAGTGCTACTGGGCCTCGGTGCGGTGATGTTGAGAAGGAAACGCTAATTTCTGCTAACAGCTTGCTCGAACATAAGGTTCTATACCTTTATCCGGCATTAGGATATGTAAAATGTTGACCAATTTTTCATTTTCTATAACACACTGATATAACAACACTTATAGAATGACCATTTTTATAAAATTGGCAGATAACGAGACCTTTAGTTGTAGTGCAGCTGTATGTGCTAAAACAATTTCAAGCCTTTAGAATCTGTTTTGATAACCGCTTAATAGCAGGGGCAGCATATAAAGACCTAGAGATACCTTGCGGCAGCCAGATTTTTTAGCAACTGGACTTCGAACGAATTTTTATATACTACGGGATATTATTGACCATTGAATAATTTTCTTAATATATCACAAAGATAGTTTTGCATGTTTGAAGAACGAACGCAACAACGATTGTTGAGATCGGCTTTTTCGCAGCGACTCGCGAACGGCTCTGGCCAGA
>Ga0315291_10002318_pt1 | contig 25032 bp, 18 predicted proteins | sample YL17G12_20_MG_FD_203070 | JGI IMG/M metagenome (GOLD analysis project Ga0315291, IMG submission 203070) | Sediment microbial communities from Yellowstone Lake, YNP, Wyoming, USA - YL17G12_20 | ecosystem: Environmental > Aquatic > Freshwater > Lake > Sediment | place: USA: Wyoming | collected...
AATCATAAATAGAGAAATAAGCGCTATCCAATACTGCGGAACTACGGCAAATAATAATGAACCGGCAAAGGCTAACACAAATGATGCAACCAAAACGGGTTTCTCGTGATATTTCTCTACGAGTATTCCTGCTGGAATGGACATTATGCCATAAGCAATAAAAAATGAAAACGGCAACAATCCGGCAAGCGCCAACCGTAAATGGAAACTCAGGATAATATCAGGAATAAGTGGTCCTAATATATTGGTCAATAGTGATATGACGAAAAAAATGAGTAAAATTAATCCCACTATGAAATAGTTCCGACGCATTACCGTTCATCCACCATATTGTTATTTATACTTTGATTAAAAATTGTTTTTATATATATTAGAAATCTTTGATTTAACGCAGGCTTCTGAAAACAGATCCGCCTTCGGCGGAAAAGCCTGCGGCTACCGATTATACAACAATTTTAAGCTCATTTTTTGGTAGCCGCTCCGCCCCTTGAAATAGAGGCGGATAGTTTGCGTTTTAGTGGATTTTTTCAAAGGTCTCATAGTATACTCAATAAAAACACCCACAAATCCCGAGTACTCGGGATGAGTGCCACAAATTTACGAGCGGTTAATTATAAATTCATAGTATTTCATAAGACTCGTTCTTTACTTATTTTCGATGTTCCAGCCGCGAAATTGAAATATCGGTTTTTCATTTCCCAGGTCTTCCTGCGAAAAATGCGCCGTAATAATCCTTTGTTCACCGGGAAGCAGGGAAATATAATTATCATCCCAAAAAATCGGAAGCACGGATTGTCTTGAAGCATTTTTTACCACCTGAAGCTCTATAAAAAATGCAATTTTATCAGTAGGATTAGATACTGTTACCGAAAGAGAATATTCTTTCCCACTTTTCTTAAACTGGTGTTCAGCTTTAATTGCTGTTAACGGAAGATTTTTTAAGGGCGTAAAATCCGCAAATGCTTTATTGGACGTAGAATACCAGTTCGCTCTCCGTTCATCTAAAGAATCCTGTTTAACGGAAAGCCAGTAAAAATTTCCGGATATCTGAGCGCCTTGAACCCGTTTTAATTGTAAATTAAGAAAATAAACAGGTGAACTATCGTTATACTCCGGCAATTCGAGTATCTTCTTCGAGGAATTTTCTTCGGCATCTACTGGAATATTTTGAGCAAAAACCTTTTTTGATTCCATATTAAATACTTGAACAACGGCTGTTGCATTTTGAATCGGAGTAAACAGGTCATTGACAAGATAAATACTGTTATTTCCATAATGATAAACGAGCGTAACGGGTTGTGAACTTTTTCTTACACCATAAAATGCACCGCCCGGCATAAGGTAGTAGTCATAAAGCTGCCAGAATAATTTTGGCCAGGCAGAGTTAAGCATCCACTGGATGATACCTGTTGTAGTCGGTTTATTGGCTCCAAAGGCTTCAAACATTGCTCGAATAGCTTCGTAATTTGCCGCCTGTGAATGAAAAGCAAATTCTTCAACGGAAGCCGATTTTTCATATCGGTTGTTGAATGCTACCAGATATCTATCCAGTTTATTAAATTGACCCCGTGCACAATGATAGTTCCACATATCATTAATGGGCCAGAGCTGGTCTTCTGGAATCATTTTCTTAAGGCTCTCCAATGGTGGCGGCTGTGGTCCCGGACCGGTCTCGGTATTAAAACCAAACGCACCGCCGCTTCTTGTGTCAAGATACCAGTAGTTGGGAGTTACATATTCATACGGACCATTCATCTTGACACCGGTTGGGCCACTCACAGTACTTGTTCTTGAGGCGCAGGACATCAGTCTTGGTCGGGTCGTATCAATTTTGGAAAGTAATACAGTGTACTTCTGCTCCAATTCAGGACGAGGAAGTTTATCACTTCCCAATACCCAAACAAAGATACTCGGATGATTCCGCAACCAGAGAACCTGGTCGTGAAGCATAGCAACCGCCAGCTCCATATCCTCCGGCGTTTGAATACCGCCGTAGTTGTCAACCTGTTTTCCTAAAGAGTTCTCCCATTCCCATTGACAGCTCCAGCCCGGCATTACCAGAATACCATATCTGTCGGCTAATTCGTATAATAATTGACTGCTTCCCCAGAATCCCTCAAGACGAATTGTATTCAGGTTCATATGTTTAACGTATTTAATTTGTGCTTCAAGCTTCATTTCATCTTCATCCAGCAATAAATCATCAGCCCACCCGCCGCCGCGCAGGAGAATTTTCTTTCCGTTAATTATATATCCACGGTATCCTTTTTCATTGATGTAATCAGACACTTCACGAATCCCAAAGGTAACCGTCTGAACATCCGAAACCTGTGCACCGGTTTGGGCACTAAGCTTTAATTGATGGAGATTCGGTTCTCCCAGGTTATTGGGCCACCAGAGAAGAGGATTATGCAATCGCAAGACTTGATAATCCTTCGCATCAAATTGTATTTCTTTATTTTCATACGGCTTGAGCAAGAAGGACCGGGTGAAATTAAGTTTTTCTATCTCTCCTTTAACAGTGCCTGATACTGTAGTATTGCTGTGATTAGTCAATAGAGCAGATATTGTCAATTCAGCTTCTGCAAGGGATTTTGTATTGACGGTACTTTTTACAAAAACCGAATTAATCGAGACCGCCTTATTCAAGCGTATCTTTACCGGTCTGAACAATCCCATATTGTGGTCGGGCGCCGGGGGATTCCAGTCTACAAATCCCATCGTAAAATCCCCGGGACGCGGCGGAAATACTTCAACCGCCAGAACATTTTTTCCTTTTGTAACGAATTTGGTAATATCAATTTCAAACATTCTGAATGCACAATATAAAGAGTCCGCACTTCCAATCCGTTCTCCATTAAGGAACACAGTCGCCCGGTAATTGATTCCTTCAAAAATTAATCGGATGAACGGAAAATCTTTAAGGTTTTTAAGTGTGAACTCGGTTCGATACCACCAGGAAGTATTAAATTGTTCTTTCGGAATAGAATCCAGATTTTTCCCGAAAAAAATATCCCGATAGACACCATTTTTCACCAAAGCTGATAATACGGTTGTGGGAACGCCGGTCTTATACCACTGCAGGGCAACGTATTGGGGAGTGGAAATAACAGTTCCGTTTTCTTTAACCTTATTGGAAGTCTGCACCTGCCAATTGTCTGAAAGATTAATGATAAAATCAGCGGCATTTGTCTTTTGAAAGGAGAATGCCGTTCCGTATAATACTATCAATAACGGCAAACACCCGCACAAAAAATTGCACAATTTTTTAATAATCATTTCTATTAATCCTCCGATTACAAGGATACGTGCTTATAATATTGAGATCTTTGATTTAACGCAGGCTTCTGAAAACAGATCCGCCTTCGGCGGAAAAGCCTGCGGCTACCGATTATATAACAATTTTAAGCTCATTTTTTGGTAGCCGCTCCGCCCCTTGAAATAGAGGCGGATAGTTTGCGTTTTAATGGATTTTTTCAAAGGTCTCATATTCTCCGTACTTAAATTTTAAGAACTCTCTAAAATCTATTAATCAAAATGAATTAAATCAAGTGATAACGAAGAAAAAAAGACTGCTAAAAAAGTATGTCCACCTTATCTGACGGATGCTTTTTGATTTTTTCTTTGTTTAATCGGCAATTTTATCGTAACTGTTGTGCCTTTCGCTTCTTCACTCTCTACAGTTATTTGCCCGTTATGTTCTTGTATGATTCTATACGCAATCGTTAATCCTAATCCGGTTCCTTTTCCTGGGTCTTTCGTTGTGAAAAATGCATCGAATATTTGAGACTGATATTTTTGGGGAATACCTTTCCCCGTATCACGGATTTGAATGACAGCATACTCATTGTCTATAAACGTATCTATTATTATTTTCCCCGTATTTTCTATTGCTTGAACTGCATTTACTAATATATTCATAAATACTTGTGAAATTCGCTGGGAATCGCATTCAACTTTGGGGAGCTGTCCAAAATTCTTTATCACTTCAGCCTTGTACTTGATCTCATTCCAGATAACATTGAGTGTTTTTTCAAGAGTATCATTAATATTTGCTGGTTTAATCTCATATTTTTTAGGCCGTGCAAAATCCTGTAAATCTATGATGATTTTTCGTATTTGTTCCGCTCCTTCCATTGATTCAGCAATTGCCTTTGACATATCCTCAACATAATATTCTATATTTAAACGAGTTGCCAATCGCTGAAATTCCTCATAGAACGTATCAATCCCGGGAGATTGATTGTACTGTAAAAAGAGTTCCCGTAATCCATTATAAAATTGAGTATAATACTCACTGTATTTTTCTAACACTTTTATATTGCTGAGAATGTATCCCATCGGGTTATTTATTTCGTGAGCAATACCGGCGGTAAGTGTCCCGAGAGATGCCATTTTTTCGGACTGCAGCAACATCTGCTCCATATATTTTTGTTCAGTAATATCCTCTAAAATGCCATCAAAATAGATAACCGTTCCATCTTTATCTTTAACCGCAACTCCAGAATCAGAGCCTGTAAAGGTTGTCCCATCTTTTCTTTTAGCAACAACTTCTCTGTTTTTCTGAAATCCGTTTTTAATAATTTTATCATTAAATATTGTTCTTTCTTCAGGATTATCATACAAATCACACACGTTAAGCTTAAAAAATTCATCTTTTGTACATCCAAACATTTTAATCATTGCGGAATTTGCTTCAAGGAATACACCATCTTTTCCCGGGGTTGTTCGGTATATGCCGACGTTGATATTTTCAGTAATGGTGCGATATTTTTCTTCGCTTTCCCGCAGAGCATCCTCTGCCTGTTTGCGCTCGGTTATATCATCATATACAGCAACAATCTCACCGGACGGTAATTTATATACATAATTTTCACGCCACCCGCTGACTCGCTCATCTTCATATTTTGACGCCTGAAAAAACTCGGGTATTCCGGTTTTCCACACCCGGCGGAATACATCTAACAACCTAAATTCTTTTACTCCCGGAAATACCTTTGTAACACGTTTTCCAATAACCTTATCACGGGAAATATTTTCTATCTTTTCACCGGCTCGATTAAAACTTTTAAAAACAAAATCATCACCGTTGTCCACTGCTTCGTATACAACCACAGCACTGCTCATACGCTCAATTAATAACCGATACCGGGTTTCTTTTTCCTTCAGTGTCTCTTCAAACTTCTTCCGCTCAGTAATATCAGTAAACATCCCAAAAGACCCACGAAAATTTCCCTGAGCATCTAAAATCGGTGTGCCTGAAATAATAGACCACTGAATAGTTCCATCTTTCCGGCAAAATTTTCGCTCATAGTGTTCAGAAATTCCTTTTCGCCGCGTTTCCATTTTTTCTCTATGGTCCGACAATTCTCCTTCACCTAAAAATAATTCTGCCGTTTTACCAATAATTTCTTCGGCTGTATAACCCAGCATCTCTGCCATCCGTGTATTAATAAATGTCGTCCGATTCTGTTCATCCAGCACCCAGATACCCTCATTCGCCGTATCAACAATCCGGCGATACCGTTCCTCACTTTCCCGCAGTGCCTGTTCTGCTTTTCTCCTATCAGTTATATCTCGTGCAAAACCAAAATGGTATTCCTGACCTCTAAATTCTAAATAAGTACACAAAATCTCAACCGGGAATACATAACCCTGCTTTGTCTTAAGACGCGATTCAAGCAATACTGTTTTTTTATTTTTCGTTTCCTCCCAGAGTGCCAACCACCGTGCTGGAGTAAAATCAGCATCTGTATCAAAGATTTTCATTGAAAGAAATTCTTCCTTGGAATAACCAAGACTGTTACAGATGGTTTCATTAGCATACCGGAATTGTGCATCCTTATCTGCCCAAATAACCAAAAACGGTGATTGGTCAATAGAATGCTGGGTCAGAAAAAGCGCTTCTTCTGCTTTTTCTTTTTCGGTAATATCCTTCACAAATACAGCTAAACCGCTCCGTGACGGATAGGCAAATATTTCAAATGTATATGATTTACCTTTAATATAATATGAGTTTTTAATGGATTGCGGTTTTTGTGTTTTTAAAACGTCCCGATATACTGCTTCCGCTCGTCTTGTCTCTATGGTATTGGGAAAAATTTCATATATCGTTTTCCCAAGCGCTTCTTGCGCTGAAATTCCGGTTAAGTCTTCTGAAGCCTTATTCCAATATGTATATTTCAAATCTTTATCCAGTGCGAAAAATACATCAGTAATGGCGTCAGCAAGCTCTCTGAATTTAGCCTCGCTTTCCCGGAGTGCTTCTGCTATCTTTTTTCGTTCTATTGAATACCGTATCGAACTTATCAAAAGCGTGTTGTTTATTTGGTCTTTAACTAAATAATCCTGTGCACCTTCACTCACTGCTGCCCGGGCAATTACCCGGTCATTTAAACCAGTCAAAACAATAATAGGAATATACGATTTATAAGAATAAACTGTCCGAAAGGTATCCAAGCCAATGCTGTCAGGTAATTCTAAATCCAAAAGGATAACGTCAACGCCCTCATTTTTAAGATGTTCCATAGCATTTGAAAGTCTTTCAACAATCGTAACGTTATATTCCTCTTCATCAGTAACAGAGAGCATCTCCCAGAATAATCTGGCATCTCCCGGATTATCTTCAACCAGCAATACCTTTATTATCTTATCTTCCATCGTATTTCCTTCTTTATTGTATTTTTTTTAAGTCACGGTACTTTATTAACAATACATTATACCATATTCTCTTTTAAAAGAAATTTATTCATATAATATATTTATTGAGACTTTTGAAAAATTATGGAGTTTGGACCGATGACTATTTAAAACACCCATCAATAAATTTGAGGGTGCCACCATTTTATTTTGGGCAGACATCCCGAAGGTTCGGGACCCCTACAAAACTATTTTTCACCCTGTGGTGGTAAATTTGCCTTTCCGCCTTTTTAGATGCTATGGACATACTTGTTTATAAAATATTAACAAAATTGGGACGAAACAAAATTTTTCAAAGTCCTGGTACATCATTCATACTATTATTTCTTCATCAGGTGGTAGTTTAGCAATCGTCAGCCAGAAATCCTCAATAGATTTTACGACGTCATTAAATTGTTGAAAATCTATCGGCTTAACAATATAACAGTTTGCATGTAAATTATACGATTTAATAATATCTCTCTCAGCTTTAGATACCGTCAGAATGACAACGGGAATTCGTTTAAAGTTTTTATCCTCTTTGATGTCTGCTAACACTTCGAGTCCATTTTTTCTTGGAAGATTTAAATCCAATAAAATGAGGTCGGGACGAAGTGCTTGAGCATATTTATCTTCCTTTCGCAAAAATGCCAGCGCTTCTACACCATCCTCAGTCCAATGCAAGTTATTCCGTATTTTTGATTCTTTAAAAACTTCCATTGCCAACCGAGCATCTCCAGAACTGTCTTCAACCAGAAGAATCTCAATCGGTTTTCCAAATACCTTTTCAGTGTTCATCATGACTCTCTCCTCTTCGGTATCATAAAATAAAATGTTGCCCCCTTATCCGGCTGTGACTCGACCCAAATTCTTCCATTGTGTCGCTCTATAATTTTTTTGCAAATTGCCAGTCCAATCCCTGAACCCGGATACTCGTCTTTGGTGTGAAGCCGCTGAAAAATTCCAAATATCCGGTTATAATATTCAGGTGTAATTCCTATTCCGTTATCCCGTACAGAAAAAATCCATCGGTCATCGCTCAATCTGGCGGATATGGATATATGAGGGGATTTCACTCCCCGAAACTTGATTGCATTACTTATTAAATTCTGAAATAATTGTGCCATTTGCGTCGCATCGGCAAAGATAATCGGCAATTCATCATTGGTTATTATTGCCCCTGTTTCTTGAATTGAGATGAGTAAATTTCTATAAACCTGCCCAAGGATTTCTTCTACGTTAACCAGTTTAAAATTAATTTCACGAGTACTGATCCGAGAATATTCCAAAAGGTCATTTATCATTATTTGCATCCGGCGAGCACCATCAACGGCAAATCTAATATAGTCATCAGCACTTTGATCGAGCTTATTGCTGTATCGTTTTTCTAAAAGCTGAGTAAAACTGGAGACCATCCGAAGCGGCTCCTGCAAATCATGAGAGATAACATACGCATATTGCTCAAGCTCTTTATTTGATTGTTCCAATTCTTTATTCACACTATTAAGCTCCGAGATATGCTGATGTAATTCTTGATTTAATAATTTTATTTTTTCCTCTGCTTGTTTTCTTTCAGAAATGTCACGAATAATACCCTGGAAATACTTTTTCCCCTCTACATAAATAACCCGGGCGCTCACCTCAACAGGAAATATTGTGCCATCCTTTCGTTTGTGAACCGATTCATACACAATCCCCTCTTCCGTAATCTCTTTTTCAAGTCTTATCTCAAGTTTTGCTCTCTGTTCAGGCGCTACAATATCGCGAATGTTTAATGCACGGATTTCTTTATAACTATACTCATATATATCTTCTGCACGCTCATTTGATTCTACTATATTCCCATCAACATCAAGCAAAAAAATAGTATCATTTGCATATTTCACTAAATACTCAAAATGCTTCCGTAAAGCTTGTTCCTCCGCCTCAAGAATATATAATCGTTTATATATGTCTTTCCGCCGGGTACTATACGTCAAACCAATCATTGATCCCACAAAACCGATAAGAACAATAACGAGAAATGTTATCATCTTCTTCCGATATTGAATACGAGAAAATGCTTCATTAATATCTGTTTTTGCTATCAGGTACCACGGTACGTCAGGTACATTTTTAATTGCCGCTATCACTTTTACTCCCCGATAATCATTTCCCTCTACAATACCGTTCTGCCCTCTGACAGCCAGAGCGGCAGGGAGATCCTTTTGAGTAATGGGTAATCGTAAGGTAAGCGTCGTTCCCTTTTTATGCCGGAGCTCATTTAAAAATACGACTTCATCACCCTCCCGGCGGACAAGCAATGTTTCCGATGTATTACTCGGTACGGGCCAGGATTGGATTAACGGATATAAAAATGTATCTGGATTAATTCTCAGAATAACGACACAGTTTTTATTTTTATATTTTCCTGAACCGTCAATGATGGGTGACACAATATCAAGATGAATGTCCTTGTACTCATCACCATAATAAAAATCACTGAATACGACAGTGTTCGTTCTGATGGCTCGTTCCACGAATGAATATGCTTTTGCGCCAAGAGACTCTATCAAATCAGTCGTTGCGACAATAATTTTTCCTTTATTGTCAACAAGAAATAAATCTTTATATTGATAATGTTCTTTAAAAATCTCAAATTTATTCCGTATGCTGGATTTTACACTATTGTCGGTGGGATTTTGCATTAATCGTGACACGGCACCCGAAAAAAGCGGGTCTTTTGTAATTATCAAGGCATCCGCTATACGCTCGTTCCGCCAGGTAACAATCTGGTCAACTTTAAATTGAACGATATCTTTCAACGTTTCTTCAACGGTACGCCTGAGTTGCACCCGCTGGTCCCGATAATACCAGTATCCTATTAATACGATGACTAAGGACGTAATGATAAATATTATCAATGGAAACCGGAGAAACTTTCCCTTAATAATTGTTTCCTTCATACAATTGACCAATAGAAAATTTTAGGGGCATCGGAGAATTTGGTTGCATTTACAAATCCCGAAAAAATCGTTTATTCTATTAATAACCTCGTAATATACAAGATATTAAGACTTCATCTTACAAAGCATATAGTTTGTATGAGATTATTGAGTTTAAAACATTACTGTTCGGTAAAAACCCGGTGTTTTGTGAATGAATGAGAGCCCCCTCTGAATATCCCCCTTAACTACAGAGGGATAAAATACCTTTCCCCTCCTGTATTTTCTGTCTTATAACAGATCCGCCTGCGGCGGAAAGGAGGGGTTAGGGGTGGTCTATCATCCCTTATCAAAGAGCAATGATAACAGTGTCAAGTCCGCCAACGGCGGATTTAATCATTATCCCAAATAGAATTTAAACTCCGTAACTTATTATTCTTAATATAAGTAAATATAGTCGTTTTACTTTTTACCGGACACTAATAAGTTCACAATAAAAAATGCGCAAACAGCTATAATTTATTAATACAGCAAATAAACTCTAACGGCTCGTTTCCCGTATTTTTTGTGCCGTGAATAATGTTTGAGGGCATATAGATAAAATTCCCGGCTTCAATAGAAATCTCCCCGCCTTCAATCAACACAGAACCAGTTCCTTTCACAATATACATCTCGTGAATGTATTGATGGGAATGCAAGGGAATAAGCCCTCCCGGTGCTATGGTAGCATATCGCATAAAAAAATGCGGGATATCTTCTTTCTCCGATAGAAGCCATTGAATCTCTGCTCCAAGAGCACCATTTACAGGAACGACTTCTTTTTTAACCTTTGTAATGTCACCGATATACATAGACGCCTCGCTTTTCTATCACCAAGATTATTATATATTCACTCATTAAGTATAACAATAATTAAAACAAATTACAATTATAATTTCATCATTTAACACCACTATATACCATCAGGATAACCATACAGAAATTGGGGAACTTTCAATAAATAATAATGGTAAAAATAAAAAATGTAGATAATACGAATATTTTTCTGGTTCGATTTTCTCTTTCGGCATTTCAATTAATGAGAGTTCTGGTTAAGAAACACTATGAAACCTTGGTATTATAGAGTCTTTTTTATCCTGATGTCCATAACGACCATTCAATGCAGTAAAAATGACACCGTTATTGCTCCTGATAATAATCAACCGAACAAAAAAATAACCGGACTTCCCCGAACCCTGACCACCGCCGAGACTCACCTGATAGCATCTGCAAATGAATTTGGATTAAATTTATTTAAAACGACCGTCCTGGAAAAACCGGATAAAAATATATTCATTTCTCCGTTGAGTGTTTCATTTGCTTTGGGAATGACCTATAATGGCTCTGCGGGTACTACCGAACCGGCAATGCGATCTGTTCTTGGATTCGGAACATTATCAAGTACAGAAATTAATGAATCGTATAAAAATCTTATTGATATGCTTTTAAACTTTGACCCGGCAGTGCAATTTAAAATTGCCAACTCTGTCTGGTATCGGCTGGATTTTATTGTTGAGCAGGCGTTTATTAATCTTGCACAGACATTTTTCTATGCTTCAGTGCAGGGACTCAATTTTATAAATCCGTCCGCTGTAACTACTATTAACGACTGGGTAAGCACCGCTACAAACGGGAAAATAACCAGCATTATTGACAGTATTCCGCCTGAAATGGTTATGTATTTAATCAATGCAATGTATTATAAGGGCAACTGGACAACACAATTTGACCCCCGCTCCACTGCTGACGGTACTTTTTATTTATCGAACGGTTCGCAAAAAGTAACAAAAATGATGAATTTACAGAGTGAGTTTGCAACCGGTTCATTTCCCGACGGAACAATTATTGACCTTCCCTACGGGGGCGAAGCATTCAGTATGACCATTATCCTTCCGAAAATTGACACCCCCATAAATGCTGTTATTAATACGATTACTGAGAGTACTTTTAATAGCTGGATTCAAAACCTTTCAAAATCAAAACTATATCTGACACTGCCAAAATTTAAATTGGAATTTGAATCCAAACTGAACAATGTTTTAACCGATATGGGAATGGGCATCGCTTTTGATGACCAGCTCGCAAATTTCACGAATATCAATCGAAACGGCGGGCTTTACATGAGCGAAGTCAAACACAAAACCTATGTTGACGTGAATGAAGAAGGCACTGAAGCCGCCGCTGTTACTTCTGTTGGAATAGCCTTAACATCTCTCCCCCCGACATTTACTATTAACCGCCCATTCATCTTTGTCATCCGTGAACGGTTCTCTAATACAATCCTCTTTATGGGAAAGATTGAAGACCCGGCATATTAATTGGAAACTTTTGAGAACAGATTATAAATCTATTCTCAAATGGCTGGTTTCCACATCAACCTCTTTGTATAAAAAAATACACCCACAAAATGAGTTTGTGGGTGCCACAATTATAAAAACTATGAGCGGAGAGGGAGGGATTCGAACCCTCGGCAGAGATTTATTGTCCCTGCACTCACTTAGCAGGCGAGCGCCTTCGACCTACTCGGCCACCTCTCCAATCCTGTCCAAGTGAAAAACTTATAATTATATTTATATTTTTTCAAAATGTCAAGGATTATATAGAAAATCTGGGCTACCCCCAATATTTAGCGATAGAAGTCCCGAGTACTCGGGATTTATTATCATATAACATAGGGGATATTGTAAATAATCTCTTGAAATAAAGGGTAAATTTGTATATATTTTACTTTAAATAATTTTAGTTATCATTTTATCTTTAAATAAGTTTCTATTCTTACTGGAACAATGGTCATTTAGTATAATCCATACAGGGAGCATATGTGCATATTAGTAACTGGTGCGGGCGGATTTATCGGTTCGCATCTCTGTGAACGGCTGGTTTCCGAGGGGAATACCGTCCGTGCATTTCTGCGGTATAATTCCGTCAATTCCCGCGGCTGGCTTTCTTCATCATCGTATCAAAAGGACATAGAATTCTTTGCCGGTGATATACGGGATTACGATTCCGTTATAAAGGCAATGAAAGGAATCCAGCGTGTGTATCATTTAGCGGCGTTGATATCAATACCATATTCCTATCAGGTGCAGAGGGCATTTATTGACGTCAATGTCGGCGGTACGCTAAATATTCTTCAGGCGGCACTGGATACAAGTGTTGAACGGGTTGTGCACACGTCCACCAGTGAGGTATATGGTACTGCACAGTATGTTCCGATGGATGAGAAACATCCGATAAATCCCCAGTCTCCATATGCGGCAACGAAATCCGGTGCAGACTTTCTTGCGGTCTCCTTTTTTAAGACTTTTCATTTGCCGGTTGTCGTCATTCGCCCATTTAATGTCTTTGGACCCCGCCAGTCAGCGCGGGCAATTATTCCGACAATTATTACTCAGTTCCTCTCGGACAGGAAACATATATCGCTGGGTTCTCTCACCCCAACACGGGATTTTACGTTTGTCAAGGATACTGTTTCTGGGTTTGTCTGTGCAGGAACCTCCGATTCATCCGAAATAATGGGGAAGGTTTTCAATATTGGCTCAAATATCGAAATGAGTGTCGAATCGCTGGTGAATCTCATTTCGGAGATTACCGGAATAAAAAAACAAGTGGTTACAGAGGATGAACGCATCCGGCCGGTGCTCAGCGAGGTTGAGCGGCTGAATGCAGACAACACACAGGCAAAAACCGTATTGGGTTTTACGCCGCACTTTTCGTTTCGTGAGGGGCTCGCCGAAACAATAGAATGGTTTATGGGAAATATGCATCTTTATCATTCGGAACTGTATAATGTATAACATATTGTTAGATGCGCCGTGCTTGGGCGAGCGGGAACAGCATTATTTACACCGGGCAATAAACGAGGGATATGTTTCTTCGGTCGGTCCCTTTATTCCAGAATTCGAGGAGCGGTTTTCCCGCTCTATCAGCGCGAATAAATCGGTTGCGGTAATGAACGGCACCATTGCCCTGCATATGTCCCTCCGTGAGCTTGCTGTTGGTCCCGGTGATGAAGTTATTGTCCCTGTTCTGACATTTGTTGCATCAGTGAATCCGGTTACCTACGTCGGCGCACGTCCGGTATTTGTTGACGTTGACCCCAATACGTGGAACCTCGACCCTGCCGGAATAGAAAACTGTATAACAAAAAACACAAAAGCCATTATTCCGGTGCACCTCTACGGGAATCCGTGCGCAATGGATAAGATACAGGAAATTGCCGAGGGTTATAATCTTTTTGTTATTGAAGATGCGGCTGAGAGCCTGGGTGCTCTATACAATGGAAAGCACACCGGTACATTCGGTGATTTCGGCTGTTTCAGTTTCAACGGCAACAAAGTCATCACAACCGGCGGTGGTGGTATGATTACAAGCCCCGATGAATCGAAGCTAAAACACATAAAATATTTAGTCAATCAGGCGCGGGACGAAGGCGAGGTGTTTTTCCATTCGGAAATCGGATATAACTACCGGATGACAAACATACAGGCAGCACTTGGGCTGGCTCAGATGGAAAAATTAGATGCGTTTTTAGAAAAGAAACGGAAATTTAACACAATATACCGGAACGAGCTTGCAGGAATTCCGGGGATATTATTTCAGAAAGAATATCCGGGTGCATCAAGCTCATTTTGGATGACCGCAGTTACTTTTTCCTTCAAGAAGGATTTTTTTATACAAGATGTTATCGAAAAACTGCGGGAACGCGGAATCCAGACACGGCGGATATTTCCCCCGATTGTTGAGTTTCCTCCGTATCATCAATATAAAATCGGTTCTTATCCAAATGCGTACCAAATTTTCAACAACGGAATATGTCTGTCGGTTTCTACGAGAAACTCCGAATATGACATTTATACGGTTTGTTCTGCAATAAAGGAAATCGCTGCAAACTATGCCTGAAAAACTCGTACTCATCGGTGGGGGCGGTCACTGCAAATCCTGCATTGATGTTATCGAAGCAGATGGACGGTTTTCCATTGCAGGAATTGTTGACGTCCGTGATAAGATGCATCAGAAGGTGCTCGGGTATGAGATTTTTGCCTCCGATGATGATATTTCGTCATTGGTGCGCGAATATTCGAATTTTTTAATTACGCTGGGTCAAATTAAAAGTGCCGAAAAGCGGAAGCTGTTGTTTGATACGCTCAGTGCACAGAATGCTTCATTCCCCGTCATTATTGCGCCGACTGCATACGTTTCTCCGTATGCTGCCGTTGACAGCGGAACGATTGTTATGCATAAATCGTTTGTTAATGCCGGTGCGGCAATTGGGAAAAACTGTATTATCAATACCGGTGCAGTTATTGAGCACGATACGGTTATCGGAAACCACTGCCATATATCCATCGGCAGTGTTTTAGGCGGCGGGTGTTCAGTCGGTGATGAATCATTTATCGGTGCAAATAGTGTTCTTGCCCAGCAAGTAACAATTCAACCGAATTCTATTATCGGCGCCGGCACTGTTGTGAAGGAATCGTTAACCGCTGAAGGAACGTATATCGGTAATCCGGCACGGAAGATACGATAACGATGAAACACGTGTATATCATAGCCGAAGCAGGTGTCAATCATAACGGGTCATTAACGTTAGCGTGCGAAATGGTTGCCGCCGCTGCTCAAATAGGTGCTGATGCGGTTAAATTTCAAACATTTTCCGCAGATGCTCTGGCATCAATATCCGCCGGAAAAGCACCGTATCAAGCACACACGACAGGAACTGCTGAATCACAATATGATATGCTCAAAAAATTAGAATTCAATTACCACGCATTCAAAACGATATATGACGCCTGCAAACAAAACAGGATAGATTTTCTCTCGTCCCCGTTCGATCTCGACAGTGTGGACATGCTTATGCAGCTTGGTGTGGAAACAATAAAAATCCCGTCCGGCGAAATAACCAATCTTCCCTATCTGCGGAAAATTGGCGGACTGGGAAAAAACGTGATTATGTCAACGGGAATGGCGGACTTAAACGAAGTGGGGGTAGCACTAAACGTTCTTATACAATCCGGCACTCCGCGGGAAAATATTACCCTGCTCCAGTGCACGACCGAATACCCGGCACCCTTCTCCGAAGTCAATCTGCGGGCAATGATGACGATGCGCGATACGTTCGGTACTGCAGTCGGGTACTCCGACCATACAACCGGTATCGAGGTTCCGATTGCGGCAGCAGCATTGGGCGCCTCAGTCATCGAAAAACACTTCACACTCGACAGATCGCTTCCAGGACCCGACCATAAGGCATCGCTTGAACCGGATGAAATGAAACTTATGGTGCTGGCAGTCAGAAATATCGAGCTTGCACTCGGCACGGGGATAAAAACCCCCTCTCCATCCGAACTGAAAAATATGCCGGTTGTTAGAAAAAGCATAATTGCAGCGCAAAATATTAAAAAGGGGGAAGTATTTAGCGAGGAGAATCTGACGGTAAAACGCCCGGGCACCGGTATCAGCCCGATGGAGTGGGATAGTATCATCGGAAAGCCTGCCCCACATGATTATTTTACTGATGAAATAGTTAAACTATAAATGATAGTTTTATTGATTATTAAGATAAGGTAATTGAAACTACGGAATGATATAAATTAATTCATAATATCCAATAAAATTTGACTGTGTTTAATTATGAAAAAAAAGATATGTATTTTTACCGGATCTCGGGCTGAATATGGAATATTGTATCCATTAATTAAAAAAATTTCGAGTGATTCTTCGTTTAAAATTCAGCTTTTTGTTTCAGGGATGCATCTTTCACCGGAATTCGGTTTGACGTACAAAGAAATAGAGAATGATGGTTTTCATATTAATGAAAAATGTGAAATTCTATTAAGCTCGGATACCCCTGTCGGATTATCCAAATCAATGGGAATTGCATTGATAAGCTACGGGGAAACACTTACACGTTTATGTCCAGATTTAGTTATTTTAATTGGAGACAGATTTGAAACTATATGTGCCGCTATTACTGCCTATATTTCAAGAATACCGATTGCACACATTTTTGGTGGAGAAGCAACATACGGAGTTTTTGACGAGGCGTTTCGGCATTCGATAACGAAAATGAGTTATCTTCACTTTACTGCGACAGAAGAATATCGCCGGCGTGTCATTCAGTTGGGTGAACATCCAGAGCGGGTTTTTAATGTGGGCGCTCTCAATATTGACAATATAAAAGAGTTGAAACCCCTCTCGCTGAAGGAAATTGAGAAAAAACACAAGTTCACCTTTAAAAAACGGAATCTGTTGATAACGTTTCATCCGGTTACATTAGAACTTAATACTTCCGAAGGGCATATGCAATCAGTACTTACTGCGCTTGATGAACTTTCGGAGACACAGCTTATTTTTACAAAAGCGAATGCAGACACCTCCGGCAGAGTTATTAACCGAATGATAGACGTTTATGTCGCCCAACATCCGGAAAAAGCAATCTCATTTACCTCGATGGGGCAGTTAGATTATCTGTCCTGTATGCAATATGTAGATGCTGTTGTCGGTAATTCTTCGAGCGGAATCATTGAGGCGCCGAGTTTTAAAATCGGAACGATAAATATCGGCGACCGTCAGAAAGGCAGAGTCAGAGCATCCAGTGTTATTGATTGCGAGTCAGCGCCAGAGAACATTCGAGATGCGTTTAAAAAATTATATTCAGCGTCATTTCAAAAGAACCTTAAAGACGTTAAAAATCTGTACGGAAATGGAAATACAGCGGAAAAAATCGTATCCATTTTAAAATGGACTGATTTCTCACGCTGGATTAAGAAGTCCTTTTATGATGTAGAATTTAAAGTGAAATGATGCCTACAAAACAGCGAAAAAAGATAGTCGTTATCGGTTTCGGGTCAATCGGCTCGCGACATACGAGAATTCTCTTAGAAAAGTTTCCCTGTGAACTGTTTTTATTCCGTTCACAAAAATCAAAGAAGCAAAATCAGTATCAACTACCGGAAATATATTCGTGGAAAGAAGTGGCAGATATACATCCGGATATCGCTTTTATCACGAATCCTACAAGTCTTCATATAGATACTGCTTTGCGATGTGCCCGACTGAATACTGCTCTATTCATTGAAAAACCATTGGGGAGTTCTGTAAGAAAGCTTGACAAGTTACTGAACGAGATAAAAAAGCGGAATTTGGTAACATACATTGCCTATAACCTGCGGTTTCATCCGGTTATTGAATACATAAAAGATTTGATTGACAATAAAACTGTTTATCATTCGGCGGTTTATGCGTCGGCATACCTGCCGGAATGGCGAAAGGGGCGAGACCACCGTTCAACCTATTCGGCACAGGCGGATATGGGGGGTGGGGTTATCCTTGACCTGTCCCACGAGTTTGATTATATTGAGTTTCTCTTCGGGACAATTCACTCGATTATCGGAAAAGCAAAGAAAACGTCAACTATCACGGTAGATGCAGAGGACTGTGCGGATGCGTTTATTGAAACTACAAAAACGATAATTAACCTCCATTTGAACTTTATGAGCCTGAACTTTGAGCGGTCAATTAAAATTGATTATGAAGACGGATTTCTGTACGGTGACCTGATAAAAAATACGGTTGCTATTAAAAGTAAGGAACAGAAATTGATAAAGCGTTTCAGAACGGGTACAGAAAAAACCTACGAAAAACAACTCCGATATTTTTTTAAAAATATACATAATCCACAGATGATGAATAATATTTTCGAAGCAGAAGCATTGTTCAGGAAGATTTTGGAGTTTCGAAATACAGCGTATGGAACTATTGGCAATCATCGCGGCCCGGGGAGGGTCAAAGGGCGTAAAAAATAAGAATATTCGATTATTGGCGGGAAAACCACTGATTGCCTACTCAATTGAGCAGGTTCTGCGGTGGGGGGGATTCACCAAATTTATTGTATCAACGGATTCGCCGGAAATAGCCGATGTCTCCCGCCGATACGGCGCCGAGGTACCGTTCCTGCGTCCGCCGGAATTTGCAACCGATATCGCCGGTAAAATGAGTGCGTTGCGGAATGCCCTGCAGATGGCAGAAACGCATTACGAGATGACATTCGATGCGGTGCTCGATGTTGATGCGACCGCACCTGTGCGAACTGTTGCCGATATTGAAGCAATTGTTCAACTGTTTCAAAGTAAGGAATGCGATTGTGTATTTTCTGTTGTGAAGGCACATCGGAATCCGTACTTTAATATGGTGGAATTACAGCCGGACGGAACAGTAAAGCTATGCAAGACGCAACCGTTTCAGGTTACGTCGCGTCAATCGGCGCCGGTTGTCTATGATATGAACGCATCGTTATATGTGTACGCTCGTGAGTTTTTACTCAATGAACAATACCATTTAGTCTCGACTGCGCAAACGGCATACGCTTATGATATGGATGAACTCTCGCGATTCGACATTGATTCCGAATTAGACTTCCGCTTTATTGAATTTTTAATTAAGGAAGGCATTGTCTCTCTATGATTGACTATATTTCACAAACTCGGCTCAATGGCAAAACCGCATTTGTTACTGGCGGAGCAGGATTAATCGGAGCGCCTATCTCGCAGGCATTAGCAAACGCTGGAGCACAAACAATTATTCTGGATGTTGATCGGGAAAAAAGTGAAGCTGTTGTACAGGAAATGAGAGAAGCCGGTTTTTCCGCTTATTTTGAACCGTTTGATATTGCCGATTTGGAGAACTGCGAAACTGCAATAAAAGAATTATATAATCGCTATAAATTGCTTGACATATGGGTAAATTCTGCCTATCCCCACACGGAAGATTGGGATTTACCGGTTGAGGAAATCCCCCTTGAGAGCTGGCGGAAGAATGTTGATATGCACCTGAACGGATATGCGTGGACAAGCAGAGTTGTGGCTTTGAAAATGAAGGAACTGGGGATACAGGGTTCTCTTATAAATCTTGCCTCGATATATGGGGTTCGCGGGAACGATTTTACTATTTATGATGGCACGGATATTGTTGCACCGATGGCATACGCTCCCATTAAAGGCGGAATAGTGAATCTGACGCGGTTTTTGGCGTCATATTTCGGAAAATACGGAATCAGGGTGAATACTGTCTGCCCGGGAGGAGTATTTAATAATCAGGATTCGCGATTTGTAGAAAATTACGAACGCCGTGTTCCGCTGAAACGGATGGCAAAACCAGAAGAAATTGCACCGGTTGTGCTGTTTTTGGCCTCAGACGCCTCATCATATATAACCGGCGCAACCATTATGGTTGACGGCGGCTGGACAGCTGTGTAACTTAAGAAAAATATAAATAGACAAGATTAACAAGATGTACAAGATAATAATAAATAAAATCCTGTTAATCTTGTCCGCCGGGGACGGATCAGCCTCCGGCTGATAAATCATGTCTAATAAAAGTGTTTTTTAAATGTAAACTGTGAAGAAATGAATTAGTAATATATGTATACGATACGCATTATTCCACGATTGGACATAAAGGGACCGAATTTAGTAAAAGGGATTCATTTAGAGGGACTGCGGGTTTTGGGGAAACCCCGTCAGTTTGCTCAACGGTATTATGAGCAGGGAGCGGATGAGATTATTTACATAGATTGTGTTGCGAGTCTGTACGGGCGAGAAAACCTTCTCCATATTGTTCGGGACACAGCGGAAAATATCTTTATCCCACTCACAGCCGGTGGCGGAGTCCGGACGCTCGATGATATACGGAATATTCTCCGCGCTGGTGCAGATAAGGTTGCGATTAATACTGCCGCAACAAAGAATCCGCATTTTATTCGTGAAGCTGTGCTTGAATTTGGTTCTCAGTGTATCGTTTTGTATGTTGAGGCAAAGTTGATACACAATACTTATATGGCATTTACTGATAACGGAAGGGAACCAACAGGCAGAGATGTCTTTGAATGGGTGCAGGAGGTGGTGTCATTGGGTGCCGGTGAGGTTTTGCTGACGTCAATAGACCGTGATGGAACGGGATTAGGGTACGACATACAACTCATCCGTTCTATTGCTAATTCCGTACCAGTTTCAGTCATAGCCCACGGCGGCGCCGGCAGACCGGAACACTTCCTCGAAGTGGTTAAAGAAGGACGGGCTGATGCCGTCAGTGCCGCCTCTTTATTTCATTACTATAAATTAGAGAGCATTAATAATCAAGACGAATATAAAGACGAAGGAAATATAGAATTTATTAAAATGACCCGCGGAGGATTGAACTTTATGAGCAGTAGAATTAAACCGACTGATATTGTTACCGTTAAATCCTATTTAGTTCGCAATGATATCGCCTGCCGGCTGGTCACAGAATAAAGAGCGGCGCTATGCAAGTTCCGAAAGTACATATTGTTGATTACGGAATGGGGAATCTGTTTAGTATCGTGAGAGCAATAACAAATGCCGGTGGGGATGCCTTTGTTTCCGATTCTGCACCCGAAATACAAACAGCCGCCCGACTGGTTCTGCCGGGTGTCGGAGCGTTTTCAAAGGCAATGAACAATCTCAAAAAAAACGGGCTGGATGAAGCGATAACGCGCTTTACCGAAACCGGAAGACCGCTTTTAGGCATTTGTTTAGGAATGCAGTTGTTATTCAGTATGAGTTACGAATTCGGAGAAACCCGGGGATTGGACCTGATAAAAGGCACGGTCGTCCGTTTTGATGAGCCGAACAAAGATAACAATTACTATAGAATTCCGCAAATCGGCTGGAATACCATACACCCGCTGAAAGAAGCGCCGCTCATTTCAGAAGACCAGAAAGAACAGTATTGGAATAACACAGTATTAGCGGACTTGCCTTTCGGTGTGTATATGTATTTTGTGCATTCTTACTACTGTATTCCCGAATCAAAACGCACCGTATTAGCTGAAACGCAATACGGCAGGAACCGGTACTGCTCCGCTGTCCGAAAAGACAATATTACCGGGTGTCAGTTCCATCCGGAGCGAAGCGGAGAACCAGGACTGGCAATTTATAAGAATTTTTTATTTGAGATATAAAACTTAGAGACCTTTGAAAAAATCCATTAAATCGCAAACTATCCACCTCTTTTTAAAGGGGCGGAGCGACTACTAAAAAATGAGCTTAAAATTGTTATATAATCGGTAGCCGCAGGCTTTTCCGCCGAAGGCGGATCTGTTTTCAGAAGCCTGCGTTAAATCAAAGATCTCAACTTATTATAAATCTGAATTATAATAACTGAAGTGAGGTAGTTTTTATGTTATTGTTTGGGAAAACGCTTGATAAACAGCTTGAAAAGAGACCATCAGAAGTAAAATACTGCAAAAAATGTGTTGTATCAAATCAACGACCACGCATCACATTTGATGAAGAGGGTGTGTGCAGTGCCTGTCGTTTTGCGTATATAAAACATCACGTGATTGATTGGAATGAGCGGGAAAAAATGCTTCTAAATTTACTTGACAGGTACCGCTCAAAAGACGGGCGGTATGACTGCATTATTCCGGGGAGCGGGGGCAAAGATAGTGTGTATGTTTCCCATCAGTTGAAATATAAGTATGGAATGCATCCTTTAACGATTACATGGGCACCATTTATTTATACCGATATTGGCTGGCAGAATTATCTGGCATTTAAGGATTCCGGGTTTGATAATTTACTTTGTTTCCCGAATGGGAAACTCCATCGGAAGTTATCGCTTCTTGCGTTTGAGCTATTAGGTGATGCATGGGAGCCCTTTGCTTATGGGCAGAAAGCGTATGCCTTCCAGATAGCAGTGAAATTCAATATTCCCCTTATTTTTTACGGTGAGAGTGGGGAAATTGAATACGGTGGGTCAACAAAGAATTTAAGCAAGTTTTGTGAAAGTATTGAAGATTGGAAGGAATTTTATTTTAAGGGCAGAGGTTTAGACGATTTATTGGAACACGGATTGCAAGCGGGGATATTTACAAAAGAGGAATTAAGAGAAAACAGATTTGAGTTGTATCGTCCACCTGAAGCGGAGCTTGTTGAGAAGTTAAAAGCTGAGATGCACTGGTTTTCGTTTTATAAGAAGTGGGTGCCGCAGGAAAACTATTACTACACGGCTGAACATACAGGTTTTCAGGCGAATCCCGATGGTCGTTCCGAAGGAACTTATTCTAAATATGCAAGTTTAGACGACAAGACAGACGGATTTCATTTTTATTTAGCGTTTATCAAATATGGAATTGCCCGAGCAACATCGGACGCCGCTCATGAAATACGGGACGGACATATAACACGCGAAGAAGGTATGGCATTAGTACATCGGTATGACGGCGAATTCCCGAAAAAATACTACCCCGAATTCCTGGAATATTTAGGAATAACAGACGAATATTTCTGGGAGGTTATTAATTTCTACCGCTCTATATCACCGCACCTTTGGGAGTATGTCAACGGTGAATGGCGGTTGAAATACAAAGTATCATAAAACAAACAGTTTTAAAATGAAAACAGAAAGCAAAAACGCACAATCACTGCACCGGCAGAGGCAGTTCAGCTATAAGCGGATAGAAGAATATCACCGGAAATACATTGACAAAAAAACGGGCAGGTTTGCCGAAAAATACATGGTTGAACGTCCCTGCCCAGTCTGTGGAAGTAGTGATTATGCAATGTTGTTTCAGAAGTCCGGCGGTACATACGTCCGCTGCAGGCAATGCACGATGATATACACGAATCCTGTTTTTACCGAATCAGCACTTCAGGAATATTATACAAACCTCGATACCGGTCAGGCTGAAATTGTTACACAGGAAAGCGATTTCTACCGTGAAATCTATTCCACCGGCTTAAAAGCAATTATGAAATACCGGAAAACCGGTAAAATTCTGGACGTCGGCTGCTCGAGCGGATTTTTTCTCGATATTGCCTGCGAAAACGACTGGGAAACCGCTGGCATCGAACTCGGTGCCATAGAAGCCGAAATGTGCCGCAAAAAGGGACACAGGCTCTATACTCAGCCTTTAGAGGATATTCACTTCAACGAAAAATTCGACGCCATCACGCTCTGGGATGTTTTCGAACATATCGTAAATGGAAAGGCGTATCTGAATCAGTTATCCGGTATTATTTCGGAACAGGGCGTTATTTTTATTCAGATACCGAATGCAGGGGGATTAGCCCCGCGGATTATGCAGAGTGACTGTAAAATGTTCGATGGGGTCGAGCATGTTAATCTGTATAATCCCAAAACAATCCGAATGGCTGCCGAACAATCAGGATTTGAGGTGGTTTATCTTGAAACGGTTATTTCAGAATTAGCAGTTCTGACGAATTATCTAAATTATCAGGACCCGTACTTCGGAAAAGAAAAGTATGACTGTACAATACTCGGGATTCTAACGGAAAAAGAAATCCATCAACACAAACTGGGTTATAAAATGCAAGTAGTTCTGAAACTGAAGACTTGATTAATCTGTGAAAAACCGATGAACATTTTATTCAATGCGTACGACCAGACCGCAAAGATATACTGCAAGATTGCATATGAATTAAATAATCGTTCTGATTTTCATATTGATACGTTCTATTTTCTTATAGATACAACCGTTTACGAACAGTATATCCGTAAGAATGCTCCATCGAATAGTGTCGTCATTCACCGGTATGCAGATTTTGATAAAAATACTGTTAAAAAATATGATGATGATACGTTCTCTGCGTATGAAAAGAAATATGGCATCCCCAACTTCGGCCTTCTTGCTGTATCGGAACGTTTTTTTACCTTTGAAAACAATCCGAATTATAAAGATATATTCTGCTGGCACTGTGAAACGGTGGAGCAGATATTCGAAAAATATCCAATAGATTTTGTCGTTTCGATGGATATTTCAGGTTTTTACTCTATTCCGCTTAAAAATGCTGCGGAGCGAAGGAAGATACCATTTGTATATGTGAATATGAGCAGACTTCCACGGAGAATCAAGGTCTCGACGGATATTTTTCTTACACCTCTGCACTTTAGAGAGACTTTAGATGACTTGAAGAATCGTCAGCTCACAGAGGAAGAATATTCAAAAGCACGGGAGTTGGTACTTTCTTATCGTGAGAAAAACCAGAAACCGCCGTATCACAGAGAGTATTCGAGGGTTCCTCCCTTTGCCAGTCCGAAAAAAATTGTAAAAAAATTGAAAGACTATATCTTCGGTGATGTAAAAAAGTATGCTTCTCTTTCTGATGTATTGAAATATTCGACATATTTTCGAAAATTCCGGCTTTATTATAAGAACACCTTTTATTCAAAGTTATTTGAGGAGCCAGATTATTCAAAGCCCTATATTTATTTCCCATTGCAGTATCAACCGGAAATAGCAATTGATACAATGGGGGCTTTTTACACCAATCAATCAATTATAGTTGATTTTGTGTCGAAAAGCATGCCTGCAAGATATTATCTCTATGTAAAAGACCATCCGGTAATG
>Ga0315291_10002319_pt1 | contig 25025 bp, 24 predicted proteins | sample YL17G12_20_MG_FD_203070 | JGI IMG/M metagenome (GOLD analysis project Ga0315291, IMG submission 203070) | Sediment microbial communities from Yellowstone Lake, YNP, Wyoming, USA - YL17G12_20 | ecosystem: Environmental > Aquatic > Freshwater > Lake > Sediment | place: USA: Wyoming | collected...
CGGCCGCGACACGCCCGACGAGAATATCTGCGCCATGATCGAGACCGCTCGAACATACGGGCGGTACTAAACATATCCTGAATTATCGCCCCGGCCGGATCGCTGCGGGCCGGATTGCCGGGCCGGATTTGCACTTGCCCCGATTCCCTGCTATACTACCGCCACAGCCGCGATTCACAACTTTCAGGCCCACAAGTCATCTCTGCGGAAAGGGGGCTGCCATGTCCCGCACGAAGAACCGTCGGGTCAAGAGGAGTGTCGTTGTCGCGCTTACAAGTGTTCTCGCGATGGGGTGCATTGTGGCCATCGGCCTTGGCGGCATCCAGGGGGTAGGCAACACCGGGCCCATGATCAAGGGCACCGTCAAATGGTTCAACGACGCGTATCTGAACGCCGTCAACGCTCTGCTGAGCGGGACGGGGCTCACCATTGATCGCTACGAGGGGCCTCGGCTGGACACCATCGGCATCCGTATCGAGCCGCCGCTGGGCGTCCGTGTGACCGACAACAACTCGCCGCCGCGAACGGCCACGAAGAAGATCGTGGGGCTCTTCGAGACGACGGTAGCCGTCTGGGATGGCGACGGCCAGGCGCCGTGGGCGGTCTTCGGCGCATCGAACATCGGCGCGGTCGCCAAGACGAGCCCCCCCTATGACTGGGGGCTCTCGCTGTTCTCGTTGCCGCCGGGCGGGCTCCTGGTGCAGTTCAGCAGCGAGTACTACCAACTCACCGCAGAGGGCAGCGGGCCCTTGGCTCTCGGTCCCAGCCCGACGGCCGCGCCGCCCGTGCCTGGCGGCCCGGGCGTTCTCACCCGCCGCCGGGAAATAGACCATGTCGGGTATTACAGCCTGATTCCGGTCGCCGATCAACTTCTCAGCGGCGGGCCGAATCAACAGGCCACCAAGAAAATCACCGGCGTCAGGATCGATGCCGAGGTCGCCAGGCTCGACGCCGGCGAGGAATACATCCAGTTAAGCGTCGCCGTCAAACCGCCCCAGGCGGACAAGGCCACCCCCTGGAAGCACCACGATATCCAGGGCACGAAAATCGACCTGGTGGCTACGCGCGACGGCGACCCGTGGGGCACCCTGGACTGCCTCTGGCCCGATGCCACTGTCGCCGGCTGGCCGAGCAAAGAGCCCGCGTACATGCTGGAGATCCACGCGCTGCCTGCGGCAGGCGTTCCGATTACCTACGGCGGACAGGCGTATCTTCTCGGCGCGACCACCGATGGCGGCCTGACCCTGACTGCCGATTGAGCGTAACCGGCCACTTGTCTGCCGCTGAAGGCCTTGTCGACAAGACTGTCTCCGCAGCCTTCGTCAGTCTGAACTGCTCAGGCGCGTTCTGCCTTGAGTGGACGGGGCATGGTCCCTATAATCCTTCCTCGAACCGCGCGAGCGTGGAGCGCTCGCCCCATATCGCCCCCTGCGGTCAAGCAGGCCTATCCAGGAGTGCGTGGCAATGGCGATGACGCTGGTATACAAGATCCTTCAGGCCCACCTCGTCGACGGCAAACTCGAGGCAGGCAGCCCCATCGGCATCCACATCGACCAAGCCCTCACTCAGGACATCACGGGCACGATGGCGATGATGGAGTACGAGTTGATGGGCGCACCCCGGCCCGCCACCGAAGTGTCGGTCAACTACGTGGACCACAACATGATGCAACTTTCGTTCGAGAACGCCGACGACCACGAGTTCCTCCGCACCTTCTCGGCCAGGCACGGCATGCACTTCTCGAAGCCGGGCAACGGCATCTGTCACCAGGTGCACCTGGAGCGGTTCAGCGTGCCCGGCAAGACCCTCCTTGGGGCCGACAGCCACACGCCCACCTGCGGCGGCGCGGGGATGCTCGCCATCGGCGCGGGCGGCCTCGACGTGGCCCTGGCCATCGCCGGGCGGCCGTTCAACCTGACGTGCCCGAAGGTGTGCCTGGTGAAACTCACCGGCCGCCTCAAGCCGTTCGTCACGGCCAAGGACGTCATCCTGAAACTGCTCTCGATCCTGACCACCAAGGGCAACGTCGGCTGGGCCATCGAGTACGGCGGCCCGGCGGTTCGCACGCTGAGCGTGCCGGAGCGGGCCACCATCACCAACATGGGGGCGGAACTCGGCGTGACCACCAGCGTTTTTCCGAGCGACCCGGTCACGCGGCGGTTCCTGAAGGTCCAGGGCCGCGAGGGCGCCTGGGCGCCGCTGGCGGCCGACCGCGGGGCCAAGTACGACCGCCGTCTGGACATCGACCTGGCGAAGGTCGAGCCGATGGTCGCCTGCCCGCATTCGCCCGACAACGTGAAGACCGTCCGCGAGGTCGGGCCCATCGCTGTCCATCAGGTGTGCATCGGGAGTTGCACGAACTCCAGCATCCGCGACCTTCTGACGGTGGCGGCGCTGCTGAAGGGCCGCCAGGCCCGGCCGGAGGTCAGCCTGGTCGTCGCGCCGGGCTCGCGGCAGGTCCTCGAAACGATCTCCCAGACCGAGGCCCTTTATGATCTGATTGCCGCCGGCGCGCGGCTCGACGAGGCCGCGTGCGGGTTCTGTATCGGCGCGGCCCAGGCGCCGCAGACCAACGCCGTGAGCGTCCGCACCTCGAACCGCAACTTCGAGGGCCGCACTGGCACCAGGACGGCCGGCGTGTACCTCGTGAGCCCCGAGACGGCCGTTGCGTGCGCCCTCACGGGCAGGATGATCGACCCGCGCGACATGGGTCTGGCCTACCCGAAGGTCCGCAACCCGAAGCGCCTCTTGATTGACGATTCGCTCATCCTGCCGCCCGCCGAGGACCCGGACAAGGTCGAGGTCTTCCGCGGGCCAAACCTCGTGGGGCCGTCGCCGATGGACGCCCTGCCCGACCGGCTGGCGGGGCCCGTGGCCCTCATCGTGGACGACAAGGTCACCACCGATCACATCATGCCCGCGGGGCAACTGGCGGTCTACCGAAGCAACGTGCCGAAATACGCCTCATACGTTTTCTACCGCGTCGACCCGAACTTCGCGACGCGAGCCGCCGGGGCCCGCGACGCCGGCAAGGCCAACTTCATCGTCGGCGGCGAGAGTTACGGCCAGGGGTCCAGCCGCGAACACGCGGCACTGTGCCCGCGGTTCCTCGGCGTCAGGGCGGTCATCGCCAAGAGCATCGAACGCATCCACCAGGCGAATCTCATCAACTTCGGCATACTGCCGCTCGTGTTCGCGGACGCCAAGAGCGCCGGCGATATCCGCATGGGGGACGAACTTGAACTGGCCGACCTCAAGGCGGCCGTGGCAGGGCTCGACACGGTGACCGTCCGGAACGTGACTCGCGGCACGACCTTTGAGACCCGTTTGGCCGTCTCGGCCCGAGAGCGGACGATCCTCATGGCGGGCGGAGTGCTGAACCTGGCGAGCGCCCCCAGGAAATGACCAATCCTCTGTCGAACGCAGAGTGATGGATTGCCGGGTGGCATTGCCACGCGCCTTTGCGTGGCCACGCTGCCCCTCATGCTCGGAAGTCCGGCCTGCGCGCAAAAAAGCCTCCTGAGCGCGCAGCCCAGGAGGTCCCTCGCCCACGCGTCGTTCCTGGCTGTACGCCTCAGCAAAGCGCCAGGTACGTCGCAAGCGTAAGAACCAGGATCTTCAGCCGCCGAATGAGTTCCGCGTTGCTCATGTCTAGCGCTCCGTCATCGTCTATGGAAATATACCCGAAAACTCTCAAGAAGCAAATTCGGCCGCGGTGATGTGACTCTGGGCAAACTGGGGAATCGGGGCGCGTGTTGCCGCTGGCTTTCTGGCAGTCGGAGCCGTGCCACACAGAGTTCGGCAGATGCTTCTTCTCGCCCGTCGTGCGAAGCAGTGCCGCAGCGGGAAGTTTGACGCCCTTCCCCGTAGACACCGCCGGCTGCCCGAGTATAATTCTGAAGTTGTGACGCCCCCTGCGGGCACCGAACGCGCTGCCGCGGGCGCCGCATGAACGGAGGATGCACTATGGCCGAGGCAATCGGCATTCAAGAGAAAGTGGACGCCGTCATCAACGAAGTCAGGCCTCTGCTCCAGGCCGACGGCGGAGACATCGAACTGGTGAGCGTCGAAGACGGCGTCGTCAAGGTGCGCCTGCGCGGCGCCTGCGCCGGGTGCCCCGGCGCCCAGATGACGCTCCGGTTGGCCGTCGAGCGCCGGGTCAGGGCGAGAGTGCCCGAGGTCCAACGCGTGGAGAGCGTGACCTTCTAGCCCATCCTATCCAAGACAGAAAGGAGTTGGAAGTGGCGTACAAGATCAACGAGGAATGCGTGTCATGCGGGTCGTGCGAGTCGGAGTGCCCGGCCCAGGCCATCAGCCAGGCGGACGAGAAGTACGTGATCGATGCCGCCAAGTGCACCGACTGCGGCTCGTGCGCCGAAGTTTGCCCGGTCGAGTGTATCGCCCAGGTTCAATGACAAGTCTCCGGAATCCCGGAAGGCTGCCCGGCGCTATCGGCGGCGGGCAGCCTTTCCTTTCTTGGTCGACGGCCCGTGCCGACGCGGAGCTGTTCCGCCGCGCGCCAGGCGCATGAGCGGCGACCACGTGGCGGCAAGAGGTTCGGCAGTGGCAACCGACAGCGACTATCGCGAGGCCGCAGCCCTGCTCAGGCAGGCCGGGCGGGTCGTCATGACCACCCACGTTAAGCCCGACGCCGACGGACTCGGCTCGATGGCCGCCCTCAAGCGGTGGCTGCGGGGCCTCGGCAAGGCCGCCGAGATCATCGTCCCCACGCCTCCACCGCCCAGGTACGCCGTGTTGGATCCGGACCGGTCCGTGAAGGTCGCCGGGCGCGACGTGGACCTCGCGTCGCTCGACCCGCCCGACCTGGTGTGCGTGGTCGATGCGGGGACCTGGCAACAACTGGCCGGGATGGAGCCGCTCGTGGGCCAGTCTGGGGCGCCGGTCCTCATCATTGATCACCATCGGTCGCACGACGTGCCGGCCGACCGGCTCCTGGTGGACCCCGAGGCGGTCGCGGCGGCGGAGATCGTCTACCGCCTGCTCAAGGAAGCCGGAGCGGCGATCGACGCCGAGACCGCCCTGTACCTCTTCGCCGGCCTGGTCGCCGACACCGACTGGTTCCGCCTGGCCACCGTCCGGCCCGAGACGTTCCACCTGGCGGCGGCGCTGGTCGAGGCCGGCGCGCGGCCGAACGTGGTCCACGACAAGTTGCACCTCAGCGATGACCTGACCAAGGTTCAACTCCTGGGCCGGGCGATTGAGACGCTGCGTCCGGCCCTCGACGGCCGCGTCATGGTAATGCGGCTGACGCAGGCCCTGTTCCGCGAGATCGGCGCCGACATCGGCGATACCGAGAACCTCATCAACGAGTGCATGAAGGTCCGCGGGACCCAGGTCGGCGTCATGCTGGTCGAGGCCGACGGCGACGAGATCCGCGTCAGCCTGCGGTCGCGCCCGCCCGTCGACGTGCTGCGGGTGGCGGAGCGATTCGGCGGCGGCGGGCACCACCGGGCCGCCGGCGCCCGCCTGCAAGGCCCCATCGACCGCGCCTCGACCCGGGTAATCGAGGCCGTCCGCGAGACGCTCGACGCGGCCGATCGTGCCTGCCATCGCCCCGGCGAACCGCAGGAAAAGCCTTGACTTGGGCCAGGGGCGCACGTATTGTAACGGCTCTGCACCGGTTTCGGGAAAGCGCTATTGCGCGCCAAACATGAGGAGAGGAGCATTTGGGGACTCTGCAGATTCAGGAGTTGATTGACGCGGGGATCCATTTCGGGCATCCCGCCAGTCGCTGGAACCCGAAGATGGCCCCTTACATTTACGGGCGGCGGAACTTCATCCACATCATCGACCTCAAGGAGACGGTCAAGGGCATCATCCGGGCCAAGAAGTTCCTGACCCGCCTGGTGGCGGAAGGGCGCGACGTTATCTTCGTCGGCACCAAGCGCCAGGCCCGCGCCGCCATCGAGCAGGAGGCCAAACGGTGCTTGATGCCCTACGTCAGTTACCGGTGGCTGGGCGGCACGCTCACGAATTTCCGGACCATACGCTCGCGCCTCTCCCGGCTCGACGAACTCGACCAGATGGAGACCTCCGGGGCACTGGCCGAGCACTCCAAGAAGATGATCGCGTCGATTCAGCGCGAGCACCGTAAGATGCGGCGGAACCTCGAAGGCCTAAGGACCCTCGAGCGCCTGCCCGGCGCGCTCGTCGTCATTGACCCCTGCCGCGAGAAGAACGCCGTCCACGAGGCCAACAAACTCGACATCCCCGTGGTGGCGCTGGCCGACACCGAGGCCAACCCCGACGAACTGTCGGTCCTCATTCCCGGCAACGACGATGCCATGCGGGCCATCGAGATCGTCGTGAAGCACCTGTCCGACGCGGTCGCCGAAGGCCGTGCGAACCGGGCGGCCCGCGCCGCCGTCGAGGGCGAGGGGCAGGCCCTGGCTCGCGGTCCCAGCCGGCCGCGCGCCCGCGCTCCGCGTGCCGCAGCCGAATCCGGGCGGCCGACTCCCGAGATGCCGCTGCCGAAGCCCCATCCGGCCATCCAGGAATCCGCCGCCCAGGAACCCGCGACGCCGGGCGAGACCCCGCCCTCGGGGCAGCCGAACCCGTAAGGCCGGATCGCGTACGTGCGGTCCCCGGGTCCGGGGGCCGATGAACACACACCCACCCCGCCGCAGCGGATTTTGGACAAGGCGGGCGGCCCAATACAGAGGAGCCGAAGCGATGCCCATCAGTGCCGATGAAGTCAAGAAACTCCGCGATAGGACCGGCCAGAGCATGATGGAATGCAAGAAGGCCCTCGAGGCCTCCGGCGGCGACACCGAGAAGGCCATCGACATCCTGCGCACGAAGGGCCTGGCCACCGCCGAGAAGAAGGCCGGACGCCTGGCCGCACAGGGACGCATCCATTCCTACATCCACCACAACGGCAAGGTCGGCGTCATGATCGAGGTCGATTGTGAGACCGACTTCGTGGCCAAGACCGAGCAGTTCCAGGCGTTCCTTAACGACATGTGCCTGCACATCTGTGCCCTGGCGCCGCTGGCCGTCCGCCGCGAGGAGATCCCGGCCGACGTCGTCGAGCGCGAGAAGCGCATCGGCCGCGAGCAGGTCGCCGGCAAGAAGCCCGACAACGTCATCGAGAAAATCGTCGAGGGCAAACTGAACAAGTGGTACGCCGAGCACGTCCTCCTCGAACAGCCGTTCGTCAAGGACCAGGAGCGGACGGTCCTGGCGGTCCTGACCGAGTTGATCGCGAAGACGGGCGAGAACATCGTCGTGCGGCGTTTCGCGAGGTTCGAGGTGGGCGAAACGACCGCCGCCTAGCCGTGGGGGCAACCCGTGGCCGACCCAGCCTACAAGCGCGTCCTCCTGAAGGTCAGCGGCGAAGGGTTCTGTAAGGCTGGCGGCTTCGGCCTCGACCCCGAGGAAGTCCGCACCATCGCCCGCCAGGCGAAGGGCGTCGTTGAGAGCGGTTGCGAGTTGGCGATCGTCGTGGGCGGCGGCAACTTCCTCCGCGGGCTCCATTTCTCCCAGGTGGCCAACATCAAGCGGGCCACGGCCGACTACATGGGCATGGTGGCCACCGTCATCAACGCCCTGGCGCTCCAGGACTGCCTCGAAGCGCTCGGCACAAGCACTCGCGTCCAGTGCGCCGTGGAAATGCGCGACGTGGCCGAGCCGTTCATCCGGCGCCGCTGCATCCGCCATCTCGAGAAGGGCCGCGTGGTCATCCTGGCCGGGGGCACGGGCAACCCGTTCTTCACCACCGACACTTGCGCCGCCCTGCGGGCCAGCGAGATCGGCGCCCAGGTGCTCCTGAAGGCCACGAAGGTCGACGGCGTCTACTCCGATGATCCCAACAAGAACCCGGCCGCCAGGCGCTACGACCGCCTGACGTACGACGACGTCGTGCGCCAGGGCCTCAAGATCATCGACGTGGCCGCCATCAGCCTGTGCAAAGAGAACCACATCCCCATCGTCGTGTTCAACCTGAAGCGCGAGGGGAACATCCGTCAGGTGATCGCGGGCGAACCCATCGGAACCTATATTGGGGAGACCTGACCGTGCCTGTAGACGACATCCTGCTGGAAGCGGAAGACAAGATGCAGAAGGCCGTGGAACACCTGAAGGCCCAGTTCCGGACCGTCCGGACCGGTCGGGCCTCGGCCGGCCTGGTGGAGCACCTCAAGGTGGAGTACTACGGCAGCCCGACCGAACTGCGCCAGTTGGCCACGATCACCGTGCCGGACCCGCTCATGATCCTCATCAAGCCGTATGACCCCGGGTCGGTTCACGACATTGCCAAGGGCATCCAGGCGTCGGACCTGGGGATCACGCCTGCCGTCGACGGCAAGGTCATCCGCCTCACGATTCCGCCCTTGTCTGAGGAGCGGCGGAAGCAACTCGTCCACCAACTCAAGGAGATGGCCGAGGAGACCAAGGTCGCCCTGCGCAACATCCGCCGCGACGCCATCCGCCAGGTCGATGCCGAGGAGAAGGACAAGGTCCTCAGCGAAGACGACGCCCGCGGCGCCCGCGATAGCGCCACCGACCTGGTGCACGACTATGAGAAGCAGGCCGACGAGGCCCTGAAGCACAAGACCTCGGAGGTCATGGAAGTCTAGGCAGGTTGGTGTTTCAGGCGGTCGGGGTGAATGCCGATGGCCGGCCACATGACGCGTCGCGTGGCTCTTGCGAAGGGCGCTCTGGCGGGCGCTGCCGCGTGGCTCGCGGTGCGGGGGATCGCGCGCGGCGAGGGCTCGCCTCCCAGCGAGAGGCTCGGCATTGCCTTCGTCGGCGCGGGCGGCCAGGCCCAGTTCAGCCTTGAGAACCTTGCCGACCAGAACATCGTGGGCCTGTGCGACGTCGACGACGAGCGCGCGGCCGACGCCTACAAGAAGTTCCCGAAGGCCAGGAAGTACACCGACTACCGCCGCATGCTCGACGAGTTGCACAACCAGATCGATGCGGTGGTCGTCGCAACCCCCGACCACATTCACGCCCCGGCTTCCCTCATGGCCATGCGGATGGGCAAGCACGTCTATTGCGAGAAGCCGCTCACCTGGTGCATCGATGAGGCCCGCCGCATGGCCCAGGTGGCCAGGGAGAAGAAGGTTGCCACCCAGATGGGCACCCAGGGCATGGCCGGCGACCGCTCGCGCGCGGGCATCGAGGTCGTCCGGTCCGGCGTTCTCGGCACGGTGCGCCAGATGCACGTGTGGACCGACCGCGCCCTCGGCTGGTGGCCGCAAGGCGTCGACCGGCCCAAAGAGACCCCGCCTGTCCCGGCGGGCCTCCAGTGGGACCTCTGGCTCGGCCCGGCGCCCGTGCGGCCGTACAACCCGGCCTATTGCCCGTTCAAGTGGCGCGGCTGGCTCGACTTCGGCACCGGATCGCTCGGCGACATGGGCATCCACAACGCCGCCATGCCGTACCTGGGCCTGAACCTCGGGCTTCCGACGACCGTCGAAGTCATCCAGTCTTCAGGCGCCAACAGTGAGACGTGGCCCGCCTGCGCCACGCTTCGCTACGAGTTCCCCGCGCGGGGCGACCTTGCGCCGGTGACGATGTACTGGTACGACGGCGGCAAGAAGCCTTCGGCGGAACTGCTGGGCGGGCGCGAACCGGCCAAGAATGGCGCCATCCTGGTGGGCGACAAGGGCACGCTTTACTCGGTCGAGTGGACGGGCGGCGAGTGGACGCTGCTGCCCAGGCCCACGTTCCGCGACTACCAGCCTCCCCCGCCATCGCTTCCGCGTTCGCCCGGCCACCACAAGGAGTGGGTCGCGGCGTGCAAGGGCGGGCCGGCGCCGTTCTGCAACTTCCCCGACTTCGCTTCCCCGCTGACCGAGGTCATGCTGCTGGGCGGCCTCGCGCTCCGCACCGGCCGCAAGATCGAGTGGGACGCCCAGAACATGCGCGCCAAGAACTGCCCCGATGCCGACCGCTTCATCCGGCGAGAGTACCGCAAAGGGTGGGAAGCGTAAGTCGCGATTCCCCGTCCAACCGCCGTCTTTTCTCTTAAGGCCGCAGCCCCCACCGTCCGATAACCCTGCTGAGCGAGGAGCGACGGTGCGCGAAGCGCCTACGTACCTCTCCGGCTGCGCTCCACAAAAGAGGTGCCTCCATGGGCAGAAAAGGTCTATGGAACCGCGTCCGCTGCTGGTTCGGGGCCAAGGTCGACAGCAACGATGCCGGTTCGCCGCCTGCCAAGCGCTGCAACCTGCAACCGCCTGTTGCCGACGCCCGCAGCGCGTTCGAGCGTTCGGGCGCCGCCACGGTGGCCACTGGCGCCGCGTCGCCGGCGAACGCGCCTGATCCCTTCGCGGGAGGCGACGTTGCGGCAGAGGAGGCGCCGGTTACCGGCATGGCCGCGGCGTGCGTGCCGACTTCGCCCCCGATGCAGACGCACCTCGACCTTCTGGACCCGCCCTGGATGCAGTCGCTCGAGGACCTCCCGCGCCGGATCGCCGCGTCGGTCACCGAGGCCGCCGGCAGCGCCCGGGCCCTCGGGCTGATGGCGGGCGAACTGAGCGGCCACCGCCAGACGTCGCGCGTCGTCATGGACGCCGTCCGCCGCCTGCCTGACCTTGCCATCAACCAGGCCGAACTCACGCGAGAGGCCATCAAGTCGCTCGACCGGCAGACGCTCGTCATGGAATCCATGCTCGACGGCGTCACGGCCCTGCGGTCGGCGTTCCGCACGATCGAAGAGAGTTCTCGCCGGCACGTCCTGGCGATCTCGCAACTCGAGATGTGCCATCGCCAGGTGCTCCTGGAGTACCAGGGGATGCTCCTGAAGTCCCAGCGGCGCCTGGCGTGGATGGCCTTCGTGGCCACGGCCCTCGGGGCGGCGGCACTTGGAGGAGTGGCGTACTCTATCGCGACGCTGTTTGCCAGGTAGGGGCTCACGCGACTCCATTTTCGATTCTTGATTTTAGATTTTCGATTGAACGACAAAAAGAAAACGGCGCGCCTGGCTTCGTCCAAGCGCGCCGTTGTTTCTTGTCTTTCAAATCGAAAATCTAAAATCCAAAATCGAAAATGGCTGCGCGCCCGCCACGGCCTACTCCACCAATCCCTCTGGCGCCTCCAGCCCCTCGCGGATCATCTTGAGGAACTGGGCCCCCACCGCCCCGTCGACCAGCCGGTGGTCGGCCGACAACATGAGCGACATTATCTTGCGGACCTGGATGCCGCCCTCGCGGAATACGACCCTGTCCTCGATTGCCCCGAGCCCCAGGATCGTGCTCTCGCCCGGGTTCACGACCGCGATGAAACTGCGGACGCCGAACATCCCCAGGTTCGAGACGGTCATGCATCCGCCCTGGTACTCATCGGGCAGGAGTTTCTTGGAGCGGGCCCGTTCGGCCAGGTCCGCTGATTCGGCACTGACCTGGCGCAGGGACTTGCGGTCCACGTCGCGGACCACCGGCACGATGAGCCCTTCTTCCAGGCCCACGGCAACCCCGACGTGCACCTCGCCGCGCCGCTGGATGCCGCCCTCGACCCAGCGGCTGTTGACGGCGGGCATCGCCCGAAGGGCCGCCGCGCACGCCTTCACCACAAAGTCGTTGAACGAGATCCTGCCGTCGCCCTTGGCGTTCAACTCGCTGCGTAGCGCCACGAGCCTGGTGACGTCGGCATCCATATCGAGGTAGTAACAGGGAATGGCCCGCTTGGACTCGGCCATTCGCGCGGCGACAATTCGGCGCATGGCCGTCAGCGGGACGATCTCGCCCGGCTTGACCGGCGGCCCGGCCGGGGCCGCCGGCGCCCTGGCGGCCCGAAGTACGTCTTCCTTCATGACCTTGCCGCCCGGCCCAGCGCCCCGGACCGCCGCCAGGTCCACGCCCTCGCGCTCGGCCACCTTGCGCGCCAGGGGGCTGGCGCGGACGGCCCGTGCACTCCGGCCCGCCTTGGCGGCGGCCTCGACGTCGGCTTCCACGATGCGGCCGCCGGGGCCGGTGCCCTTGACGTGTTCGAGTCTGATCAGGAGTTCCGCGGCCAGCCGCCGGGCCCGCGGCGAGGCAAAGATGCGTCCGGCGGCCACGGCCGGCGCGGCCTCCGCAACCGCCACCGCGGCGGCCGCAGCCTTCTCGGCCGGGGCCTCCTTCCCGGCCGTAGCGGCCTGGCCGCCCGCCTGGGCCAGGATATCCTCGGGAATCGCCTCGCCCTTCTCGCCAATGACCGCGATGACCGACCCCACGGGCAGTTCCTTGCCGGGGGGCGCCAGGATCTTCAGCAGCGTCCCGCGGTAGTAACTCTCGACCTCCAGGGTGGCCTTATCGGTGGTGATCTCGCAGAGGATGTCGCCGGTGGTGACGGTGTCGCCCTCGTTCTTGATCCACCGGTCGATAGTCGAGACCTCGACCGTTTCGCCGAGTTTGGGCAAAATGACTTTTTGAATCATAGGCGATCCTAACGGATGACTCGCCCCGCAAGCGGGGCGGCTGCGGCAATCAAAGCCTATGCTTTGCCGAGCGTTCGCCTGGCGGCCGCCACGATCTTGTCGGTCCGCGGAATCGCCTCGTCCTCGAGCACCGGGCTCATCGGCACCGGGCAGTTGGCGGCACAGACCCGCTCGATCGGGGCGTCGAGGTAATCGAACGCCGACTCCATCACCTTCATCGCCACGTCGCAGACGAAGTTGCCGTCCTTGTACGCCTCCGACGCCAGGACGAGACGCCCGGTCTTCTTCACCGAGTCGAGGATGCAGTCGATGTCCAACGGCTTCAGGCACCTCAAGTCGATGACCTCGGCGCTGATGCCCTCTTCGGCGAGTTTCTTGCCGGCCTCCTCGGCCCGCAGGGCCATGCGCGAGTAACTCGCGATCGTGACGTCGTCGCCCTCGCGGCGGACGGCCGCCTTGCCCAGCGGAATCAGGTACTCCTCGCTCGGCACCTCGCCCTTGTTGTTGTAGAGCATCTTGTGCTCGATGAACAGGATGGGGTTGTCGTCGCGGATGCAGGTCTTCAGGAGCCCCTTGGCGTCGTACGGCGTGGCCGGCATGACCACGAAGATGCCGGGGGCATGGACGAACCACGCCTCGAGGCTCTGGCTGTGGTGGGCGGCGATGCAGCGGCCCGCGCCGCCCTCGGTCCGAAGGACCATCGGCACCGTCGTCTTGCCGCCGAACATGTACCGGTTCTTGGCGGCCTGGTTGACGAACTGGTCCATCGCCAGGGTCATGAAGTCGACGTACATGATCTCGGCCACCGGCCGCATGCCCGCCATCGCCGCCCCGACGGCGGCGCCCGTAATCGCCATCTCGCTGATGGCAGTGTCGCGGACTCTGGTCTCGCCGAACTCCTGCACCAGGCCTTGCGTGGCCGAGTAGGCCCCGCCGTAGATGGCAACGTCTTCGCCCATCACGAACACGCGCGGGTCGCGCCGCATCTCCTCGGCCAGCGCGTCGCGGATCGCTTCACGGTACATGATGACCGGCATCGGCGCCCTACCCTTTCTTCTCTTCGATCCGCACCAGGCCCTTCGGCCCCTCGACCCAGCCGACGTACACGTCGTCCATGACCTCCGACGGGTTCGGGTACGGGCTTTCCTCGACAGCGAACTTCTCGGCCGCCGCGATGGCCTTGTCGACCTCGCCCTGGAGGGCCGCAAACGCCTCTTCGGTCAGCACGCCTTCGTTCACGAGGTCGGCCTTGAAGAGCACGATCGGGTCGCGGTCGTGCCAGTAGGCCTCCTCTTCCTTCGTGCGATACACGCGCGGATCGCTGCGGCTGTGGCCGCGATACCGGTAAGTCATGGCCTCGATGAGCGTCGGCCCCTTGCCCTGCCGGGCCCGCTCGGCCGCCTCAAGGACCGCCGCGCGGACCTCCAGCACCTTCTGGCCGTCGACCTTGAGGCCCGGCATCGCGTAGCCGGCGGCACGGGCGCACACGTCGCCAATGGCGCACGCCCGGCTGAACGCCACGCTCATGCCGTACAGGTTGTTCTCGCAGATATAGACCACCGGCAGGACCCACTTGCCGGCCATGTTCAGCGATTCGTGGAAGGTGCCCTCGTTGGAGGCGCCGTCGCCGAAGAAGCACAGGACCACCGAGTCCTTGTTCTGCAACTTGCACGCCAGGCCCGCCCCGGTGCCCACGGGGATGTTGCCGCCGACGATGCCGGTGGCGCCGAGGTTGCGTTTCGAGACGTCGGCGATGTGCATCGAGCCGCCGCGGCCTTTGCAGTAGCCGGTGGCCTTGCCGCAGAGTTCGGCCATCATGAGTTTCAGGTCGGCGCCCAGGGCCAGGCAGTGGCCGTGGCCGCGGTGGGTGCTCGTAACGTAATCGCGGTCCGTGATGGCGGAGCACGCGCCCACGGCGACGGCCTCCTGCCCGGCGTAGACGTGGCTGGCGCCCTGGAGGATGTTGCGGCCGAGGAGTTCGAAGACCTTGTCTTCGAACGCGCGGATTTCCATCATCCGCCTCAGGAGGCCGATCTTGAACTCCGCCGTCAGGTCCCCGTTGGCCGGGGCCGCCTCGGGCTTCTTGCGCTTCACCTCTCTGACTTTCTGCATCCCTGCCTCCGTACCGGTCAAGCCGCCCGCCCCGCGGCCGCCTTCGGCTCCCCGCCAAGCAAAGCGCCGTATTATAGCCTGAGGGCCTGCGGCACGCAATTCAGGATATCGAGGGCCGTCAGGCCCAGGATGCCCCACTTTTCGGCTGCCACATCCCCTGCCCGGCCGTGGGCCCAGACGCCTAGGACGGCCGCATCGAAAGGCTCCATGCCGGCGGCCACGAGGGCCGTGATCATGCCGGTCAGCACGTCCCCCGCGCCGGCCGTGGCCATGCCGGGGTTGCCCGTGGCGTTGACGTACATCCGCTCGCCGTTGCAGACGACCGTGCCGGCGCCCTTGAGCACCGCCACGGCCCCAAGGGCCGCCAGGCGTGCGGCCGCGGCTTCGCGGTCGGCCTGGATCTCCTTGGGACCCGTGTCCAGCAGGCGTGCGGCCTCGCCCGGGTGGGGCGTAATGATGAGCGGCGCGCGACGCTCGCGGAAAACGCTGCCGGCGTGCTTGCCGAGAACGTTCAGGCCGTCGGCGTCCAGGACTACCGGGATCGTCGTGTGGGCGAGGACGGCCAGCACGACGCCAGCGACGCCCTCGGTCTGGCCCATGCCCGGCCCCACGCCGATTGCCTGCCAGCCCTCGGCCAGTTTCAGGACAAGGGCCGCCGCCTCCTTGGTCACGGCCGCGCCGTCGTCGGGCAGCGGCGTGGTGGTGCAGCACGGGGCGAGGCCGGCCACCGTGTCGAGTGCGGCGTTGGCCGTGGCCACCTTGACCAGTCCCGCGCCGCTTCGGAGGGCCGCGTTGCCTGCGAGCGCCGCGGCGCCCGCCATGCCGCGGCTCCCCGCCACGATGAGCACGAGGCCCGCGGTGCCCTTGTGGGCATCCATGGGCCGCGGCGCCAGCCTCGGGATGTCGCGAACGCGGATCACTTCTTCCTCTTCCTGGGCGGGATCTGGCGGGCGGCCGATCGCACGATCATCGCCGCCAAGTACCCAGCGCCGAAGCCGTTGTCGATGTTCACAACGCCCACACCCGCCGCACAACTGTTCAGCATCGTCAATAGCGGCGCCAGGCCGTGGAAACTCGCCCCGTACCCCACGCTCGTGGGCACCGCGATGACGGGCACGTCGACCAGGCCGCCGACGACGCTCGCCAGCGCCCCTTCCATCCCCGCGACCACGATAACCACGGTCGCCCGCGCGAGGGCCTGCGACTGGGCCAGCAGGCGGTGGATGCCCGCCACACCGACGTCATAAAACGTAGCGGTGCGGCAACCCATCGCCTCGGCTGTGACGCGGGCCTCCTCGGCCACCGGCTGATCGCTCGTGCCTGCCGAGACGATCGCCACCAGGCCGCTGTACGGCCGGCAGGGCTCGCTGCCAGCCAGCACAATTGCCCTGGCGGCCGGGTAATACACGGCCTCGGGATGCTCGGAGTGGACGGCCTCAAAGACCTCGGGCACCGCCCGCGTGGCCAGGATCGTTTGGCCGTGCTCGACCATGCGGCCTACGATGGCCACGACCTGGTCGACGGTCTTGCCCTGGCAGAAGATGACCTCGGGGAACCCGCAGCGCAGGGCACGGTGGTGGTCGAGTTTCGCGAAGCCCAGGTCCTCAAAGGGCATGTGGCGGAGGCGCTCGGCGGCCTCGTTGGGCGTGACGCGGCCCGCCTTCACGGCCTTCAGGAGTTCCCGCAGTTTCTCGTTGTTCACGTGTCGACGCCTTGCCTGGGCATGGAACCCCCATTATAAGTCGGCGCCGCGCCGGCGTAAAGCAGCCATCGCTGCGCGGCGTCCGGCCCCCTACTCCAGCGTGCCCGTTTCGTGGGCAAGAAAGACCATCGACGCCGCACCGTAGAGGCCGATGTCGTCGCCGAGGTCGGTGATGCGGATGTCGGTGGCCTCGAACGAGGCGCTCGAATACCGGGCGGGATGACGCCGCAGATCAGCGATGGCTGGGGCAAAAAGCAACTTGCCCTGGTTCGTCAAGCCGCCGAAAAGTTCGATGAGTTGCGGCCGGTGGTGCAGGCACACGTGGGCCAGTTGCTGGGCGATGTAGTACTTCTGCACGTCGCGCACGTGCCGCGATATCGGGTCGTTGTGCCGGGCCAGGGCCTCGTAAACGTGCTCGGCCCGGACGCCCAGGAGCACCTGCTCCTCGGTGAGCGGCCCGCCCTTGCGCTCCTTGCGGCGTTTCCTGAGGATGGCCCGACGGGCGATGCGGAGGATGGGCTGCTCGTGCCGGCGCGTCCAGTTGGCCAGCAGCACCTCGATGGCCATGTGGGCCGCCGCCGTGCCCGACACGTACGCCTCAAAGCAACCCTGGGCCCCGCATCCGCACCACCGGGCGCAAGGGCCGTGCTCAATGTGGGCGTGCCCGACCTCCTGCGAAAGGTCGCTGTAGCCGGGGTACGGCCGGTTGCGGTTCAGGATGGAAATATTGTTGCCATCGCTATAGGTGATGGCGCAGACGACGGCCAGGTCCCGGCCCCGCCCGTGGCCGTAGACCGGCACGGCATGGACGGCGGCCTTGAGGTCGTTGGCGCCGAGCGTCGGCAGGCAGAACTTGTCGCGGACGTCCCTGGCAACCGTGATGTCGTGCCGCACCGGGTTATTGGGCGAGAACCGGATCACGAGGCCGTGCCACTCGCCCGCGGCGCCGTAGCCGATGCCGAGAAGCCGCCTTGCCGGAGTCCGGGAGGCCCGCAGGACCTGCCCGGCCATTTGCAGGGCGGTGGACGAGAGGAGCCTGTTGTCGCACCGGGCCGGAATGTCGCGGTTGACGGAGGCCAGTATCCTCCGGCGGGTCGCCACGGCGGCCCGGATCCTGCGGCCGCCCATGTCGTAACACAGCACGCGTTCTTCCATGATCCGTCCCTTCATTCATGATGTCTCGTGGTTCGGGCGACAAGTATACAGCGGGAACTTCGCCGGGCAAGGGGAACGCGCGCCGACGAGCAGGGAGCCCGTCTCTGGGGTGGCCTGGCCAAGCATGATCGCGCGGTCATGCCACCCGGCCCCCTGACGATGGACTTTGAACCTTGAACTTTGGAGTGCTCGTTACGCCCTGGCCTCGAGATCTAGCCCCGAAACCCGGCCGGTCTGGACATCATGGTAGGCCAGTCCGGCCACCATGGCGGCATTGTCGGTGCAGTACCGCATCTGAGGCAAGAGGAGTTCGATGCCGGCGTCGCGGGTCTCTTGCCGCAGCCGTGCCCGCAATCGCCGGTTGGCCGCCACGCCGCCGCCGACGATGATGCGGTCCAGGCCGTGGACCTCCGCCGCCCGGAGGGTCTTGCCGACCAGGACGTCGACGACACACTCCTGAAAACTCGCGGCCACGTCGGCGACCTCGCGCTCGGAGAGGTGGGCGGCGCGTTTCTTGACGTCGGCGCCGTGGCCGCGAACGTGGTACAGGACGGCGGTCTTCAGGCCGCTGAAACTGAAGTCGAACGAGTCCGCCGCCAGCCACGGCCGCGAGAACCGCACCGCCGCCGGCGACCCGTGCTCGGCGGCACGGTCGACGCTCGGCCCACCGGGATACTCCAGGCCCAGCAGGCTGGCGACCTTGTCGAAGGCCTCGCCCGCGGCATCGTCGGTCGTCGCGCCCAGTAGCGTCTGGTTGAGGGGGCTCGCGCAGAGGTACAGGCTGGTGTGCCCGCCGGAGACGATCAGGGCGACACACGGGAACGGGAGTTCGTCGCGTTCGAGGCACGCCGCATAGATGTGACACTCGACGTGGTTGAGGCCGACGAGCGGCCGGTCATGGAGCCACGCGAGCGTCTTGGCGGCGGTCACGCCCAGGAGGAGCGATCCGATGAGGCCCGGGCGGTTCACGACCGCCATGGCGTCGATCGCCTGCATGTCGAGGCGGGCCTGCTGGAGGGCTTCCGCGACCACCGGCACGAGGGCCTCGAGGTGGGCGCGCGAGGCGATCTCGGGCACCACGCCGCCGTACTTGCGGTGAATCTCGGTCTGGGTGGCGACGACGTTGGAAAGGACGCGGCGGCCGTCTTCAACGACCGCCGCCGACGTCTCGTCGCAGGAAGTCTCGATGCCAAGGATTTTCATAGACGCGGCCGCCGTGGCGGCGGCTGAGGAATCGCGGGCCCTTTACGCGGCCTTCTTGGCCGGCTCAACCTTCTTCGGCTCTTCCTTCTTGGGTTCCTCGTGCTTGAGGTACTTCTCGATGACCTCCATGCCGCGTAGGACATCGAGTGCCCGCAGGAGTTGGCGGTCCTCGGCCGGCTTGGCGACCTTGGCGCCTGAGCCCGGAGTGCCTTCGGGCGCGCCGGCGTCGTCGTCGAGGTCGCCGGGCACGGCGGACTTCTTCGGCTGATCGCTGCGCGGCGGCTCGGCCTTGGACTTCTCGGGCTTCGGCTTGTCTTTGTCGGGCTTCGGCGTTTCGGACTTCTCCTTGTCTGGCTTCGTGCCGTCGGGCTTCGGGGGCGGCGTCCCGTTGGGGATCTTTATGACGTCGGCATCCTGCCGCGCCCGGATGATGCCCACGTATTCCTCGGGCGTCATCGGCACGACGATGTCGGGCATGACGCCCCACTCGTCCTTCTCGGTCATGTCTTCATCGCGGTGGATGTTGCGGCCGCTGGGCAGGTAGTACTTGCTGGTCGTGAGTTTGAGGGCGGCCTTCTCGCCCTCCAGGGGAATGACGTTCTGGACGCTGCCTTTGCCGAAGGTGCGTTCGCCGACGACGATGGCGCGGTGATGGTCCTGGAGGCAGCCCGAGACGATCTCCGAGGCGCTGGCGCTGAACTGGTTCACCAGGACGACCATCGGGAAGTACGGGAGCGTGCCGTCCTTGGTGGCGGTGGCCTCCCAGTATGGCGTGGTCCGGCCCTTGGTCTGGACGATGATGCCCTTATCGATGAACATGTCGCAGATTTCGATGGCGGTCTTCAGGATGCCGCCCGGGTCGAATCGCAGGTCCAGGATGAGGGCCTTCATGCCGTCCTTCTGGAGGCTCTCGACGGCCTTCTTGAGGTCGCCCGTCGAGTTCTCGACGAAACTCGTCAGGCGGATGTACCCGATCTTCTTGTCGGCATCGAGTATGTAGACCCACTCGTTCTTGTCGTCGCGCTTGACGCCCTTGACGGTGTGGACCTCGATGAGTTCTCGGGTGATGGTATACTCGGCGGTGTCGCCCGTCATGTGGCGGACCTTCAGGCGGACCTTCGTGCCGGGTTCGCCGGTAAGGGTCTTCACGGCCTGGTCGAGGCGGATGTTCTCGGTGCTCTTGCCGTCAATCTCCATGATGATGTCGCCCGAGAGGACCCCCGCCCGGTACGCCGGGGTGCCCTCCAGGGGGCTGATGACGCCAAGCATGCCCTTCCGCATGCCGATCTGGATGCCGATGCCGCCGAACTTGCCGATGGTCGCCTTCTTGAACTCCTCCATGTCCTCCTCGGGCACGTAGTTCGAGAAGGGGTCAAGGCCGTTCAGCATGCCGTTGATGGCATCCTGGAACATCTTCTTGGTGTCGACGTCGCGAACGTACTGCTTCTGGACCAGGCGAAGGACCTCGATGAACCGGTTGACGTCGCCGAAGAGTTTGGCGTCTTTCGATTCCTGCTCGGCGGTGGCCTCGAACCCCCACACCACGATGCCGACCGCTGCCAAAATCAGCACCAGACTGATAGCGTGCCTGCGAAGCATTCAGTGTCTCCTCCGCCATGACAATGGCTCTTTGCGCAACCAGCCCATTGTAGCGACGGGTCGGCGTTTTGCAAGGCCGCAAAACGACGGATGCTGGGACCTCGTGGACCCTCACATCTTAGACAGAGCGCAAGGGGATGGACCGGAGGTCGGGCGGCCGCTACGGCTTCACGATCCGGTATCCGAGCGCGATGATGGCCTTGAGCGTTTCCATGGCCGCGCGGCGGTCGTACACCTTCTCGGAGTCAGGAAGGTCGGCGTAGGGAACGAGGTCGGGGTGCCTCCTGGCGGCATCGTCGCGTTTCGGGCCGCAGGTCCACCCGTCGGCCAGGCGCTGCGAAGCCCAGATGTCGTGGGCGTTCTCGGCCAATCGCTCCGTCAGGGCCAGAAGGTCCGCCGGAAGGGCCACGCCGCTTGTGTCGATCGGTCGCGGTTGATAGGTCACGTCGTCTCCTTGCGTTTCCCCACGGCTGAGTTACTGTCTTGGCGCCTGCGCCGTCAAGTGATAAACCTCACACTACAGCGCCACGTAGCGCGGCGGGTCTCCTGACCCGCCGCGCGCATGCGTTTTCTGGCCGCCGCAGGGCACCTCCTGCGCGGTGGGTCGGGAGACCCACCGCGCACGGCGTCAAGCCGCGGTGTAGTACTCATTTCGCCCCCATGTTCCCCGGCTCGATCTTATAGACTTCCATGCCTGCCTCTTTGAGGACGGCCGGGAGTTCCTTGACGGCCTTGCGGTCATACACCTTGGTTTCGTCCGGCAACTCTCGCCACGGAACGAGGGCCGGGTTGATCCTGTTGGCGACGTCACGCACGCGTCCCCATCTCCAGCCGGCCGCCAGGCGTTCGGCGTTCCACCGCCCGTGCTCGGCCTCGGCCATGATCTCGATTTCGTCGTCTGTGAAAGTCGGCAGCGCGATCGGTCCCCGTGCCCGACGGACGCCGTAGCCACCCCTTCGAAGGGTCCGCGCCGCGTAGGCCGCTTGCTGCCGGTTCGACTCCTTGAGGTCGTCGCGCAGTCTTTCCCACCGGAGCATCGACGGGTCGATCAGGTTCTTCTCATTGGCTTTGCAGTATGTCTCATGCACAATCCGCCCCAACTTGTCCAGCACCGGCCTCGGCCAGATCATTCGTAGTGGATTGGCGAACGCCACCACGGTCATCGCATCCGCCGGCAGCCGCACGAGGTTGGGAGCGCCGGCCCAATCGTGATCCGCCAGGAGTTCGGGTGCCGCGCGGCCCGTATATTCGACCACGCCCACCGGGGCGCCGAGGGCCAAAGCCAGCCGGTACTCGAAGGCGGCGATTCTGCCCCCGTTGATGCCCAGGACTTTGACCTCCTTCGGCGATACGCCGGCGGCCAAGAGGTCAATCCAAGTCTGGAGAGGCTCATGAAAACTCAGGCCCTTGCCGCCGGCAAGGATCAGCCTGTCGTAGCGCTCATCGCGGCGGGCATCTGCCGGGAGTTTCCTGGTCAGGTACCCGATGGACGTAAACCGCTTTGTCCGGGCCACTCGCAGGGCATCCGTGACGGCGCCGACAATCCCCGGAATGCCGGAGGTGGTTCCGCCGCACAGGACCGTGCCTTCAAGACCGGTGAGCGCCTCTTCCACGTAGTCCCTGTACCGGCGCATCTCGACTTCGAGGGCGGGGTCGGCGCCGCCCACCACCATGAGGATCGGCCGCTTGAATCTCCCCTTCTTCAGGACCCGGCCTTTGAGTTCCCGGCAGAGCCCGCGTTTGAGCATGCTGACCGATTTTCCCAGAAGCAGCAACTCGCGGACCCACTGGTGCTGCGGCGGCATCTTCGCCCCGGCGTTGATGCGATCGAGGAACTCCAGTTCGCACTCGCACTCGCGCTGCGTCAGGACGCCCCTCTCGAGGTTGCAGAACTGAACGGCCTTGGCATACGCGGCCAGGCTTTCGTAGTACTGGCCCAGGAGAAGATGGAGTTTGCCCATCGTGAGGAACGCGCGCGGCAACTCGATCCCCACGTCGGCGTGAGCCCGGCAGGTCGCCACGGCGTCAAGCATCGCCGGCCGCATGGCGGCCAGGAAGTCCCGGCGGCGCGTGCAGAAAACCTCGTATTCCAGGAGCGATACCAGGTGATACGGGTTCGACGGTTCCAGTTCGAGGGCCTGCCGATACAGGTCTCGCGCCTGGGATTGCCGGCCGCGAACGTTGCAGTAAGAGCGCGCCAGAAGGGCCTTGGCTTCGGACCGAAGGGCCTTGGCCCGCGTCTGCCCAACCTTCTTGCCGGCGCCCTGATCGGGCGACGAATCGGCGACCTGTTCCAGCAAGTCTCGCCCCCTCCTGTGCTCCGCGTTCATCGGCGGCGCAGGATTGGCGTTCAGGTAAGCCCGCCCGAGTTCAAGCCGGATGGCATCGCCCAGAGGGCCCGGCGTCCCACGGAATCTCTCGAGGGTCTTGATGACCCTGCGGTGCGCCTCGTGAGAGCCCCACGCATTGCCCACCTTGCCCAGTCGAAGCGCAATGTGCGGCCTGTTCTCCTCCTTAGGTTCGTTGTTGAGGATCAGGGCCAGGATGCTCATCTCGTCGCGCATCCTGGCCTTGTTCATGTAGGCCGCATAGTTGCCCAGGTAGGCGCCGAATCCTTGCTCGAAGCGTGCGAACCCGCCGTCGGCATTCTCCATGGCGGCCGCCAGAACGGCGCCGTCTCTCCTGAACTGCTCCGGCACCTTGAACTCGCTCTTGTAAAGGCGGTCATGCGTGATATCGGCCCACGCATGCTGGAGGAGCGTTCGCACCTGGATCTCGGCCTTCCGGTCGCCGATCTCCGCCAGCGGAATGGGCACGCCCATGATCTCCGGGCGCCTTACCTGGACGACGAAATGCACCGAGAGGTAGTCGAACTCGGAGGCCTTCAGGCGCGTCCGTGTGTCGAGGCTGTTTGCCTCGTCGATGGCGAAGTTCTCTCGGATGAACTGGCAGATCTCATCGGCCTCCTCCTGGATGCGGGTGATCACCCGGGCCCCGCACAGGTCCGTGATCTGGCGGACGGGTTCCTTGTACTTGTGGGCCTTGCGGACGGCCTTCTCGGCGAAACTCGAGACCGACTTCGGCCTGGCCTGGACGATCGCCAGCGGGGCGATGGTCTTGCACGCCTTCCCCAGGACCTCCAGCAGCACGTCCGCGTACTGCTGGTAGTGAGGGAACTCCTCGATGTACAGATTCACCTGCTGCTTGTGCCAGGCCGGATCGATCTTCATGGCCGCCCCCCTTCTTCATGACCGCGTTCTGATTACGAAGGCCCCGGTGCGGCCTTCGCATACGCCACCGCAAACGGACGGAACTGCCCGCACAGATCCACTTCGGCCAACGCCCGGGAATCGACCCAGACGTGGGCGTCGTGTTCGCTAGAGAGCCGCACCTCGCCGGCCGTCGGATGGCCGCCCAGGATGAGATAGACCACGCGTTTAGCCGGCGTCACCGATTCCGCCGCGCCCAGCACGTCGTCGATCGAGATGTCAAGGCCGGTTTCCTCGGCCACCTCGCGTTTGAGGGCCACGTCGAAGTTCTCGCCGGCATCCACCTTGCCGCCGGGCAGGTCCCATTTGCCCGCATTGTTCTTCGAGAGCGAAGAGCGCCGGACGAGCAGGCACCGCCCTTGGGCATCGCGAAGGACGACCTTGACGGAGAGCGTGAACGGTTTGCCCGACATGAACGCCTCCTGGAGACCGGTGCGGCCCCCATGCTACCCGTGACTTGGGGAAGTATCAACCCTTGGTTCGGGCCCCTTGGTTCGGGCCCACTGGAAGAAGCCGATCGAGTCGAGTTCCCCTCGCGTGCCGCGATGCCAGTAGTTCGGCATCACCTCGGGCAAGACGCCCCGTCGCGCAAGGGCCGGCGCAGAGTTGCCGCATTAGCCTCTTTACAATCCCTCCGGCTGCTCTACATTGTTGCAGGAGGCGCCGTTATGAAATGGGTCATCGGCATCTTGTTTGCGGCCGCCCTGGCCATGCTCGTCTGGCGCAGTTGGCCGGCACCCGAGGAGGCGGGCCGGACCACCATCCGGTACATGGCCTGGGGCAACCCGGAGCAACTCGGACAGCGGTACTTCATCAAGGGCATCGTTATGACCGGCCTGAAAGCCTAAGGCGGTTTAAGCCTCCGTGGTTGCGCGGCGGGTCTCCTGACCCGCCGCGCGCGTACTTGGCAACGCGTGGAGCGCGGTGGGTCAGGAGACCCACCGCGTAACAATCCGACATTAAAGTGCGCTAGGAGGGAGGCGCGGAGTGTCCGTCTACATGATCATCGAGATTCGCGTCATGAACGAACCGCTCTACGCGAGGTACGTCGGACGCGTCCATGAGGTCGTGACCAGGCATGGCGGCAAGTATCTCGTGCGCGGCGGAAATGTGACGCCCGTCTCGGGCGACTGGAACCCCGAGCGGCTGATCCTGATCGAGTTCGAGAGCCTCGAGCGCCTGCAAGCGTGCTTCAAGTCCCCGGAGTACCTGGAACTCGCCCCCATGCGCCAGCAGTCGACCATCTCGCGAGCCATCATCGCCGAGGGATACGTGCCGGACTCGGCGGCCCCGGCGCGGTAGTCCGTCACACTTGAGACTATGGATTGGATAATCGCCGCCGGCAGTCTTGCCTGCCGCGCGGCCATCGCTCACCCAATCGCCGCCAGCACTCCCCGCATGAAGGCGAACGATTCCACGATGCCCGGCATCGGCGCGTCGGCGTGGGCCTCGTATTCCAGGGCCACGTGATACGGGAACTTCATGTCGACCAGTGCCCTGAGGACGCCCGGAATGTCAATGACGCCCTTGCCCACCTCGATCGGCCCGCCCTTCGCCGTCGCCTGCGTCACATCCTTCATGTGGAAATCGTAGAGCCGCG
>Ga0315291_10002320_pt1 | contig 25009 bp, 21 predicted proteins | sample YL17G12_20_MG_FD_203070 | JGI IMG/M metagenome (GOLD analysis project Ga0315291, IMG submission 203070) | Sediment microbial communities from Yellowstone Lake, YNP, Wyoming, USA - YL17G12_20 | ecosystem: Environmental > Aquatic > Freshwater > Lake > Sediment | place: USA: Wyoming | collected...
TGTCGGAGCCACACACCTACCGTGTGACCGTCTCCAACACTGCCAACCTAGTACTGGTCTTCCTCCCCTCTTTCCTTGGCGAGGAGATGCTCGGTGACGCGCCCTGGCTTACCCTCTTTGCCGCCCGCCCGTCCGACCGGCCCCGGGTCTCCAGCCCCGATACCAGGAAGACTGTGCTGGCGATCGCCCGCGATCTCCAGCGGGAGATAGAAGCGAAGGGAGATAGCTGGCAGTGCGCGATCCGGCTTGAGTTGCTCCGCCTGCTCTTCCACGTGAGCCGCGGCTGGACGTATCCAAGTTCGTCCAGGGCAAGGGGCAGCGCCCATGCCGGCAATCTTACCCGCCTCATGCCCGCGCTCACACTGCTCCACGAGCGGACCCCGCAGCTTGTCTCACGTGAGGAAGCGGCCCGGGCCTGCGGTTTGGGCCGGTCCCGCTTCACCATGCTGTTCCATGAGACCATGGGGGTGAGCTTCAGGATCTTCCGCAAGCGCGCCCGCATCGCGTTCGCGGCAAACCTGCTCTTGACCTCGGACCTGCCGATGGACGTGGTTGCAGAGCAAGCCGGATTCGCCGATGCCAGCCATCTTCACCACAGCTTCGTTGAGGAGTATCGCTGTTCCCCGGGTCAGTACCGCCGGCAGGGCCGCGTGGAGGCGGGATTCGGTCGCCCAGACCGCCGCGCTCGCAGCGAGACTCCCCGCACCGGTGCGATCAGTGGACCGGCCCACCGCTAGCGCGCAGGCCGAGCAGGGACGAGGGAACGGACCTTCTCCAGTAGCTGCTTCGGCCGAAGCGGCCGGTGGATGAAGTCCTGCACCGGCAGATAGTCGTAGGGCTCCCACGGCGCCGTAGCCTCATCGCCGTCCGCTTCGCCGTCCAGTTCCTCGCTGGCCGAGGTGACGGCGAGCACGGGGGTGTTGCGGATCCGGCTATCTGCATTCTTACGCAGCTCCCAGACGAACTGGTACTCCTCGGCACAGGCCGGCACTTTCACTTCCAGGATGATCCCGTCTGGGCGCTGCGCCTGCACCACACCGAGTCCTTCCTCCGAGTTGGATGCGAGCAGCACCTCGTATCCCGCCGCTTCGAGCGCCGATCGAACGGCCTCCGCTGTCTCGGCGTCATCCTCGATCACCAGCAGGCTCGCCCTACTACCCATCGCCATGAGGGCCGACAGGATGTCCTCTCGGTCCACCGCCCCGCCCAGGAAAGGCCGCTCCGCACAGGCCAGCCTGAGGGCCGGCACCAGCTCCTCCGCCGCGTCCTCCGTCCGGACGAACCCGCAGGCGCCCGCCCGCAGCGCATAAAGCACGTGCTCCCGGTCAGAGGTGAGGCTGATGCAGATCACCCGCACCAGTCGCCTGCGGCGGCGCGACCGACGCAGCGCCTCGATCCCATCTTCCCGAGCCAGTGACGCATCGAGGACGACGACATCCGGTTGGAGGGCACGGGCCGCAACCACCGCCTCCTCGACATCGCGCGCCTCCGCCACCACTGTCAGATCGCCCTCGCGCTGTATGATGTCGCGCAGGCTCTGGCGCAGCACCGGGTAGGTCGCCACCAACATCACTCGCATCATCCCAACTGACTGCCGGCTTGCCATTGCTTCTGCCCAGCTTCCCCTGGTCACGGCCGCACCGCCCCCCGCTCCGGCCCTTCATGTAGACCATACCCGTGCTGGCGAGCGGTGGGAATTGTGGAAAACCAGGGTGTGGCATGCCGCAGGTGCCCCCTGCCCTACGCCGTTAGCCTGCGGGCATCCGCCCTCATCTGCGGTCTGGCGTTCGCCCCTCCCCCTCTACTCCTCCGCCCCCACGACGCCCGTCCTAACCGCGTACCTGACGAGGCTGGCGTGATCCTCGAGGTCGAGCTTACGCATGATGCTCGCGCGGTGGGCCTCTACGGTTCGGACGGCGATGGACAACAGCCTCGCGATCTGCTTGTTTGCCTTTCCCTCCGCCACCAGTTGCAGCACCTCCCGCTCGCGCGGAGTCAGCGGCTCGTAACGTTTCTGTTCCGCGCCGGCAGCCGCGCGGGCCCGCCGCAGGTGCTCTTCCACCAGCTTGCGGTCAACGCTGGGAGTAAGAAATGGATTGCCCGGCGATCCGGTAAGCAGCGCCGCGACCAGTTCCGTGTCGGCGTCCTGCTTGCGCACGTACCCCGAGGCCCCCGCCCGAAGCGCATGCACGATGTGCTCGACGTCCGCATACATGCTGAGAACAATCACCCGAGGACAGTCGGGCCTGGCGGTGATCTTCCGCGTGCCCTCAATCCCGTTCAGCCCCGGCATAGCGAGGTCCATGACCACCACGTCGGGCCGCAGCGCTTGTGCCGCCGCGACCGCCTCCCTGCCGTCGCTGACCTCGCCCACCACCTCGAAGCGGGGCTCGGCCTCCAGCAGCGCCCTCAGCCCCTGCCGTACGATGGTGTGGTCATCTGCCAGCAGCACCCGCATCGCGCTCATGCTACGCGGTCCTGTGGGGTGAGAGCGGAACCGCCACCAGAATCGCCGTCCCCTCTCCCGGCCGCGACTCGATCCGAAACTCGCCCCCCAGCTCCTCCACGCGTCGCTCCATGCTCAGGATGCCGATCCCTCGGACCGCTCCATTGGGCCCGGCGATGGTGGCAGGATCGAACCCGCGCCCATCGTCCTGCACCGTCAGGGTCACCTCATCCCGCGTCTGCTCGATTGTCAGGGTGCAGCGGCTCGCCCCAGCGTGCTCGGCGATGTTCGCCAGGGCCTCCTGGCAGATGCGGTAGAGCGCGGTCTCGACCTCGAAGGGAAGCCGCGACTCGAAGCCATTGCCGGAAACCGTCACCGCGACTTTGAACCGCTGCTCGAAGGCGCGGGAGTATGACTCCAGCGCCGCTACCAGCCCGAGGTGATCGAGCGCGGGAGGCCTCAGATCGAACACGATCCGCCGCAGCTCGTCCAGGCTCTCCTCAGTCAGCAGCCGCGCCTTTTCCAGGTAGTCGGAGGCCTGGCCCAGATCCACGGCAAGGCTTCGTCTGGCCGCGGTCAGGTCGAGCTTGATGGCCGTGAGCGCCTGCCCCAATCCATCGTGCAACTCCCGCGCGATGCGCTCCCGCTCCTTCTCCTGTGCCCGCGCCACCCGCGTCGAGAGAGCGGCCAGTCGCTTGCTCTTCGTCTCGAGCTCCTTCATCAGCGCCGCCGTCTGCACCAGCTCGTGGAAAGCCTTCGCGATCTGCGCTACTTCATCGCGCCCTGTGATCGCGGGTGCGGAGGGAACAGCACCTCCCTCTGCGACCTGCTTGATCTGTGACTGCAGCCGCCCCAAGGGCAGGGTAACCGACAACGACAGCGCGACCGCTAAGCCCACCGCGACCACGCCCAGCCCCAGAATGAGCGCAAGCGTCAGCGTCCGCGTCTGCCTCGCCTGCTCTGCCGCCGCCGCGCTCGCCTGCTGTGCGCGCGCCTCCGCCCGCGTCACGAACCCGTCAAGCTGCTCGGCTATCTTGGCGGCCCGCCCTCTCAGCAAGCGGTCGGCCGCGGCAGTTCCCAGCGATTCCCGTGCCTGGATGCTCCTCTGGAAGGCCATATCGAGATCCTGGATCTCATCCTCGACCTGCTGGAGGAGCGCCTTGTCTTCTGTCTCGAGGGGCTGGGCCCACAGCTTGGCGCGCGCCGCCCGCACCCGCCGGCCAATCGCACGCGCCTCTTCCAGATATGTGGGCTCCCCCCGCAGCAGGTAGTTCTTCTCCGCGCGCACCTGGTCGAGCACCGCCACCTCCAGCTCCAGCCCGACAACCGCGCGCCCGGCGTAGTCGGTTACCGCCTGATCGTATACGTCGGCCACATCTCGCAGCCCCCGCAGCGCGATCAGACCGATCGCCCCGATGACAACCACCACCACCAGGAACCCCCCGACCAATCTGGTCCTGATGCTCAGCCCCACTGCCGATCCATCTCCCTAATCGCTGCCTTCGCCGGCGAAACCGTTAGTGTACGCAGTGCTCGACCGCTGGTAGCAGAATACCCCGCAACCCTTAGGTGTCCTGCCCATTTGTGAACAATTTCACAGCCTGCCGTGCCGCCTCGGTTCCGCCGAGGTCGGTGTTGGCCGACCGAGTGCCGAGCTGTGCGAACGGCGCTGGACAGCCTTCATCCCTCACTCGCCGGATTTGTGTGCAATCTCACGAACTCTCTTGGCAGTCCTAGCGCCGCTCCACCTTGCCGTGGGTGGTCGCCTTACGAGCGGTCGGTGCGCCGTTCAAACTCGACGAGTGGACTCGGTCACCAAGCGGACGCGTTCCAGCGTGGTTCCCGGCGTTAGCGGGCTGCCCAGCGAAAGGATGAAGTTGTGGCGGCCGACGACGTTGATCTGCCGCTTCACCTCGGCAAGCAGCTCCCCGTCGCTAGCCTTCTCGACGAATAACGCGTCGAGGTTCCCGAACAGAACCTTGTCCGGCCCGATGACGCGGCGGACCTCCGCCAGGTCAATGCCGTAGTTCTTCCGGTCCTCCTCGAAGCAGAGCGCGGTGAACGGCAGGTCCTTCAGATACTTGAGGAACGGCATCAGATTGCCGGAGAAGTAGAGCATCGTCCTGAAGCCCATGTCCTCATAGAACTGCAAGGCCGACTCATCGTACTGGAACGCGAACTCCCGGTACATTCCCGGCGAGATGATGTCGGCTGAGGCGAGGCATTCCTCGACGTGCATGAGGCTGACGCCGAGCTTGCGCTCTGCTGCCAGCCGCACCGACGGCTGTGGCATCTGCTCCCGGAGGATCGCGTGCAGCTTCCCCGGAGTCTCGGTCATTGCGTACATCAGGGCCTGGAAACCAAGCATGAACGGCAGGTTGTTGTATGGAGTGGAGGCGGCGATATACTGGGGCAGTTGGTCTGGGAAACGCCGCGCCAGCGCCCTCGCCAGGTCATATGCTTCTGAATCGGCCAGCGCCTGCACCTGCTCCGGCGCTGGCTGGGAAACAGGCGAGGGCGCACTCGATTGCTCCGCGGGGCGCTCGGTCAGCTCCCCCATCTCGCCCTTGTCCCACAGGTCGGCCCACCTAGATCCGACCCGCGCCTCTTGTCCCCGCAGTGTGGACTCGATCAACGCTTCCTCACCCTCCGGCGAGACCCAGAACAGGTCGTTTCCCCGCCGGACGACCGCGCTCCCATTGACCTCCTCGGGCGTCAGGTTTCGCCGAAGATGGGCCCACGCCGGACGTAGGTAGAAGCCACCCAACACCTCCTCCTCGATCTGGAACTGGTGAGCGAGGTAGAGGTCATAGCTCAGCGGCAGCCTATCCGTCTTCGCCTCATCCAGTCGGTCACGCCAGAGCTGCCAGTTGCGCTCGGTACGGTAGTACTGGAGCGGCCCGAGACCCTCGTACGCCAGCGCCACCGGCACGAAGTCGGTCCGCTGGCCGTGCATTACGCGGGTGACTGCATCGTCTGAGTGCAGAGGTCCCTGCATGATCGCCTCAAACCGCCGCCAGCGTGTCGGGTGACGCCAGCCAGAGCAATACCCCCGCCCCGGGTTCCAGGCGCTCGAGGTCCACGCGCGCGATGCCGGCTGTCCGCATTCTCACCCGCCCGCCGGTAAGTTGGTGCACCATCGTGCTCAGGTCCGGCTCGTGCCCGACCAGCATGATTCCCTGCCACTGCCCGGCCGCAAGCATCGCTAGTACGTGACCCAGCGTCGCTCCGGGCCGCAGCCGGTCGTCGGTTTGCCAGGCCAGGCCGAGCGCCTGCCCCGCGATCTCGGCGGTCTGCCGCGCACGGACGAGCGGACTGGCGGCGATGGCATCCGGCTTGACGCCCGAGCGGGCGAGCGCCTCCGCCGTCCGGCGCACGTCTTCTCGGCCCTGCGCCGTAAGCTCGCGGGCATCATCACCTGACTCTCCCGCGGGTTCCGCCTTACCATGCCGAAACAGATACAGCTCCATGCTCGCTGCCTCACTTTGCGCGTTCGGCGGGTGCTCTACCTTGCCCTGTGCGCGCCTGGCGGGTTGACGCTTACCTCCGAACTGTGTACACTCTCTTGGGAGTGTACACCACCTGTGGCCAACGAACCGGCTAGTATGGTTACCCTGAAGATTCCGCGGCCGCTCTATGAGCGCCTGCGGCAACTCATCATCGGCACCGGCTTTCGCTCGGTCACCGAGTTTGCCACCTACGTTCTGCGGGACCTGGCTTCCCAGCCCCAGACGCGCCAGGACACCGACCGCATGACCGAGGCCGAGCTAGAGCAGGCGCGCCAGCGGCTGCGCGAGCTGGGCTACCTATAGACCGAGGAGTTCCGACCAACGATGATCCACCCCCACGGCGGCAAGCTCGTCAACCTAGTCGTCTCCAGTGAGGAGCGAGATCAGCTAGCGCGCGAAGCTGACCTGCTCCCGAAGCTCCATCTCAACCAGCGCGAACTGGCGGACCTGGAGATGATCTCCACCGGCGCGATGTCCCCGCTCGAGGGGTTCATGGCGGAGTCCGACTACCGGAGCGTCGTGGATTCGATGCGGCTGGGGAACGGACTTGTGTGGAGCATCCCGGTCGTTCTCTCAGCAAAGACCGAGGACCACCGCAAGCTGAAAGGCGGCGACCGTCTGGCGCTTGCGGATGACGAGGGGCGGGTGCTGGCGGTGCTGGAGGTCGCAGGATGCTACCAGGTGGACCACGACTATGAAGCCCAGATGGTTCTGCGCACCACGGACGAGGCCCATCCGGGCGTGCAGTATCTGCGGAGCGTCTCGCCCTGGTACATCGGCGGGACGATTCACCTGATCCGCCGGCCAGAGCACACTGACTTCCTGCGGTATAGGCTTGACCCGAAGGAAACGCGGGTCCTCTTCGCCGAGAAGGGTTGGAGGCGCATCGCCGCCTTCCAGACACGCAACCCAATCCATCGCGCCCACGAGTACCTTCAGAAGTGCGCGCTCGAGGTTTGTGACGGTCTGCTGATCCACCCGCTCGTCGGAGAGACGAAGAGCGATGATATTCCGGCGGATGTCCGAATGCGCTGCTACGAAGAGCTGATCGAGGGCTACTACCCGAGGGATCGCGTCGTCCTCTCGGTCTTCCCGGCAGCGATGCGCTATGCGGGGCCGCGGGAGGCGATCTTCCACGCGCTCGTCCGGAAGAACTACGGCTGCACGCATTTGATTGTCGGGCGCGATCACGCGGGTGTCGGCAACTACTACGGCACCTATGACGCCCACGCCATCTTCGGCGAGTTCGAGCCACAGGAGATAGACATCACCCCGCTCTTTTTCGACCATGCGTTTTTCTGCCGCGTCTGCGGCAACATGGCGACGAAGAAGACCTGCCCGCATGGCAAGGACGACCACGTGATGTTGAGCGGCACCAAGGTTCGGGAGATGCTGGCGAAGGGAGAGCTCCCTCCATCGGAGTTCACACGGCCCGAGGTCGCCAAGATCCTGTCGGACGCTGGTCGCTGATTATGAAGCGCTTGGTTGTCATAGGCCTGGACTGTCTCACCCCGCAATGGGCGCTGGAAGAGTGGTTCGGCGATCTGCCGAACCTGAAGGCGCTGGCGCGGCAGGGAGTCGGGGCGCGATTGGGTTCGACCATACCTCCGATCACGGTCCCCGCCTGGGCCTGCATGATGACCTCGAAGGACCCGGGGCAGCTTGGCATCTACGGCTTCCGCAATCGCACTTCGTATGAGTACGACGCGCTGAAGGTCTCGGACTCCAGCTGGATCACCGCCCGCACCGTCTGGAACTACCTTTCCCGCAACCGCCTGAAGTCGCTACTCCTCGGTGTGCCCGGCACCTACCCTCCCAAGCCTCTCAACGGCATCATGGTCGGGTGCTTCATGACCCCGGATAAGAGCGCGAGCTATACCTACCCGGAGGGTGTCAAGGAGGTGCTCGACCAGGCCGCCGGAGGGGAGTACATCATAGATGTGAAGGACTTCCGCACCGAAGAGAAGGACGCGCTGCTTGCCGCTGTGAAGCAGATGACGAGCGCGCGTTTCAGGACCTTCCGAGCGCTTCTTCGGGCCGGTGAGTTCGATTTCGCGATGATGGTGGAGATGGGGCCGGACCGTCTGCAGCACGGCTTCTGGCGCTACTGCGACCCGAGCCATCGGCTGTTCGAGGCGGACAACCCGCACCAGCACATCCTGCGCGACTACTACATCTCGCTCGATGAGGAGATCGGCCGGACAGTCGAGGCGGCAGGCGATGCCTCGATCATGGTCGTGTCCGACCACGGCGCGCAGGCGATGGAAGGCGCCATCTGCATCAACGAATGGCTGATGCAGCATGGCTATCTCCTGCTGAAGGAGCAACCAACCGCCCGCACTCGTCTCGGCTTCGACATGGTGGACTGGCCGAAGACGAGGGCGTGGGGCGAGGGCGGGTACTACGGCCGGCTGTTCATGAACGTGGCGGGCCGCGAGCCGCAGGGCTGCATCCCGCCGGGCGCGTATGAGGCGATGCGGAACGAGATCGCGGCTGGCCTCGAGGCCCAGGGGGATGAGGAGGGCAAGCCCATCGGCACCCGCTGCCTGAAGCCCGAGGCGGTTTACCGCGAGGTCAACAACATCGCGCCCGACCTGATCGTCTACTTCGGCGATCTGAACTGGCGCTCGGCCGGGTCCGTCGGCAACGGCACGATCCACCTGCGGGAGAACGACACGGGGCCCGATGACGCCAACCATTCGCCGGACGGCGTCTTCGTCTGGAACGCCGCCGACGCCGCCTCCGTGGTCAAGGCTGATCGCTACTCGATCTACGACATCGCGCCGACCGTGCTTCGGTTCTTCGGCCTGGATGTGCCGGAGGATATGATCGGCGCGTCGCTCATCTGACGTATGAACTAATACAGGAAGGTGATATGCCAAAGGGATTCACTTTGTGGTTCACCGGCCTCTCAGCGGCCGGGAAGAGCACGCTCGCCGAGCGGGTGCGCGATATCCTGCTCGAGCGCGGGATGAAGGTGGAGGTGCTCGACGGCGACGAGGTCCGCACTAATCTCAGCAAAGGGCTTGGTTACTCGAAGGAGGACCGCGACACCAACATCCGCCGCATCGGGTGGGTCTGCAATCTGCTCACGCGCAACGATGTCGTCGCCATCGCCGCCGCGATCTCGCCCTATCGCGAGATCCGCGATGAGAACCGCGCGCTGATCGGTCGCTTCGTCGAGGTCTACTGCAAGTGCGACATCGAAACGCTCAAGGGCCGTGATCCCAAGGGTCTCTACGACAAGGCGCTGAAGGGCGAGATCAAGAACTTCACCGGGGTCAACGATCCCTACGAGCCGCCCGAGAAGGCTGAAGTCATCGTTGACACGGCCTCGGAGGATGTCGAGGAGTCGGTGGGTAAGATCATTGCGACCCTCGAGCAGTTGCACTACATCCCGGCCGGCGACGCCCGCGGCTACAGCGAGGACGAAGAGGAAACGATCAAGCAGCGGCTGCGGGATTTGGGGTATATCTAGGTCAACTATGAGAGTGATTGAGGACAAGATCCCCCTATCCGAACTCCGGGAGATGGCCCAGGGGACGTTCGGCGGCTTCGTCAAAGCGGTCGTTGACGTCGAGCGGGGAATCATGGCCGTTGACGCCCCGATGCACTCTGACGAAGAGGCGGAACTGCTGAGGAGCGGGTCCGGGCAAGAGAACCTGTGGGGGATCAACCTGTACCCCGACGAGGAAGGCGACGCTTTCGTGGAGTTCGATTCGATGATCAACCTTCGCCCAAGTCAGGGCAACCGAAGCCGGGGCGTGGACAACGCCGAGATCAGAGAGGCTATTGTGGGGATTGTCGGAAGACTGGTCCAGCGATGAGGGTCGTTTACCACAAAGGTCTGACCCAGGAGCAGTGGTTCAACAGAACCATCTTCGACCAGATGGCTAACATCGGGAGCGAGGTCCTGCGCGCCATCTCGTGGCGAGAACGGAATGCCGAATACAGCCGCCAGGCGCTGTATCGTGCATTGGAGCTGCTCGATCTGACTGTCGAAGACAGCAAGAACGTTGACCGCCTGAAGGAGCTCTTGCGCGTGCGCGAAACCCTGGTGGACTACTTCGTGTATGATAACTCCTATCGGTCTTCCGATGAGCACTGGCAGACGTACTTCTACGCCTTCAACCTCGCTGCGAATCGAGATCGTTGACTGCGATGCTAACGTCCTTGTCCAATGCTATTCCGCATTCGCGCTAAGCCACGCATCTACGTCATCGGCCTCGACGGGGTGCCGATCGGGCTGCTGCAACGGCTGGCCGCTGAGGGGGTGATGCCGCGGACGGCAGCTATCATCGCCGCTGGCAGCCTACGCAAGATGCGAGCATCGCTGCCGCCAGTTTCGTCGGTGAGCTGGACATGCTTCATGACCGGCGCCAATCCGGCCGAGCACGGCATCTTCGGGTTCACGGATGTCTCGCCCGACAGCTACCAGCTTCGCTTCCCGACCTTCGCGGATGTTGGGACGCCGACGATGTGGGACAGGCTTGGCGAGCGCGGACTCCGGTGCTGTGTAATCAACCAGCCGTCCACCTACCCCGCCCGCGAGATCCCCGGAGCGCTCGTGTCGGGCTTCGTCGCGCTCCAGTTGGAGAAGAGCGTCTGGCCGAAGGAGCATGTGGCTGCGCTGCGCCGGCTGAACTACCGGATTGACGTTGACACCCAGCACGCCGGCGAGAAGCCCGACGGGCTGCTCGACGACCTGATGAGAACGCACACCGCGCGCGCCGAGGCGGTTCGCTACTTCTGGGAGCGGGAGCAGTGGGACTACTTCCAGGCGGTCGTCACCGGCACTGATCGCCTTCACCACTTCCTGTGGAATGCCGTCGCCGAGGCCGACCATCCGCTGCATGGTCGGGCGATGAGCTACTACCAATCCGTTGATAGCATGGTCGGGGAGCAGTGGGATAGGTTCCACAAGGGCCGGCATGGTGACCGCGAGGGGGAAGGCTTCGTGCTTCTCTCGGACCACGGGTTCACCGGCGTGCGGTTCGATGTTAGGTTGAACGCGTGGCTGCGCGAGCAAGGCTACCTGGGGTATGCGAAGGACGATCCCACTTCGGTCGCCGACATTGCGCCACAAGCGACCCGCGCCTTCTGCCTCGACCCTGGGCGCGTCTACCTGAACCTTAAGGGCCGCTTCGCGCAGGGGTGTATCGAGCCCGGCGACGCGCCTTCGCTGCGCGGCCAGATCGCGGATAAGCTGCGCGCGCTCACCCACGAAGGCCAGCCGGCTATCCGCCGCGTCTTCACCCGCGAGGAGGCGTTCCACGGGCCGCTGCTCGACCGAGCGCCCGACCTCGTTGCCATCAGCCACGATGGCTTCGACCTGAAGGGGACAACACGCGGGCGGGAGGTCTTCGCACCAACTCACTTTCAGGGCATGCACACCTGGGACGACGCGTTCGTCTGGTCGCTGTTGCCGGTGCCGGATGATCCGGACATCTCCCAGCTTGCGGCACCGATACTGAGGCAGCTCGGCGCGGAAGAGTGAGAGGCGGGCGACCCAGCGGGTCGCCCCTACTCGCGGATGCACTTCCTCCAGCGAGGTAGTGGCCGCACAGCGATGGGGCCCTACCGGCGGTTGAGCTTCCGCCAGTACTCCACCACGCCCGCCTGCCACCAGCCCGGTTCGCCCGCGACCTTCGCGCCCTTGAAGAACTCGTGGATCATGCTGGCGAGCGGGATGCTCGCCTCGACGTCGTGGGCGAACTCAAGGATGTACCCCAGGTCCTTGTAGTGCAGCGCGAGGGTGCCGCTCGTGCCGAAGTCGTGGCCGTACATCGCCTCGGGAACCGGGAACTCCAGGTGCTCGCCGAGCAGCCGCGGGTCAATGCCGGCCTTCTCCATGAACGCGATGGTTTCTGCATAGGTTGATTGCTGGCCGGCGAGCACGAGCTGGTTCATCAGCTTCAACACCTGGCCATGGCCGATGGGCCCAACGTGCTTTAGCTTGTAGCTCAGGCATTGGAGCACGTCGCGCGCCGCCTCGAAGTGCTTGGCGTCGCCGCCCACCATCATGATCCAGCCCTTGCTCCGGCCGGTGATCGGGGCGTCTATGAACCCCGCGCCCTTCTCCCGGCAGACCTTCTCATACCGAATCGCGGTCTGGGGCCGGCTGGTGCCGGTGTCGGCAACCACTTGCCCGGCCCGAAGATGGGCTGCTACCCCGTCCGGCCCCTCCATCACCGCCTCGACCACATGGCTGCCGGGCAGGGAGAGCAGGATGATGTCAGACTCGTCCGCCACCTGCCCCGGCGTTGCCGCCGCCCTCGCACCCCGGGCCACGACCGCGTCGACCTTGACCCGGTCGCGGTCGTGAACCGTCAGCGGATATCCCGCCTCCCGCAGCTTAGTCGCGAATCCGCTCCCGACGTTGCCAGCCCCGATCAGCCCAGTTCGCTGCATGTGATCCTCACCCAGAACAGGCGCGCGCGATGCGCGCCCTTACACCTGGATTCTCAAGGGCCCCTTGAGAATGTAGCCAAAGACCATCGAGATGACGAGCCACGGCCACACCCAGTGGACCGTCCGCCCGAAAAGAGTGAACTCGGCGAGCGGGTAGGAGACCGCGATCCATTCCACCGGAGTGTTGGCGGGAACCGGCGACTCGCCTGGGTGGAGGAACTGCTGCCAAACGCGTCTGCCCACGCGCAGAGTCGAGGCGTGTGCCGAGTCCCGGCCCACGATGATCTGCTTGCTGACGGTCTCGGCCCCCACTGACACCTGCACCTGATGCAGGCCGGTCTCCTTGGCGCGGATCCGCCAGTCCACCTCGCCTAACGCCGGTATGCGCAGCGATTCCGTTTCAACCTCAATCCCCCGGGGGGCCGACAGCGCGACCTGGCCGAGGTCGGTGTTTGGGGCGAGCTTCACCGAGACAATAGCTCTCTCACCGACTCGCAGCGGCCGGTGCCCATAGCGCAGGTCGAGCTGCACCAGCAGCAGCCCGACCGGCACCATCATGAACATGAGTGGAACGAGGGCGTACCCAAGATATCGCAAGTTATCAAGGAAGAGCCGCGCCTGCGCTCGCACCACCACTCGCATGTGGTCCCGGTAGAGTACAACCTCCAGCAGGTGGGCCAGGATCCGGTCCTTCGTTGCCTTGATCGCGCGCTGGTTCGAGGTGTAGCGGAAGATGAGCAGGAGCAGCCCGCCCGTGGCCAACGAGATGAAGATCAGCTCCGCCCATGCATGGCCGCCGAAGGGCGCGAGAGCGACGTTGAGAATGCTCGTGATGATCCCGTTGACCGCCGCCATCGTATCTCAGTCCAGATAGCCCAGCCCCTGCAGGCGCTTCTTAACCTCTTCCTCGGAGTCGGCCTCATCGATCGCGGCCGCCGCTTTCTCCAGGGCGTGCCGGATGACCTCGTCCACCGAAGAGTAACCGGCCGCCTCCGCCACCCGCCTAAGCCGCTCATACAGGTCCTTGTCTATCTTCACCTTTGGGCCCAGCATGCTTGCTCCATTGACAGCCGCTTTCTCTCTATGACCAAACAGTACGCCGTGGCAATTCCTTAGGTATCGTGACCCCAAACTCATCCAGGATACTCCCGGCCAGATTCCACAGGCCGGGCCGCTGCTCCCCCAATGGTTTCGTCGAGAACAGGACCCCGGGCACCGCCGCGGCGTCTATGCAGTGGTCGCCGCTCCACTGCTGGGTGTTGTCGTCGAGGACGGGGCCGCCTGTCGCACCCATGCCCGATGACGAACTGCACCGATAGCCGCGGGCGCACCCCACGATGATGTCCGGGGTCAGGTCCGGGATGACGGCGGAATACACGTCGGCCGTGATGTAGGCTCTGGCGACGACGCGATCGCCGGTAACGGGATCGCGTTCGGCCTCCAGGTCGCGGGCGATCTGGTGCGCCAGGGCACGCGCGTCGGCGGGCGCGACCGCGCCCTGTCCCTCTCGTCCCTGAAGGTTGAGGTAGAGGGCGGTCAGACCGATCGAGTAGGCGCGCGTCTTGGCCCAGTCGGCGTCGGCTAACGTTTCCTGGCCTCGCCTTTTGCGCGTGACGAGGTAGCCCTTCGCTACCAGCCACGCATTGAGATGGAACCGCCGGTAGAACGGCGCGAACCCATGATCTGAGAGCACGAGCAGCGTGGTCTGACCATCGCAGGCGTCCAATGCCTGGCCGATCACCTCGTCGGCCTCGCGGTAGCAGTCCTCGATGACGCCGCCATGCTCCTTCGCCAGTCGTGGGGTGTAGGCCCGGTGGCGCGGGTCCATGCTGCGCCAGAACATATGCTGGGTCCGGTCGGTGGTGCCGAAGTAGTGGAAGAGCAGCCCGCGCTGGAAGTGGTTTAGCGCCGACTCGTACATCCGGCGCGCCTCCTCCATGATCCCCGATGACTGCTGGAGGTACTCGTCATCGGTGAGGACGCCCTCCAGCAACGCCGCCGTGTCCTCTGGTAGGCCGGCGGTATGATAGGGTCCTTCGCGCTCCGCCAGCTCCTGAGCGAAGCCCGCCGGCGCGGCTATCGGCACGAAGGGGTCGAACGGGCTCAGGTTAACGGGGGTGACGTAAAGCTTGAGCGTCGGCGAGACCTGCTTCAGGTAGAACCGGCATATTCCGGCGGCGGACTTGAGGTGAGGCAGGAGCGGGAACCTGACCCCGACCCAGTCGCTCCACTCGCCCTGCCGCAAGACAACCTCCTCGCCCTGAACGGCGATCTTCGCCAGCCGATGCTCTCGGTCGAGCCAGATGTGGAACTCGGCCTCGGCGACAGGGGCGTTTCTAACCAGTCTGTTATGGGGCCCGCACAGCCGCGCTCGCGCGCAGCCATCCACGACCTGCACCTGGGTGATGATCCCGTTCTCTGGTCGGACGTCCGGTCCGGCGTGTCCCTCGTGGAAGTAATGGTACTTGCTGTTGGCGCCGCTCAGGTCAGGGGTACCGAGGCCGGCTAGCTGTCTCGCCCCATTGTCGCGCGGCGGGAAGTTCGAGGGCACGCGGTAGATCTCGCACGGCACACCCTCGTCGCACAGGATCTCCCAGAAGGCGCGTCCTCTGCGCTGAAGCTCCAGTCGCGAGCCCCACACCGGCACGCGCCAGCCACCCAGCGGCAAACATACCGGATCGGTCGCCTTCCGCGTTATCGAGGGCAGCAACTCAGCGGTCTTGGGATCGCGATGGAGGAAATCGTAGATGCCGTGCCGGCCCGGATCCTGGCCCGTGATGAACGTGGCCCACGCGACGGGGCTCTGCGGTGGTATGGTGCTAGCGAGCCGGCGGAACCCGCCCATGCCCTGCAGTCGGCTCATGTTCGGCAGCAGACCCCGCGCCATGAGGCGGGAGACGATGCCTGGGTCTATGCCGTCGAGGCCCACAACGATCACCTTGCGCTCGCGCGATGCGCTGGGAACGAGGCGGCGCGCGCACGACGAGAGCGACCCGCCGGCGAACGCGAGCGCGCCGAGCGCGGCGAGTTTCTTCAGAGTCTCCCGCTTCGCTGGGTCCTGCGGGCCGGTTGTCCTTGAGTGCTGGTACGCCATCCGCGATCCCTACCACACGGGCTCGCCGGTCATCTCCTCCGGCTTCTTCACCCCAAACTCGGCGAGCACCGTCGCGGTCACATCCGTTAGGTCCGGCCGGTCGTCGGCGATACGCTTGCTCGTGAAGAGGATCCCCGGCACCACCTTCCGGTCGGCGCAGTGGTCCCCGCTCCACTTATCCAGGTTCACCTCTGTCGTCGCCTCGGCTACCTCGCCGAGCACCGACTCATCGGAACACCGGTAGCCGCGGGCGTACCCGATCACGAGATCGGGCGCGTGCTCTGACCGGTCCTTCGAGTAGACCTCGTCTGCAAGGTAGACGTTGTCAATCACCCGATCGCCCGTCTCTGGATCGCGCGCGGCCGTCAAGTCATCGGCGAGCTGGCGCGCCAGCTTCTCGCGCTCATCGGGGCCGACGACGCCATAAGGCTCCCGCCCTTGCAGGTTCAGGTAGACCGAGTTGAACCCGATCCCGTAGGCGAGCGTGCTCTGCCAATCGGCGTTCCCGAAGATGTCCTTCCCACCCTCCCATGACTCCACTCCGGCGAGATAGCGATTGTCTGCCAACCAGCGGTTCAGGTGGAAGGACCGATAGTAGGGGGCGAATCCGTGGTCGGACATGACGATCAGCGTCGTGTCTGCATCGAGCCTCTCCATCGCCTGACCGACCACCTCATCGGATGCGACATAGCAGTCGGAGATCGCGTTGCCGAGCTTCGCGGCGAGTTTCGCGTCGTGCGCCGGATGGCGCGAATCCATCGTCCGCCAGAACATGTGCTGTGTGCGATCGCTCGTCGCGAAGTAGTAGAACAGCAGCCCCCGGTCGAACTCGTGCAGCGCCGCCTCCCACATCCGGCGCTCCTCCGCAAAGCACATGCCGGATTGCTGCAGGTACTCCTCATCGTCCAGCACCCCTTGCCGCAAGGCCTTCACGTCATGCGGGAAGCCCTGAGTGTAGAAGAGGCCGAATCTGCGCGCAAGCTGGCCGGCGAAGCCCGCTGGCGCGCTGATTGGCAGCGCCGGCTCGCGCGGGTCAATGTTCACCGGCGTGACGTAAAGCTTGAGGTAAGGAGAGACTTGCTTAAGGTACAATCGGCAGATTCCGCTCACCGATCTCAGATGAGGGATCAGCTCGAACCGCACGGTGATCCAGTCGCTCCACTCTCCCGGCCGCAGCATCACCTGCGCGTCGCCGAGCGCGACCTTCGCCACCCCGTGCTCGCGGTCCACGAAGATGTCGAAGTCCACAGATGTCCCTGGCGCCCCGTCTCGCAGCGTGTTCTCTGGGCCAAGGAATTTCGCTCTTGCCTCCCCCTCTTTGACCTCGACCTGGTAGATCGCCCCGCCAGTGATCTCCAGGCCAGGCGGCTGCGGCTGGTCCGTGTAGAAAGAGAACTCGCCATAGCTCCCCCGCAGGTCCGGGGCGCCCAGCCCGGCGAGCTGCTTCACTCCGTTGTCCTGCGGCGGGAAATTCGATGGCGCGCGGTAGACGACGCCCGGCACGCCTTGTTCCGCCAGCACATCCCAGAACGCCCGCCCGCGCCTGAGCAGCTCCACCTTTCCCGAGGACAGCGGGATCCGCCACTGGCCCAGCGACAGCGACTTCTCCGGCGGCTCGGTCCGAGCGATGGAGAGGTATGGCAAGTATGTCTTCGGGTCCCGCTGGATGAAATCGTAGATGCCGTGCCCGCCGGGATCTCGCCCGGCAATGAACGTGGCCCACGCCACCGGGCTCTGGGGCGGGATGCTGCTCTGGAGCCAGCGGTATCCCCCCATCTCCATCAGCCGCTTCATGTTTGGGAGCTTCCCCTCCCGCATCAAGCGGCCGATCCCCCTAGGGTCGAGCCCGTCCAGCCCCAGCACGATGACCTTGCGCTCTCTTCCCGCCGACCGGAGAGCGCGTCCGCCGCACGACGACAACACACTCCCGTTGACGACGGCGAGCGCGCCCAGGGCCGCCAGCTTCTTCAGGGTTGCCCGCTTACGCGGGTCCGCCGGCCCGTCGTCCTTATTGGGCGGGAGGGCAGCTCCTGCCCTCGGTCTGCACTTGCGCCCGTCCACGTTCATCCGCGGCCACCATCCCCAATCAGCGACCTCCCCTGCATGTATCCCGGCGCGCTCACCCCGAAGAGCGCCAGCACTGTCGGGGCGAGATCCATGAGCGACGCCTCGCTCGCCTCCAGCCGCAGATTCGAGAACAACACCCCAGGCACAAGCGCCGGGTCAAGGCAGTGGTCTCCGCTCCACCGCCGGACGTTGTCCTCGAACACCGGGCCGGCCACCTGCCCCTGCGCGGCCGCCCACGAGGCCCGGTATCCCGCCGCATACCCGAGCGTAAGATCCGGCCCCACCTCCGCGTACGGCCCCGCGTTTACCGCGCTTGTGTCGAAGACCCGCGTGATCGCAATGCTCCCTGGCTCACCATCCTGCAGTCCGCTCAGCTTCTCGATCAGCTCTCGCTTCAGCGCGTCGGCCTCGGCCGCGGCGACGATGCCCTGGGCCTCGCGCCCGCGGATGTTCAGGTACATTCCTCCCAGCCCAATGGCATACGCCCGCGTCCTCCCCCAGTCCACCTCCCGCAGCCACTCCGCGTCTCCCGACGCGGCATCCCTGAGATGAAGATACCCCTCGCGCAGCAGCCACGCGTTCAGGTTCACTCCGCGGCGGAAGGACTTGAAGCCATGGTCGGACATCACGAAGAGCGCGTCCCGCGGCCGGAGCTGCTGCATGACCTCCCGCACCACTTCGTCGCCCTGCTCATATGACCGCTCGATCGCGCCTTGGAACGCGCTGGCATCATCGTCGAGGGGCGCGGGATGACCTGCCTCGCGGTACCGCCAGAACATGTGCTGCACGCGGTCAGTCGTGTCGAACACGCAGACGATACATCCCTCCCGCATGTTCTCCAGCGCGTTGCGCAGCATCCGCCGACGCTCCTCGAAGAACAAGTTGCACTGCTTCAGGAAGCTCGCATCATCCAGCACCGACTCGTTCAGCGCCCAGGTATCCTCCGCCAGTCCGAGCGTCGCATACCGGCCCAGCCGCTTCGACAGATAGATCGCGTAGACCGCGGGGTGCGACACCGGCAACGCCGGCCGCTCCGGGTCTATGTTGATCGGCGTAACGTACAGCTCCAGTTCCGGCTCGAGCTGCTTCAGGTAGAAGCGACAGATGCCCCCGGCCTTCATCCCCGGCCCCAGCCGGAACTCGACCGGCGTCCACTCACTGTACTCGCCCAGCCGCAGATCAACCCGTTCCCTGCCGACCTCAAGCCGGGCGACGCCCTTCCCCGTGGTACGCAGGCGCAGGCGCGTCTTCGAGGTCTGCCCGTCCGATGACCCGGTGATCGGCGGACCGGGAAGATCGCCATATAGGTAACCGCTCTCTCTCACTAACGGCAATCGCTCGCCGCCGATGTGCGTCTGCTTCTCCGGGGCCGTGGTGAAGAACGTAAACGATCCCTGCGTCCCCCGGAGATCAGGCACGCACATCCCCGAAAGCAGCAGCCCGTTGAACCGTTCAGGGGGGAAGGTGATCGGCACCCGCAGCACGGTCGAGAATATCCCGTGCTCGCCAAGCACCGCCCAGAACGGCTTGCTCCGCCGAAGCAACCGCAGGACCGGCCGGCCCAGCGGGATGGCGAAACGCCCGAGCCTGAGCAGCCTGCGCGGGGGGCGTATCTGCGCGGAGGACAGGTGGGGCAGATAGGTGCGCGGGTCGCGATGCAGGAAATCGAAGATGCCGTGTCGGCCCGGGCTGGCGCCGGTCATGAACGACGACCACGCTACCGGTGACATCGCCGGACAGCTTGTCGCCAGCGGTGCGAACGTCCCTGTGTCGCGCAGCCTCGCCAGGTTCGGCAGCCGCCCGGCCGCCACCATCTGCTGCGCGATCCCGGGATCCATACCATCGAACCCCAGGATCACCACTCGATCAACCCGGCTCTGCGCGTACGCTCTTCGGCGGCGCCGCCGCCGAAGCAGTGAGCGGACCGGCCACGTCACCAGCACCAGGAAGCCCAGGGCAACCGCGGCGATTACCACCAGGAATGACCCCAGCACCGCAAACCCCGCGCCCGGCCCGATATAGGCGTGCGCGGGGGATTCAGTCAGCACAATGGCGATGACCGACAGGAAACCGGCAGCGAATCCGCTCAGTATAGGCGCGGCCGGTTGCCGCTGGGGATTGCGTCTCTCCACACCCGGTTTCTTCTTCCCCTGCCCCGCTCAGTCCTGCGTCTGGCGGCGCCCTCAACTCATCTACAGCGCGTCCTCAATCGTCCGGAGCGTCCCCTCCAGCCCGAACGCCCGGTGGTACTTCATCATCACCGCGGCGATTGCGTCGGCCACGACTTCCCCGGCCTTCTCGCCGGTCGCCGAAAGGTTGGCATACAGCTTCCGCCGCGCCGCCGCCACCTCCGGCTCGGCCCAGATGTACCGGCAACCGGTCCTAAGCAGCCACCGCTGCCGCTCCGCCGACAGCTCATCGAACGCCTTCCCCTCCTCTCCCGGCTGGCGCCACTTCTCCCACCTCCCGCTGGCAACAACCGCCCGCCGGAGCACCTCCATCATCCCCGATCTCTGGGTGACCCGACCCGCGCCAGCAAGGTCGCTCTCCCTCTTGCTGACCGATTCCAAGGCGTCGTACTCCGCCTCCGTGAACTCGGGACCGACATTCGCTCCGCCCATTCCCGCCTCCGGGTAGGCCTGCGGGTTCGCCACCGAGTCGGTGTAGTGCCCCTTGATCACTGACCCGAAGGGCGTGGCCACCTCCGCCAGCTCCCGCGCCACCACTGGGTCGAACTCGGTCGTGTGCAGATCGGTCCCCACCTTCCCGACCACGAAGCAGGGCCAGACATCGCTCAGCCCCCAGTCCGCCAGGCCCTTCTTCAGCCCCTCGAGGAACCGTCGAAACACGGACATATCGGCGAGGCCGCCGTGTACCTCCTCGGTGCCGACCTCGTAGCTCACGGGAGGCAGTCCGCTCTCTCTGCGATGCGATTCCGCGAAGCCGATCAGCTCCAGCGTCCGCTCGATCACGATCTCGATCGGCATCGCCGCGCCTTTGGGCAGCGTCCGGTCAACGGTCGGGTCAACGTGCAGGAGGTCATAGCCTGCGTCGAGGCAGGCAGCGAGCGATTCCTTCACCCCCTGCATCGCTCGTTCGAGCGACCACCCTTCGCGGCTCTGGATGTCCTTCAGCCACGGGCCGCCGTGGTCGAGCCCGACGACTATGGGGCCGGCATAACCTGTCTCCGTGGCCAGCTCCCGAACTAGCCCTACGAACCGCTGCTGCGTCCAGCCCGTATAGCCGCCGTCGAGGTCCACCTGGTTGAGCGTGGCGGCGAAGAACAGCGGCGCCTGCGCCGCCTGCGCCGCCCGGAGCGCCGCCTTCACCACCGCTTCCGAGTTTGGGCAGATGGCGAGCACCGTAGGAACCGGCCCGCCTGCGACCGCTCCTCCGCGAAGCGCTCGCAGGATCACGTCGGCAAGCGGCATCCCCTGTCGTTCCGCCCACTGCCTTATGAAGCTGCTGTCTGCCCGCATCACCATTCCTCGTCGCCTCCTGCTAGTTGCCCTAAGGCCCCAGCGCCTCGGCCGGAACGCTTCCCTCCTCCCGCGAGGCAGCCCGGTTATCCTGCCGGCCGGTAGCTTCTGCACCGTCAATTCCTCCAGGAAAACCGAGAGCCGCGCCGTTGACTCTGCCCCTGCGCCGGGGTATACTTTGAGTGGATGTTTGCGTGACCACGGGCGGTGGCAACGCAAGCACAGCGAAGGGGCTGTGCCCCGCGCGTCATGTCGGCGGGAAGGAAGCTAGGACATGACCGGTTTAGGCGTGCTTGGACAGAGCCGGGGGATGCCGATTTGCGATCCCGTCATCGCGCGCCGACGGGCGCGCGGTATCGCCGCGCCCCCTCTCAAGAGCTGTCGGTGCGGCCGATCCCGCCGTCGTCTTGCCCCCGCGGTCACGCCCTCCAGAGGAGGTGATGCCCTCACCCACCTGCCCAACGTGTAGTCTGTCACTCGGTTCTACATCTCTATTCGTCAAGGAGACGAGAAGTGAGAAGATTCAGAGGCTTCACCCTGATCGAGCTGTTGGTTGTTATCGCGATCATCGGGATTCTCGCAGCAATGGTCTTCCCGGTGTTCGCCCGAGCGCGCGAATCCGCCCGCAAGGCGGTGTGCTTGAGCAATATCAAGAACATCGCCCTGGCAGTCAACATGTATCTGGCGGACAACAACGACACGTTCCCGCCGGCGGAGCACCGGCAGGAGGCCATTGACTACTTCGCGACGTGGCCTGGCGGCGGCGACGGGGGTCCATGTAAGGCCGACTCGGACGACCCCCGCTACGATTGGATGGCCAACCTGGCTAACCCATACCTGGAGTGGCCGATTGTTCTCGACGAGTATGTGAAGAACCGCGACGTCTGGCGGTGTCCGAGCGCGAAGCTGGAGAACTCCGCTGGCTTCATCTATGGGCTGAGCGACTGGCTGGCGTACCTTGTGGCTAACCAGGGTTCGTGGGGGGACGCATCGGGCATCGGCCCGTGCGAAGGAATCCTGTCGTTCCCAAAGGGATGGGGCGGTGATGTAACCGACTCCATCCTCCAGCAGCAGCTCGCCACTGTTGCGTCCCGTCACGGCACGGGCACAGGAGCCAACAAGGTGTTCGTCCAGACGATCGGGCACGGTCAGCAGAACTTCTACGACGTGAAGATGGCAGCGATGCAGAACGTGGCTGCTGTGCCAGTGATTGCCGATACCGGGACGCAGAACACCTGGCTGGGCATCGCCCAGATCGCCTACCCGGACATCTGCTGCTCGGAGTGCGCAGGCGTTGTGAGCGTCGCCGACGTGTGGGGCTGGATCTCTACCGGGTGTCCCGATGGCACCTGGTGTCCGGACTGCTACGCTGTGCACGCTCCGGCTCTGGCCTACCACGAGGGTCAAGGCTCGTGGAAGCAGGCGGCCACCCGTCACCTGGGCGGAAGCAACATCGGCTTCGCTGACGGTCATGCGGCGTGGTTCTCGGCCAAGAGGATCTGCGCGATGAGCGACGACAAGGACTTCGAGGGGGTCGGTACGGTGTGCGGATTGTTGGGCACGTCCGTGCAGGGATATCGCGAGAACTGCGGGGAGCCTGAGCCAGGCATGGACTTCCTGTTCAACAAGAAGACGAGCTGGACCGGCGATTAGTACCCCGTCGATCTAGGCCGTGGCTAGATGGAGCTGTCAGGCGGGGCGCCCCTCGGGGCGCCCCGCCTTCTCTTTAGCAGGGCCCTGTGACCGACTGCCCCCAAAGAGCTCATGCCACGCCGTCATTTCCTTCAAGAAAACCGAGAGGCGGGCCATTGTCCCGCTAGCCGAAGAGGCGCTACAATTAGTGTAGCGTAGGCGGCTCTTGGTCGCGCAGAAGCGCCGTGAGCAACCGACCGACCCCGCTGGGCGGTGGAGCTGGCCGGTGGGCGAAGAGAGGAGGTGAACCGCGTCGCTTTCGTCGCCCGCGGTCTGCGGCTGATCTGCGCGACAGGCCGACTCGAAGCGCTCAAGGAGAGTGTGCATGATGTCGCGACGGCTGAGAGGTTTCACCTTGATCGAGCTGTTGGTGGTCATCGCGATCATCGGGATTCTGGCCGCGATGGTTTTCCCAGTGTTTGCGAGGGCGCGCGAATCCGCGCGCAAGGCGGTGTGCTTGAGCAACGTCAAGAACATCGCCCTGGCGATCAATATGTACCTGGCGGACAACAACGATACGTTTCCGCCGTCGGAACACCGCCAGGAGGCGATTGACTACTTCGCCACTGTCCCCGGCAGTGGCACCCAAGGCAACTGCAATGTCCCGGACCCGGACGCGTACTATCACGGAGCCTTCTGGGCGGCCACCATAGCGAACCCCTATCTGCCGTGGCCTGTCGTCCTGGACGAGTACATCAAGAATCGGGATGTGTGGCGCTGCCCGAGCGCGCGGCTCGAGTCAGATGCGGGGTTCATCTACGGTGTGCCAGACTGGCTTACCTACCTGAAGGCGAACGAAGGGGCCTGGGGCGGGGACCTTGGACCGGTGTGCGAGCACATGGCTTTCCCGCAGGGATGGGGAGGCGAGGTGACGGACTCCATCGTGCAAGGGAAGACCGCGAGCCTCGGTGACATGTTCTATGCCAGCAAGGCGAACAAGGCCTTCGTCCAGAGCATCGGCACCATGAAGGAGAACCTGCAGGACATGAAGCTGGTGTCGTTTCAGAACGTGGCCCGCCTGCCGGTGGCGGCCGACTCGCCTCCCACCATGGACTGGCTGGATGTCGGCCGAATCGCCTACGCGAGCATCTGCTGCGCCACCTGCGCGGGAGCGCAGTGGGGGCCTGACTGCACGCAGTCTGCCGACGGGCCGCCCGTTGCTTACTGCAGCGACGACTCCAGTGAGATAGACTGCTGGAACACGATCCACGCGCACCGGGGTTGGGCTAACGATCCCAAGAGGAAGAGCGCCAGCGCCCGGCATCTGGGCGGCGGCAACATCGCCTTTGCGGATGGCCACGCGCAGTGGTGGTCGGCGGGGGGACTCCTCGCCGCCGCCGACGCGGGCGAGCTAGAGGGGATCGGGTTCGTCTGCACGGCCGAGACCGGAGCGGGCGGGTCCAGTCCGGAGGACTTCCGCATTGCCTGTGGTGATGACCCGCCTGCCAGCATGAGCTTCCTTCACAACAACGCGATCGGCTGGAACGGCAAGCGGATCAAGTAGCAGAGGAGAAGCGGCTGCCGGGCAGAGCCGGGCAGAATCGGGGTGAGAGCGGAGCGTCCGCCAAGGCGGACGCTCCGCCTGGTTTCCGCGCCTGCCACCGGACACGAGAGGGAGGTGCCTGCCGCGAGCGAAGATGGCTCTCACAACCGAACCAGGAGCGTTTATCTGTGTTCGCTCGTCTTTGTCTGTGCTGTGCCGTTGTGGCGTGCTGCGTCGGCCCGCTGCCCGCCGGCGCATCGCCCAAGCTGGCTCCCGCCGCGGCACCTCGCCAGGAGGAGGTAACCACCATGGCCACACTTCGCCTCGACACAGGCGACGGCTTCGTACTCGACCTGCGCCCGCCAACTGGCGGCTTGTCGCTCCACGACTTCGCCGCTAACGCCGACTTCGTTGCGGCCGCCGGCGCGCTCGCGCAGCAGCCTGACGGCTCTATTGTCTGCGAGGCGCGCGATGCCGCGCTCGGCCTGGCGCTCTCGGCAACCTACCGGCTGATCGGCAGCGCGATCCGCATTGATGGCGAGGTGCGCGACCTCACCGGACGCGACCGCGCTGTCACCGTCCGCTTCGCGTACCCGGTCAAGGCCGACGGCTGGCGGTGGCACGACGACCAGACCACGGCCCGGAGGATAGAGACGAGCGGGAAGTACGAGAACCTCGTTTCCTCGGGCGCGGGCGCTAACGGGCAGGCGTCTCGCTATCCGCTCGCCTGCATCAGCAGCGAGGCCGACGCGGTCGCCGTCGCCGTGCCGCTGGACGTGCCGCGGCTCTGCCGGCTGGGCTATGACGCGGACTCGGGGGAGCTGTACG
>Ga0315291_10002322_pt1 | contig 25002 bp, 21 predicted proteins | sample YL17G12_20_MG_FD_203070 | JGI IMG/M metagenome (GOLD analysis project Ga0315291, IMG submission 203070) | Sediment microbial communities from Yellowstone Lake, YNP, Wyoming, USA - YL17G12_20 | ecosystem: Environmental > Aquatic > Freshwater > Lake > Sediment | place: USA: Wyoming | collected...
GCGAGTCTCATGGGGATTTCAACTGACAACGTGATCACTTTTACTTTCGCCGTGGGCTCGGCCCTTGCCGCGGCGGCGGGCGTTCTAGTGGGTCTCAGCAATCCCAAGATAGACCCGCTTATGGGCATCATGCCTGGCATCAAGGCCTTTGTGGCCGCAGTCCTGGGCGGCATCGGAAACATACCGGGAGCGATGCTGGGTGGCCTCATCATGGGGATTGCCGAGGTAATGGTCGTGGGCTACGTCTCCTCGACATTCCGTGATGCAATTGCCTTCGCGCTGCTCATCGTGATTCTGCTCGTCAAACCTACTGGCCTTCTGGGGACCGGGATGGCGGAAAAGGTATGAAGAACTTTCTATTGCTCCTTGTTGCAGAAGATCGTGCAGAACGGGGCAATCTTCTTTTTGTAGAGGGACACGACTTTCCTTGCACACGGCGTCGCGATTTCCGTTTTGAGAAGGTATGAAGAATCTCCTCAACGTCGTTATAGCAATAGTCGTTCTCCTGCTTCTCAATTTTCTCTTGCCGTCACTGATCAACCCGTATTTTTTCCAGGTTTTGATTCTTTGCGGGATCAACATCATACTCGCTGTGAGCCTCAACCTCGTTAATGGCTTCACGGGCCAGTTCTCCATAGGTCACGCCGGCTTCATGGCAATAGGTGGCTATACATGCGCGGCACTTACCTATTACTTTGGGCCTCACGTGGCTGACAAGGCTGTCTCAATCGGATTGTCACGAAGCGTTGTTGGTGTGTCGTTCTTCGTTGTCTCACTCATGATCGGGGGTCTCGCGAGCGCAGCGGCTGGGTTCCTCGTGGGGCTTCCTTCCCTGAGATTAAGAGGCGACTATCTTGCCATCGTGACGTTGGGATTCGGTGAGATCATCAGGGTCATGATTCTCAACGTTGATGCCGTTGGTGGAGCAAGGGGATTTACAGACATTCCTCGATTCACGAACTTCTTCTGGGTCTCCTTTTTTGCCTTCTTGACTATTCTTGTGGTGAGAAACCTCGTCACTTCTACGCACGGTCGAGCCTTCCTTTCCGTGAGAGAAGACGAAATAGCCGCTGAGGCCCTCGGGATAAACACAACAAACTACAAAGTTCTGGCTTTTGTAATCGGAGCATTCTTTGCCGGTGTTGCAGGTGGACTATTTGCTCACTACCTCATGTACCTTCATACAAACAGCTTTACTTTCATGAAGTCTTTCGAGGTCGTGATAATGGTTGTTCTCGGCGGCATGGGCAGCATCACGGGCTCCGTTATCGCGGCGGGGTTTCTTACCATACTGCCAGAAGCATTGAGGCCGGTCAAAGAGTTTAGAATGGTGATATACGCGAGCCTCCTTATCTTTCTGATGATCGCGAGACCCCAGGGGCTTCTGGGAATGAGGGAGCTCAGCCTGCATACTTTTCGTTCACTGCCCTTCAGAATGGGGAAGAAAGGGAGACAGCCGCAGAAACAGAGCTAGGGGCAGAGGCAAGGATAGAGGTAGAGGTAGAGACACAGACACAGACAGAGACGGAGAGGGAAGGGGAGTACACAGGGCGAGTATCGAAGTAGTAGGCGCTGCGAGCCATGGTTTCGGTAGAGAATCAGGAGTTTGAGGAGAAAAGCTCACGTGAATGAAGTCCTCACGCTTACGAATTGCTCGATGGATTTTGGCGGCTTGAAGGCAGTCTCCAATTTCGATTTCTTCTTGAAGGAGAGTGAGCTTGCAGGGCTAATCGGGCCGAACGGGGCGGGGAAGACGACGATTTTCAATCTGATTACGGGGGTTCTTACGCCCACGACTGGACAAATCCATTTCAGCGGCAAGAGGATCGATGGGCTCCGGACTTACAGAATCGCCGCGAGCGGAATTGCGCGCACCTTCCAGGCAACAAGGCTTTTCAAGGAACTGACGGTCCTCGACAATGTTCGAACTGCCTGTCATATTCACGCGCACTCCAGCCTCTTGGGCGCAATTGCAAGGACTCGTGGGTTCTTTGAAGATGAGAAACGGATATTGGCGCTAGCCCTTAAGCAGCTTGAGACTTTCGGGCTGCTCCCTCTCAAAGATTCGAAGGCAAGCATGCTTCCCTATGGGCTTCAACGGCGAGTCGAGATTGCACGCGCGCTCGCCAGTGAGCCGAAGCTCCTTCTCCTGGACGAGCCCGCCGCTGGGATGAATCCGCAGGAGACCGAGGACTTGATGAGACTAATAAGATGGGTTAGGGATGAATTCAAACTTAGTATATTTCTAATCGAGCATGATATGAGGGTCGTGATGGGAATCTGCGAGAGAATCGCCGTGCTCGATCACGGAGTCAAAATTTCAGAAGGAAAGCCCGAGGAGATAAAGCGAGACCCCAAAGTGATAGAGGCTTACCTGGGGGAGGACGTAGTTTGCTAGCGCTCACTGACGTTCATGTTTATTACGGAGCAGTGCATGCTCTCAAAGGCATCACGGTTAACGTAGAATCAGGCAAGATAGTGACTCTGATCGGTGCGAACGGCGCAGGGAAGAGTACCATTCTCAGAACTATTTCTGGGCTGGTCAGACCCGGCGGGGGGAACCTTGTCTTCATGGGCAAGGAGATCTCGGGCATTCAGCCGCACAACATAGTGAAGCTAGGTATTTCTCATGTCCCCGAAGGCCGGATCATATTTGCGAATCTCACAGTAATGGACAACCTAGAGCTCGGGGCTTATGTCAGGAAAGATACCGTTGGGATAGGTCGGGATCTGGACAAGGTTTTCAAACTATTTCCCAGGCTCAAAGATAGAATGAAGCAAAATGCCGGAACCCTTAGTGGTGGAGAGCAACAAATGCTCGCCATGGGCCGAGGTCTAATGTCTCACCCTAAGCTGCTTCTCTTAGACGAACCTTCCCTTGGGCTGGCGCCCCTTCTTGTGAAAGACATTTTCAAGACGATTTGCGAAATCAGAGAACGAGGTACAACCATCCTCCTAGTTGAGCAAAACGCCCGGATGGCGCTCTCAATTGCAGACGAAGGCTATGTGCTTGAGACGGGCAGGATCGTGCTCCACGATGCGGCGAAGAGCCTGCTGCACAACGAGCAGGTCCAACAAGCGTATTTGGGTGGGTGAGGGGGGACGCCTGTCTCGTCTAGCTCGCACCAGCACCCATATGGGTAGAATCCTCGGCAAGTCGGGTGCCGGCATTCAAACGCTGGGACCTGAGTACTGCCGGTCCGGGCGGCCATAATCGGTGTTGACAAGCACTGAATTGTTATTTAGACTTAACTCGTAAAACCTTAATAACTGACGGTATTGTTAAAGTCCGCTGAATAAGGATGTTCCCGCATGAAGCGTGGTACCTCAGGCCGATTTGAGACACGACGCGTTGCTGGCGAGCAGGTCCGGGCTTTCGTGCCCCGCAAGCTCCCGCCTGACCCTGCGGTTGTGCTTAACGGGGCGCTCCAATTGCTCCTGGAGCAAGCGCTTCTCGGGCTGGGCCGGCTAGACAGTCTCTCAACGCTTCTCCCAGACACATCGCTTTTCCTCTACACGTACGTCCGCAAGGAGGCGGTGCTGTCTTCTCAGATCGAGGGCACTCAGTCATCGCTTTCTGACCTCCTCCTCTTCGAACTGGAAAGCGCACCCGGCGTGCCGGTGGGGGACGTGATAGAAGTCTCCAACTACGTTGCGGCCATGGATCATGGTCTTAAGCGGCTGCGTGATGGCTTCCCCCTGTGCAACCGTCTCATCCGTGAGATACATAGCATCCTTCTTTCCCGCGGCCGCGGAAGTGAGAAACAACCTGGCGAGTTCCGTACATCACAGAACTGGGTAGGAGGCACGCGGCCGGGTAACGCGACATTTGTCCCTCCACCGCCCGAGAGTGTTGCTGAGTGCATGGCAGACCTTGAGCGTTTTCTCCACGCGAAGAGAAACACCGCTCCCACTCTTATAAAGGCAGGGCTTGCGCATGTGCAATTTGAGAGTATCCATCCTTTTCTCGACGGTAACGGCAGGGTGGGTCGCCTGCTAATCACTTTTCTACTGTGCCACGCCCACATACTCCGCGAGCCGATTCTCTATCTAAGTCTCTACTTGAAACAGCACCGAGACGAGTACTACAGGCTGCTGAACAAAGTGAGGAGCGAAGGCGACTGGGAAGACTGGCTCGCTTTCTTCCTCAGGGGAGTCCACCAAACCGCGGACGGTGCGGTCTCGACAGCGCAGAAGCTTGTGGCGCTTTTCGAGGAAGACCAAGCCAGCATAGAGCAAGGAGGGCGCGCGGCTGGTTCAGCCCTTCGCGTTCACCAGGTCCTGAAGGAGCGGCCCATTACTTCGCTTCAAGAAGTGTGTCGGAGAGCGAGGATTTCGTTTCCCGCCGCTTCGTCGGGCATGGGGCTCCTTGAAGACCGCGGAGTTGTGAAAGAGCTTACCGGGAAAAGGCGCAATCGATTGTTCAGCTACCGACGCTACCTCGCAATTCTGAACGAGGGGACTGAGCCGCTATGAAGCCGGGGATCTCTCCGAAAATTGACAGGCGTTTTGGCCTGTGCTATGTTAATAGATGCACACGGCGGATCAATTTGAATCTTCCTGTGTGATAGCGGGGTCGTAGTTCAGTTGGTTAGAACGCCGGCCTGTCACGCCGGAGGTCGCGAGTTCGAGTCTCGTCGGCCCCGCACCTACTCCAACCTTATCTTGCATTAACGCGGATCACGCATTAGAATGCCTGTGACAGTCTAATTCTATTCAAGCTCAAGGATACGTGGCGCTTCACACCCTGAACCTATGCGTGGCTTTCCCATGTTAGGCAAAACGATATCCCATTACAGAGTCCTCGAGAAGCTCGGCGAAGGCGGGATGGGGGTCGTCTACAAGGCCGAAGACACCAAGCTCAAGCGCACTGTTGCTCTCAAGTTCCTCCCCCCAGAGCTCACCCGCGACCCCGAAGCTAAGACCCGCTTCATCCAAGAGGCGCAAGCTGCTTCTGCACTCAACCATACCAACATTTGTGTCATTTACGAGATTGATGAAATAGAGGATCAATCATTCATTGCCATGGAGTACGTCGAGGGGGAGACGCTCAGAGCCAAGATCAGGAGAGGTCCGTTGAATCTTGGAGAAGCAGTCGGCATTGCGACACAGGTTGCTGGGGGATTGGCCAAGGCTCACAGCAAGGGTATTGTTCACCGGGACATTAAGCCCGCCAACATCATGGTCACAAGCGATGGGATGGCGAAGATTGTCGATTTTGGCTTGGCTATCTTGGCTGGGCAGGTCAGATTAACCAGGACCGGCTCTACTAGCGGCACAGTTGCCTATATGTCTTCCGAGCAGGCACGCGGCGAACAGATTGATCATCGTACTGATATCTGGTCACTGGGGGTTGTCCTTTACGAGATGGTAATTGGTCAGTTGCCTTTTAGAGGAGAGTATGAGCCTGCGTTGATCTACTCCATATTGAATGAAACGCCAAGACCGATGTCTGCTTTGTGTGGCGAGGTGCCCCCCGAGCTTGAGCGTATTGTCATGAGAGCAATGGCGAGATCGCCCGCCGACCGCTATCGCAGCGCCGAGGATATGCGTATGGCTCTCGAATCGTGCACGCGCTCCACGGTGGCCAGCGCCGTGGCGTCAAGCGGCAAGAAGCCTGAGTATCTTCCCTCGATCGCTGTTCTCCCATTTAGGGACATGAGCCCCGCGCGCGACCAGGAGTATTTCTGTGAGGGGATCGCCGAGGAGCTTATCAATGGTCTGGCACAGATCGCGGGGCTGCGCGTCGCCGCTCGCACTTCAGCGTTCCAGTTCAAAGACAAGGACCTCGACGTGCGGCGGGTCGGCAAGGAGCTCGGCGTCGAATCGGTACTCGAGGGGAGCGTGCGGAAGGCGGGGGCGCGGCTCCGCATCACGGCGCAGCTCATCAGTGTCGCCGACGGGTATCATCTGTGGTCGGAGAAGTACGACCGCGACCTCGAGGACATCTTCGCCATACAAGACGAGATTTCGCTGGCGATCGTCGAAAAGCTCCGGGGAAAGCTTCTCAAAGAAGAGAAATCCAAGCTCGTCAGGCGGTATACCGACAACGAGGAGGCCTACAACCTCTATCTCAAAGGCAGGTACTACTGGAACAGGCGCCACGAGGGCGGCATTCAAAAGGCGATCGAGCTTTTTCAGCAAGCGGTCGAGAAGGACTCGCTCTGTGCTCCAGGATACGTGGGTATAGCGGATTGTTACAATGTTTCCGCCATCCTGGCCCTCATGGATCCAAGAGTCGCTTACGCGAAGTCAAAAGAAGCTGTCGCGAAGGCGCTCGACATCGATGATGACCTTGCGGAGGCCCACGCGTCCCTCGGCTGGATCAAGACGTTCCACGACTGGGACTGGGCCGGCGCGGAGGCGGAGTTCTTGAGAGCGTTCGAGCTCAACCCCAGCTATGCGACCGCGCACTATTTCTACTGCTTGTACCTCTGTGTCATGGGAAGATACGACGAGTCGTTCGCCGAGATTTCCCGCGCTTTGGAACTCGATCCCATTGATCTCGTCTTCAATACGATCCAGGCCGTGACGCTCTACTGGGGTCGCCGCTACGATGCCGCGATCGAGCAGTTTCAGAAGACACTCGATATGGATCCCAGTTTCTATATCGCGAACCTTTACCTGGGGTCCGCGCTCGTCGCGAAAACGAGATGGCAGGAAGCCGTAGAAACCTTCACGAGGGCTTCGGCGGTCTCGCCGGGGAACCCGTTCGCCATGGGACACATCGGATACGCCCTAGCCGCCTCGGGGCGAAAAAAGGAGGCGCTCCAGGTGCTCGACCGGTTGGAAGAGCTGTCGAAAGAGAGGTTTGTGGGGTCGTATAACAAGGCCTTGATCCATCTCGGACTCAGAGCGGACGACCGGGTGTTCGAGTGTCTGGAGAGCGCCTTTGTCGAGAAGGAGTCATGGCTCCCCATGAGCAACACGTTGCCCGTGTGGGACGGGCTTCGTTCGGATCCGAGGTTCGTCGCTCTAATGAAAAAGATCGGGCTGGAGAAATGATAGGTCGGACCATCTCTAACTGTAGAATCCCAGGAAACTTGATGAGGCACAGGCGGCTTCCGCGCTTTCGACTGCTATCACCGAAGTTCTGTGAATAGTTTTCTTGCACACTCTAGTGTGCTAGAGTAGCAACCTCGACTAAGCTGTCCCCACGCAAAAAGTTCGAACATCGTCCAACGAGTGGAGGCGCTCCTCTCAAGCCGCCACTGCCCAAGTTCGATAATCATCCCTTAGGGCACGTTACCTTTTTTTGGGCCTATCCTGTTAGCAAGGGTCTGTGTTTCAGCCTGCTCGTTGCGTCTGGTGTTTCGACTTGAACATTGCCCTGGCCTTCCTCATGGGAGCTCCGCCCGCAGGGACTTGCGTTTGACCTGGATACTGTCCAACCCCTTCCTCCTACAAGCCCTTCTCAGCGCAAAACCGCTTGACCACCACGACCTATCGTTCTACATTGAAGTTGCTGGTTTGATAGCATGACAGCCAACCACCCCTTCCAAGGAACTGCGCGTGATAGGGAAGACAATATCGCACTACAAAATCCTCGAGAAGCTCGGCGAAGGCGGGATGGGTGTCGTTTACAAGGCCGAGGACACGAAGCTTGACCGCGTTGTAGCCCTGAAGTTCTTGTCGCAACACCTTACGAGCGATTCCACGGAGAAAGAACGCTTCTACCATGAAGCCAAAGCTGCGTCCTCATTGAATCATCCGAACATCACAACCATCCATGAAATCCAGGATCATGACAATCAACTCTTCATCGCCATGGAATTTGTCGAAGGGAAAACACTCAAGCAGCTCATGGAACAAGAATCTCTATTGCTGAAGAGAGTTCTCGATATTGCAGCCCAGGTATGTGAAGGACTGGCAGCCGCACATGAGAAGGGGATTGTGCACCGGGACATCAAGAGCGAGAACATCATGCTTACCCACAAGGGGCAGGCGAAGATCATGGACTTTGGGCTGGCGAAGGTGAAGGAGTCGACAAAGCTCACCAAAGCAGGCTCGACGCTCGGGACGGCTGCGTACATGTCACCTGAGCAGGCGCGAGGTGAGGAGGTTGACCAAAGAAGCGATATCTTCTCTTTTGGAGTTGTTCTGTATGAGCTTTTGACCGGTCAATTACCTTTTAAAGGAGAACATCACGCCGCCATAGTTTATTCCATCATAAACGAAGAGCCACAACCAGTGGTCAGATACAACAATAAAGTCTCAGCTGATTTGGAGAGAATAGTCTTCAAAGCACTAGCTAAAGACAAGGAAGAGAGATATCAGCACATCGATGACCTCTTAGCGGATTTGAGAAGGGAAAGAAAGAGTTTGGAATATGTAAAGACAACCACGCTGGTTCAGCCCGTAGAGACACAAAAGCCGCTCAAGAAGAGAATGTTACCCTTAGTTTTGGCTGGACTAGCAGTTCTTATTCTGGTTGTAGGATACCTTGCCCTATTCAATAAAAAGGAGCCGGAATCCGGAAGAAAGATGCTGGCGGTTTTACCCTTTGAAAATTTAGGAGCGCCAGACCAGGAGTATTTTGCCGCTGGGATCACCGATGAGATAACGACTCATTTGGCCAAAGTCAGCGGTTTGGGTGTTATCTCCCGAACCAGTGTTCTCCAATACAAAAACACCAAGAAAACTGTCCAGCAAATAGGCAAGGAATTGGGGGTGCAGTACGTACTGGAAGGAACCATCCTGTGGGACAACTCTGGAGCGAATAATCGGGTAAGGATAAATCCTCAGCTAATCAGAGTCAAAGACGGGACTCATGTTTGGGCCGAGACCTACGACCGTGTTCTGGAGCAGATCTTTGTCCTTCAATCTGACATAGCAGAGAAGGTAGCTTCTGCATTGAGCATCACACTGGTAGAGGCTGAACATCGCTACATAGCAGCCAAGCCAACCGAGAACCTCGAGGCCTATGAGTACTATCTGCGCGGTAAGGATTATTGGAATCGGATCTACGGGGAGAAAGATGACCGTATAGCCATAGAGATGTATGAAAAAGCGGTGGAGTTAGACCCAACCTTTGCGCTAGCCTATGCCGATCTTTCATTGGCTCATGCGTGGATGTATTGGTTCTCTTCTGACCAGACTGATGAGCGCCTGAGTAAAGCAAGAGAAGCTGTGGACAAAGCCTTAAAGCTGAAGCCGGATCTACCTGAAGCACATCTGGCCCTGGGTTATTATTACTACTGGGGGAGTAGGGACTATGACCGTGCTTTAGAGCAGTTTGCCATTGCCGAGAAAGGTCAGCCGAACAACAGCGATCTCATAAAAGCTATCGGTTTTGTCCAAAGGCGTCAGGGCAAATTTGAACAGGCGATGACTAACCTCAAGAAGGCGGCTGAGCTTAACCCGCTCTCCTACGGTGAGCCAGAAGACATCGCGTTGACTTACGGATATATGCGCAAATACGCCGAGGTGGAGTACTACTTTGATCGAGCCATCACTCTGGCTCCTGATAATCCATCGGCCTATAGTGAAAAGTCGTGGCTGTATCTACTGTCGGAGGGTGACACAAAGAAAGCGCGGAAAGTTCTCCGGGAGGCGACAGGAAAGGCAGATGTGTCGCAATTTGCGGCTGATTTGGGCTGGTTGGATGTTCTCGATGGCGAGTATCAGACGGCATTGGACCGACTGACCGGGCCGACTGCTCTCACACGTGTGTATGGTATTAATGATACGACAGTTTACTTTTTGACTAGAGCTGGAATATATGGTTTGCTGAACCGACCACAGTCGAAACTGGCCTGTTACGACTCTGCTAGGATCGACCTGGAAAACAAGCTACAGTCAAGGCCAAGCGATGAGTCCTTCCATAGTTATCTAGGCATCGCTTATGCCGGGCTTGGTCGCAAAGAGGAGGCAATCCGGGAAGGGGAAAAGGCGGTGGAATTGCTTCCTGTATCTAAGGACGCACTCGATGCTCCTGACTACATCCGGAATTTGGCACAGATATATGTTATGGTCGGTGATTTCGACTCTGCCATAGACCGGCTTGAGTATCTTTTGTCTATTCCCTCGTTCAATATCTCAATTCCATATCTTCGTATCGATCCCACCTGGGTTCCTTTGCGCAACCACCCCCGTTTTCAGAAACTGTTAAGTGGAGAAAAAAGGACTCAAAAATGATCGGGCGAGCCATCTCCCACTATAAAATCCTCGAGAAGCTCGGCGAAGGCGGCATGGGTGTCGTCTACAAAGCTGAGGACACCAAGCTCAAGCGCACAGTCGCCCTCAAATTCCTCCCATTTGAATTGACACGCGACCCGGAAGCAAAAGAACGTTTCATCCACGAGGCGCGGGCTGCATCTGCACTCAATCATCCCAACATCTGCGTCATTCACGAGATTGATGAAGTAGAAAATCAATCGTTCATTGCCATGGAATTAATTGAGGGGCAAACGCTCAAGGACAGGACTAGCTCAAGGCCTTTGAAGTTGGATGAGGCCATAGATGTCGCCATTCAGGTGTTGGAAGGTCTGCGCGAAGCGCATGAGAAAGGGATTGTTCATCGTGATATCAACAGTGCCAACATCATGATTACGTCCAGAGGACAGGTCAAAATTATGGATTTTGGCTTGGCGAAGCAAGCGGGGCTAGCGGGGGTAACCAAGCTTGGCACTTCTGTTGGTACAATAGCTTACATGTCGCCGGAGCAGGCTCGAGGTGAGGCAGTTGACCAGCGGACCGACATCTGGTCGTTGGGTGTTGTGTTGTACGAGATGATTAGTGGTCAGCTTCCCTTTGCAGGAGAGTTCGACCAGGTCGTGATTTACTCGATCTTGAATCAGGAGGCTCGCCCGATAGTTAGCCATGACCAGGTGGTGACGGCGGGTGTAAAGGAGATTGTCCGAAGAGCTCTGGCCAAGGGTCCAGATGATCGCTACCAGTGCGCAGCAGACATGCTGGCTGACTTGAAATTGTTCAAGGGAAAACCCGAATCTGCGACTCTAAGAGAAGGGCCAGCTTTGAGGGCTCGCCAACGCTCCATTGCCGTGCTTCCGTTTGCCAACCTGAGTGCCGACAAAGAGCAGGAGTATTTCTGTGATGGTATGGCAGAGGAGATCATTAACGCTCTGACGAACGTCGAAGGGCTGCGGGTTGTGGCTCGAACCTCGGCTTTTATGTTCAAGGACAAGCCTGAGGATACTCGCGAAATCGGCAGGAAGTTAAACGTGGAAACTCTGCTTGAGGGAAGCGTTCGTAAGGCGGGCAACCGGCTACGCATCACTGCGCAGCTTATCAATGTTGGTGATGGATACCACCTGTGGTCAGAAAGATTTGATCGGGAGTTGGCGGATGTTTTCGCCATCCAGGATGAGATCTCTCTTGCGATTGTGGGCAAGTTGAAGGTAAGACTTTTGGGGGATGAAAAAAAGAAGATAATCAAGCGCTACACGCAAGACCTCGAGGCTTACGATCTCTATCTAAAAGGCCGGTACCACTGGAACAGAAGAACGCCGGACGCCCTGAGAAAGGCGATAGGTCATTTCGAGCAGGTGATTCAGAAGGATCCTGAGTTTGCGCTTGCCCATGCCGGATTGGCCGATTGCTACAGCATGCTGACGCAGGTTTGTGTGCTTCCGCCCAAGGAGGTGTTCCCCAAAGCTAAGGCACTCGTCAGCAAAGCACTGGAGATCGATGAAACACTGGCTGAGGCGCATACGTCTCTTGCTTTTGTGCTCTCTCGTTTTGACTGGGACTGGACCGGTGCCGAGAGGGAGTTCAGGAGGGCGATAGAGCTCAACCCCAACTACGCTACTGCTCACCAGTGGTTTGCGATGATGCTCCTTGAGCTGGGCCGCACCTCCGAAGCTATTCAGGAAATCGACAAGGCGCTGGAGCTTGATCCCCTTTCGCTGATCATCAATACGGCGGCGGGCGCTGTATATGCACATACCGGGCGCGAGGATAAGGCCGTGGAGCAAGCCGGAAAAATCCTGGATCTGGACCCAACCTTTGGTTTTGCCCACGAGATCCTGGTCGATGTGAACGAACGCAGGGGGAAGTACGACGAAGCAGTGGAAGGACAACTCAAAGTGTATTCTTTCGCCGGATTCCTAAACCAGCAGGAAATTGCTGCCCTCAGGGAGGCTTATGCGTCCTCCGGCTGGAACGGTTTTTTACGCGCGTGGTTGAATATAGTGCATCGCAAGGCAGAACAGGGGCAGGTGCTATACTATGGTATGGCCTCGCTGTACGCGCGTCTCGGCGACACCGAGAAAGCTATTGAATGCTTGGAAAAGGCATACCAGGAACACGACTTCAGTCTTAGTGGCGTCTTGGTGGATGACGACTTTGAGAAGCTGCGCTCGGACCCTCGATTTGTTCAGTTACTCAGAAAGATGGGGTTTCGGCAATGATCGGCAAAAGCGTTTCTCACTACAAGATCGTCGAGAAGCTTGGTGAAGGCGCACTGCGCGGAGTCTTGCCTCGCGCTCCTCTGAACCTGTAATCACCATCTTGATGAGCTTGTTAGGGAACTCTAGGTTCGCACACACGAACTAACCTGGCCAATCTCAGATAATCGTCCCCCAATCCTCTAAGTGCCAAGTTCGGACAGCCGCGCCAGGCGAAGGGAAACGGCTCTATCGGCGCATTGAGGTATGAGTAGCGATGAGATGTGAGCGGTGAATGGCCCCCAGCCGTGAAAGCTGTAGTCTCTTCAGTTTTCAGACAATTCCTGAACGTGCCGGCTGGCGTGTGCCGGCCTATTGTTACTATATGCTGCAAATGCCAGAGCAAAGAGCGGCACAGAGAGAACGGGGGACGTATTGCAGGTAGCTATTCCGGCGACAGCTTTTGGAACAGCACTCTATCTGAGCGATGGAAAAGGCGAGAGGCAGTTTCTCGAATCCTTCTTTGCGGATCTTGGGATAGTATATAGTCTAAAATTTACAGTCAATGAGAGTCGACCGGAAAATAATGGCGCTCGCTCCTTCCCATCAGCTCACACTGCAGTAGCATTAGTTTGAGAGCGTTTATGGGAAGCATTACGCTCAGAGAGCCAAGCCGGTGTCTGAGAGCGTAGGTTGGATTCACCTGAAGAGGCCGGCCCTATGTCCTTAACCTTCGGTAACCAGCAAGGAGCAGGACAAGGGCAAGCAAAACCGGCATGCCCAGGGCGACGGGCAGGATCTGACCGGGATTAAGGTTGCGCTTTGGTTGCACATTGAAGCGGGTAATGCCGCTCACTTGGGGCACCTCATCACCGGACGCAATGGCCACAACCATGAGCGAGTAATCACCGGGCTTCACGAAATGTATCTTCCAATTGAGCGGAAATGTCTGTCCCGAGTCAATGATGCCGACATACAATCCCCTTTCTGCGCTCCAATCCTCTAAGTCAACAGGCAGCTTGTTGACCATATCTACAAGGGAGAGATACGTGGCAATATCGTTGATGGGACGGTCACTCAGATTTGTTATCTGGGCTTCTACGCTCACGTAGTCGCCAGCAATGCCGTTCAGAGTTTTGGATGAGAGTATCCTGAGCCCCAGGGGAGACACTGCATCCCCGACTTGTTTCTCGGCGTACGCAAAGGCTGTACCAAGAACAAGAAACGCGACGATGGGCGTGAAAAGCCAGAATCTCAGCATGTCACCAGTCGCTCCCCACCAGCCCCCGTCTCTGGAATCTTCGTGCCGCCATGAACATGAATAGGCACGACACGGCGCAGAATATGAGCAAAGGCCAGACGAATTGCCAGTTCTGTGCGAGAGAAAGCTGGTAGTCAACGAGGACGTTGTCCAGGGACGCAAAGATGTTGTCCACAGGGTCTATCCTTGCATAGGTTTGGGCAACGGCGTTGTTCTTGAGCGTCGAGGAGAAAAGCGCCGGTATCGAGAAGAAAAGCAGTATAACGAGAGACGTGCTCAGGGTGCTCTTGACCGAACGAAAAATGAAGGATATGCCAAAAATCAACATAATCAAGGGGATGGTCCCTAGGGTCCCGAGAAGGGCGACGTACCCCAGAAATGCAGGGGCCAGGTGAGTGCCGGAAGAGGTGGCAAGTATGTAAGGCGTTGCAACAACAAGGATCGAAAGCCAAAGCGTGAGAGAGGCCATCAGCTTACCCAGGATAAAATCCTTCAGCCGCAGCGGCGAAAGAAAAAGGCTCTCGGCCGTTTGCTTTTCAAACTCTGAGGTTATTATAGAGGATGCGTCAATCGTCACGATAAGAAAGGCCGTCCCGATTATAATCTTGCTCAAGAGCCACAGCAACTCAGTCTGGTCAAGAAGGCTCAACTCCTTGTCGGTGAGCAGGAGATAGCTCGTCAGGCTGAACAAAAGGGAAGCGATTACGAGCCACAGCATGCTCTTCCACGTGCAAATCTCCGCTCTGATCTCTTTTAGCCAGACGACTATGAACATATTACGAGCTGGATGTTAGGTTCAAAAACACATCGGTCAACGTCTCGGCCCGGGCGCGAAACTCCAGTATCCTTACTTTGTTTCCTAGTTCCTTCAGAAGCTTGTTGGCGTCCTCAAGGCTGCCCTGAAATACGAACTCGGACGTGGCACCGTCGCTTCTTACTTTGTCCATTGTCGAAGAGAACGCGGGGAGTCGCAAGGCGTTGATGTCACCCTGTATCTTGATTGCGTAGGCTTCCTTCATGTTCGTGGTCCTCCGCAGCTCCTCCATCGTTCCCTGAGCAACCAGAGTACCTTTGTTGATGATGGCTATCCGTGAACATAGTGCTGACACTTCATACAGAAGATGGGAGGAGAGGAAAATGGTGACCCCCTCGAGGTTCAGCTTGCGCAACAGGTTCTGTATGTCCTCCTGTCCCTGCGGATCAAGCCCGAGGGTCGGCTCGTCCAGAAAAAGTATCTTGGGGCTGTTGATGAGCGCCCTGGCAAGCCCAAGGCGTTGCTTCATCCCGCGCGAGTATGCGCCTATCATTCTCCGGCTGTCAGCCAGTAAATCCACCTGTCTCAGGAGTGAGTCGGTCGTCTCGACTGCTTTTTCACCTCTGATTCCATAAAGATCCGCAAAGAATCTCAGGTATTCAATTGCGGTCATCCAGTCATAAAGCCCGCGACTTTCCGGGACGACACCGATAATCCTCGCTATTCTCTCCCTCTGGTCGAGAGAGAAACCATCTATTGTTATCTCGCCATCGTCCGGCTTGATCATCCCTGTGAGCAACCGGATGGTGGTGGTCTTGCCCGCCCCATTCGGCCCCAGAAAGCCGAAGAAATCCCCCCTCAGGATATACAAATCCAAGCGGTCCACGGCCCTGATCTCGCCGTACGACTTGCTCAGATTGTGGACCGAGATCATTTCCTGCATCCTAATCCTTGCGGTTCTCTCTCCGTCGAGGAACCTTCCAGAAAAGGTTTATGAGGAGTGTCGAAACCCCAACTATTATCAGGAACCGGCTCGCGAAGAAATTGATGGATTCCTGGTTGTCGGGCACGTCATAGAGGAATTTCAAATAAACGCCTACGCCCAGAACAAAGAGGGAAAGGAATAATGAGACATATCTCATGTCACTTCTTCTCCCAGTGGAAGCTTTCTATGATTGATGGGTAGAGAGCCTCGAGACCGGCAAACAAATTTTCTTTGGCGGTCAAGGTTATCACCCCTGCCTTGTCTTGCCCGGTTACGTAAGTGCATATGGTGCGGTAATCCTCACTATTGATTTTGCTGACGTATGCCAATTGGTAGGCCTGATTGCCGTCGACAATGATTTTCTTGTAATCATCCCTGCTGTAGCCAGAGATGGTACGCTTGAATCGCGGGTCCTCCTGGCTTAGGACGTACAGCTCAAGCGTAGTATTGTCCGGAACATCAAGGAGCTCGACTGTGGCCGTGACACCGCTGAAGGTCAATGAGTACTTACCAGGTTCACCGGCTTTATGCATCTGCCAATCCTGTGGCAGCTTGATGGTATAATAGTTCTCAACAAGATCCCTGTTGTGGTAGACGCTGAAGGAGAGGCTCCGGCTGCTGACGACGACCTGTTCAGAGGTTGTCGGTTTAAACGAGGTCGGATTAATCCTGCCTCTCTTCCTTGAGCTTGACAGTGGTCCGAAAGAAAATAGGGTCAGGACGACGAGCGCAACAATAGTCAACACTATAATGGCCAGGACTATTCGATTCACGGCGCTGCGTCCTCACCGTCGCGACGGCGACCAAAAGTAGGTTTCCAGAGGGTGTGTTCAGTTACTGGAGCGTGTCCCGTTACCAGATAATCATTTTCAGTGGAAAGCCCCTGGCTAAGAGACTACACTCTAAATCCTAGATGTGTCAATCAGACTTCTGAGCGTGGTAGCATCCAAAAGTTAGTGATGCTGAGCTGCGGCCGCGGTTTGTTCACCCGCCACGATCCGCGATGAAGCCTTCAGGCGAAATCCTCGGCGCTTTTTCGTACCAGGGCAGCTCGGGAGGTTCGGAAGAAAAAGGAGGATCACGATGAGAAAAAGGAGGATCTGGATGGAGAAAACGGTACGCGTAGTTTTGGCGCTGCTCGCCATTGTGGTTTTGGGGAGCACGCCCCTTTGCGCTGAGAACATGATGTTCGGCGTCGAGGGCGCCCTGAGCCTCGCGAACCTGAGCGGCGGCGATGTCTATAACAATTCCATCAAGTTTGGTGGAGCTGGCGGCGCCTTCATGCGCTACACGCTGACTCACATTTTTGCCGTCCAGCCCGAGGTGCTCTTGGAGATGAAGGGAGCCAAGTACGAGGCCGAGGGACTCAAGTCACAGCAGAAGATAAACTACATCGAGATACCGCTTCTTCTAAGGGCTACCATGCCGAACGAAAGCAAGATAAGGCCCAGCGTTTTTCTGGGTCCTTCAATCGGTATGCTACTTTCAAACAAGATCACTAACGGTGAAGAGGTCGATATCAAGGACGCTACGAAGAGCAGCGACATAGGTCTCGTTGCGGGCGCGGGCGTCGAGTACATGCTCGAGAGGGGCTGCGTGCTTGTCGATGCCCGCTATGAAATGGGGTTGAGCTCGATCATGAAGAAAAGAGAAGGTGAACAGAGAGAGGTGAAGAACCGCGTCATCTCGATCATGGTCGGCTATGGAATGAGGTTTTGACATTTCTTGAAATCGAGCGATAGGGAATTCACGACAATGCAATACGGAGAGGAGGGGGAAATGAGATCTATCGTCGCATTAGGAATGTGCGTAGCTTTGGTTATGCTTGTTCTGGCAGGCTGCGGCGAGAAGGCGACTGAGCCTAAATATGAAGTCACGATTAACCCGGCCGACTTTGTTGCGGTCATCGATAATACCTATTTGCCGCTGACCCCGGGTACAATTTTTATCTATCAGGGTACCAAGGACGGCCTGCCTGAGACGAACAAGGTCTTCGTGACTAACGAGACTAAGGTGATCCTCGGGGTGACCTGCGTAGTCGTGAAAGACACGGTCCTGGTTGATGGTAGGCTAGCGGAAGCGACGCTTGATTGGTACGCCCAGGACAAAGACGGGAACGTATGGTACTTCGGAGAGGATTCGAAGGATTACGAGAACGGCGTTGTCGTGAGCACGGCGGGCTCCTGGGAGGCGGGTGTCGACGGTGCGCTACCCGGGCTCACCATGCTTGCACATCCGGACGTGGGTCATTCCTACCGCCAGGAGTATCTAAAGGGTGTGGCTGAGGACAAGGCTCAGGTACAGAGTCTGAGTGGATCTGTGACAGTCCCCTATGGATCTTTCACGGGCTGTCTCGAAACCAAGGAATGGACCGCGCTCGAACCTGGTGTTGTCGAGTACAAGTACTACGGCACGGGTGTGGGCATGCTAAAGGCAGTGATGGTTGTTGGTGGGGATGACCGCTCTGAACTCGTCTCCGTTACCTATATACCCGTGTTACCCTGAGTGAAGAAGCACTACCAAAAGCGGATTTTGGGTTTTGTCTGAGCCGAGAGCCGCCACACTATGGATTTCTGCCCAGTTCAACTCTGACGCTCTGTTTGACGATTGGTCTACTTATAGGCTGGTCTGTTCCCTGTTAGAGAGATCAGGAGATAAATGGCAGTTACAGTTGGACTGCTTGCCTTGTTAATCCTTATGGGAATCCTGGAATTTAGGAAACACCAGAGAAATCTTCTCTCTGTACCGGTAAGGATTCACGTCAATGGCACTCGAGGAAAATCCTCTGTCACCCGCCTGATTGCAGCAGGGATGAGGGCTGGAGGTATTAGGACTCTTGGCAAGACCACCGGGACAAAACCCACGCTCATCTTTGAGGACGGGTCTGAGGCTCAGATTGCCAGGGTGGGAAAAGCAAATATCGTTGAATACCTGATGGTCTTCAGAAGAGCAGTTTCCCATCAGGCGCAGGCAATCGTTTTGGAATGCATGGCCGTTCAGCCCGCCTTACAGCTTCTCTCTGAGAAGAAGATGGTCAAATCAACCATAGGGGTCTTGACCAATGTAAGGGCAGACCATCTCGATGAGATGGGACCAACCCTGGAACTAGTGGCCAAATCCTTATGCAACACTGTCCCCGAAAACGGGATTCTCTTCACCACAGAACGGAACCATCTAAGCGATATCTTAGAGGAGGGTAAGCGGCTAAACTGCAAGGTTGTCCCGGTCTCCTCCGACGGCGTGACCGACCAGATGATTTCTGGTTTCACTTACATAGAACACAGGGACAACGTGGCTCTGGCCTTAGCCGTTTGCCAGCATCTGGGAATAGATAGGGGCAAAGCTCTGGAGGGGATGCATAAGAGCAGTCCTGACCCCGGGGTTTTGCGGATTTTTAGGATAGATTATTATCATAAGAAGATAGAGTTCGTTAATGCGTTTGCCGCCAATGACCCTGATTCCTATTCCATAATCCTGGAGCTTCTGAAGCCTTACAAATCCCCTGAGAAGAAACTCATAATCTTAGTCAACGGCAGGGATGACAGGATACAGAGATCCGAGCAATTGGGTGAGCTTATCGCAGGACTAGAAGCGGATCATTTCTTATTGGTGGGAACTTATACAACAGCCCTGGCCAACAAAGCTATGAGCTCGGGTCTTTCTCATCACAAGATCATGGATCTGGGAGGCTATCCGCCCGAGGATATCTTTGAAAAGGTGCTGTCTCTGACCCCTTCCCAATCTCTCGTCATCGGAATAGGCAACATCGTGGGATTGGGGGAGCAGATGGTTACGCATTTTGCCAATCGCGGGAGAGAAATTGTATACCGAAGCAGCTAGAGAAGTAGTACTTCGTTCGGTCGGCCTTGGTCTGGTCCTGAGCCTAATCTTTTCTGAGACTTTTGGCTTAGCCGCCGGAGGAATGGTTGTTCCCGGATATATGGCTTTGATGATTCATCACCCTTTGAGAATCATTGGAACTGTATTGGTCAGTCTGGCCACCTTCCTGACAGTCAGGTTTCTTTCGAATTACATCTTTATCTATGGCCGAAGGCGGACAGTCCTCGTTATCTTGATCGGATTTGCTTTTGGATGGCTCTCTCGAGAGCTTCTGGTAATCCAACACGATACTACCTGGGCAATTGAAATGCAGACCATAGGTCTTATCATCCCTGGGCTCATCGCGAACTGGATGGAAAGGCAGGGAGTAATCGAGACCATAAGCACAATGTTGATCGCCTCGGTCGTAATTCGTCTGCTCTTGATGATCCTGAGCGGCGGCCAGGTGACCTTGGGAGGTGATCTGGTCATATGATCTTCAGAAGCGGAAGGGTATCCAGACTCACTCTGGTAGGTCTCGCCATATTCTCCATTCTAATCTTTGTCTTGGCTGAGTCCACGGCCAGGCCCGAGAAACAGCCTTATTTCGAAAAGAAACTCAAGGCGGCGAATCTGGCCCAATTGGCCCAAGTGGCGATCAGAGATTACTCCAAGAGCCTGGGTTTGAAAATTGACTTGCAGAACGATCCCTATCAGACGGGACTCATAGGGCTAGAAAGAACACCCATCACGACTGACCGGGGGATTATCAACTCCAAGATATTGTCCGTGAATCCCAATTTTGCTGCCGCGTTCGTGGAGCTTTTGCTCAAGGCCAAGGTGAAGAAACATGACACGGTAGCAGTCGGTATGACCGGCTCTCTTCCAGGCTGGAACGTTTCTTTTCTTGCTGCTTGCAAGGTTCTGGAGATTAACCCCCTCATTATATCCTCAGTTGGGTCCTCGGACTGGGGCGCAAATATCCCGGGTCTAACCTGGCTGGATATGGAAAGGATTGTAAATGAGAAAGGTCTATGGAATTTCAGGTCGATAGCGGCCTCAATCGGAGGCGGATCGGACAATGGCAGAGGGCTTTCACCAGAAGGAAGGGATTTAATCAGAGAGGCGATAAGAAGAAACGGGATTTCACTTATTGAGGAGAATAATTTAGAGACCAACATCAACAAGAGGATGGAGATTTTTGACAGAAACAGCCGGGGTAACAAGATAGCCTGTTACGTCAATATCGGAGGGGGGCTTGCCTCACTGGGAGCAACTCAGAATGTCAAATTGATTCCTCCGGGCTTATCAAGGCATTTAGCGATGAAGAATTTTCCGGTCAGAGGTGTAATCATTCGTATGGCAGAAAGAGGCATCCCGGTCATCCATCTTCTGAACGTTGAAAAAATAGCCGATAGGTATGGGCTTCCATCTATAGTAGAAGATAGAACCCCGGAGTTGGGACAGGGCATCCTTTTCTTTAGAGATAGATATTCAGTTAACAGCACAATCGTTCTGACCATTGTCCTGGGAGTAGTCTTGTTTGTCTGCATAAGAATAGATGTCAAACACCATCTCTTCAAAAGGAGAGGTTCGATTCAAACCGTGAAATCAATGGGAAGGGAAGATGAGTTACTTTAGCAATTCCAAAAAAACGTTGAACACAGTTTTCGTTCTTCTTCCTCTTTTTCTGCTCTCGACCCATCCCGTTGAAGCCGGACAGAAGAGGTACGTGGTTATTCGGCCGGAGAACCAGAAAGGAGAAGTTTTATCCATTCAGGGAAGGGAGCGGACCTATTATCAACTGGGCAAATCAAAGGAGATCGAGATCACCCTCGAGGGTCCGGGAAAACTAAAGGTTCTGTCCAGGCTGAATTTTCCTCCCAACGTCACCGGTGTGCAGAAATACACTTTAGAGATAAAGGAAGGCGGAAAGGTCGTCAAGTCCTACTCTACCACCACCGAGAAATCAGGGGCCTTGTCCAGAGACCAGAAATTTGTACCCGGCAAGAGCAGGAAATTCACCCTGAATGTACCCAGGGGCGCTCATAGCTATGGGTTTTACCTGAAGGAAGCTTCGCTGCCTGGAGTTTCCTTGAAATTTCTCTATGATTCGTACGGTGACTCGGGAAAACTGGCTTCTTTGACCCCCGTTTCATATTTCCGTGTGACAAGCGCATCAATCAAGGAAAAGCCGATCTCCTATTTTGTGGCCACCACTGAGGTTGCCGTCAGACTAAGGGTAATAGGTCCAACCAAGCTTAGGATTGTCTCCAGGTTGAATTACGATGCTAGGATGAAAGGCGAACAGAAATACGCAATTCTCGCATCGGAGAATGGGAGGCTTATTTTGACTAAACCTTTTCTGACCAGTAAGTCACTGGGAGTGGAATACAAGGACTGGAAAGAAGTGGTTCCCGGGAAAAGCCGGACTTCTTATCTGCCGGTCCCCGCTGGGGAGCATATTTATGCCTTCAAGCTTGGAGAGAGCATCGCGAAGAGCGTTTCCCTGCGCTTTTCCATTCCGGACGAGAATCTGACCAACAAAAAATGACCGTTTGGAGGTCAAACTGATAAGAGCTGGGTTTTTGAGAATTATTCCTTTGCTTTTTGCTCTATGCCTTCTCTTGGCCGCCGACGTACTCGCCTTGGAGTCCAAACACCAGGTCGTACCGCAGTCCGAGTTCGATTCTTCTAAAGCTCTGGTCGACAGCACGGGTCAGGGTTTCACAGAGCTGAGAACCAAGACGAGGATAATACGAAAACCTGGGTTTTTCTCCGGCTCCTTCAGTCTGGCTGAAGCCTATGATGACAATATCCTGCAATATTCAGCTGCGGACCTGCAGTTACTGGAGAACAATCTCGAGCCTACTAAGTTTGCCATTCGCACTCCGGGTGATTTCAGAACTTCCTTCGATCTTAGGACAGACCTGAATCCAGCTTTGTTTCACGATAATCGAACTCGCTTGAGATTTAGATTTGGCACCGATTTTTTTGCCAGAAGTGGTGTGAAGAATTACCAACTTTACGGTGTCGAGGCCAAACAGAATTTCTGGCGAGAAAACTACTTTCAGGCTGGGTTCCGGTATATCCCTCATTTTTATCTGAGGAATCTCTTGTTCTTCGATCCAGCTTTGGGACTACACAGGTACGCGGAGGCGATTTTTTCAAAACAATCCTATCTCCTTGAGTTAGGCAGAAGATTCTCTTCGCGTCTTGCTGTCTCTCTGGGCTCTCGCTATGAGAAGACAGACTACAACTCAGAATTTGATGAAAGAGATAGTGAGGCGAATTCCTTCTATGGAGACATGAAGCTAGACCTCAGTAAGCAGGTCGCTGTAGGCTTTGAGTATGCTCACAAGGAATCCAGGGCCAGGGGAAGGGACATGGCGTTGGCCGAGGATGTCTCCAATAGAACAGATCAAGTCAGCCTCCGACTGGATCTTAATCTAGGGCGAGCCCTCGGGATTCCTCTTTCCTTCGCACCTTCCGCTGCATACGAGTATCAGAAATATACCACCCCCAAGACTCCGGACAGATATCACTATGGTCGTAAAGATAACTACTACAGGATGACCTCAGAGCTTTCATGTCGTTGGAGCAGGCATTTTGATCAGTTTCTCCGCTATTCTTACGAGAAGAATAAGACCAATCTCCAAGGGACTCTCGATGTGGGGGATTACCAAGCCCACAGGATTTCGTCGGGAGTAACCTGCCTTTTCTAAGACTCTGCCAGTTCAGCAAGTTACTTCGTGGCCCTGGGAGCCAGCCCAACCTTAGCTTGGATTAATGCAAACCCCGCATTAGAATGCGTGTGGCAGTCTAATCCTATTCAAACATGAGGACAGGGACGCTTTACAGCTAGACGTGATCCGCGACTTCCATATGATAGGTAAGACGATCTCTCACTACAGAATCCTGGAGAAGCTTGGCGAAGGTGCGGCGCGTGCTGGCTTGCTCACGTAGACATCATCCGTTGCAGACCTCTGCATCATCCCACGAGTAAGCCCTATAACCAAGACAATCTTCTTGCAGCGCCATACACAATGTAAATACCCAGAAGGACGACAAATATCCCAAATGCCAAACGCAGAGATGGTCCAGATATCTTGTTTGCGAAATGAGCTCCAACCCAGGCACCTGCCAGAAGTCCAATGGCAACAACCAGAGCCACTTTAAGATCTACATTGCCACGACGATAGTACTCGATGACTGCGGCAAGACCGACTGGCGGTAGTAGAACCGCAAGACTGGTGCCTGTGGCCTTGTGTTGCGTAAAGCCGATCAGATAAACCAGGGCAGGAACAATTACTACGCCGCCTCCAATACCAAAGAATCCTGACAGAACGCCTGAGACAATTCCGATCAAGAGCAAGATCAATATTGTCCAATCAAAGGGCATTTGCTGGTTCTCCTTTCGTGCTGAACTTCGTCTTTTGACAGAGGGGACCTCATAAGCGCCTGGCGAATTGTCTCACATTTCACTCCAACAGAAGCAGCAATGACATCAGCCCAACTCCCATACTCATTGTGATAAATTGCAGTAGTGATTTGAGGGGCTCGCGGTCTTTGTGGAGTTCTGGCACCAAGTCAGATCCTGCGATATAGATGAACCCACCTGCCGTGAGCGGCAACATAAGCAAGGAGAAATTCTTGCCGCCCTCACCGATGACCAGCGCAACGATTGTACCCACAATCGCCAGAGAAGCGGAAAGAAAATTGAAGAACAGCGCCCTTCTCTTGCCGAAACCAGCATGAAGCAAAACGCCAAAGTTACCTATCTCATGCGGTATCTCGTGTAAAACCACGGCGGTTGTGGTAGCGATACCGACCCGCAGACTGACCAGGTAACTCGCCCCGATGAGCATTCCGTCAATCAGGTTGTGGAGCCCGTCAGCTACCAGGTTCATCTGGCCCACAAGGTGTGATGGATTGCCATGTTCCAGAACATGATCATGTCTCCAACCTAGAAACTTTTCCAGGACGAAGAATAGGAATATCCCCGCTAACGTGTACAACGAAATCTCCACCCTGTTCGTGGATCTCTCAAACGCTTCGGGCAATAAGTGAATGATGGCGTCTCCAAACAAGGCACCGGTCGCAAGGCTAACCATAAGGAAAACAGTCTTCTTGAGCTTACTCTCACTGATCGGGATGGTGATGATGCCTATGAGCGAAACCAGGCTCACCAAAACGACACTCACAATGGAGTAGGACCACGCGATTGGCATTGCTTCCTTTCCTCGATGTACGATGCTCTGTGCCTATCTGATAGTGTATGGGACTACGCAGAGCAAGGTCTGCACAGGCAGCGCCTGGCCTCCAATTTGTTGTTCGCACACTTCTATTCTTCGTGTTTCCGCCGCAGCGGCACGAGCCCACTGTCTGACCGCTTCTCAACCAAAGAATACCACACTGTGGAATCTTGCAGTAAGATTCTCGAGAGGCCCGGCCAATGCTGCTTGCATTAAAGACTATATGGAGTGCCTTCGGCCAAAACTGGTGGCAAACGCCTTCCACCCATTGCGTTTTCTACGTTTACTGTGCTAACATTTGGCAAGAGGCTGAGTTCTCTCGGAGAGGAGAGCTCGAGAGGGGAACACTGGAGATTGCGTGAATCATGGACATCAAGAGCCGTGAACCAGACAGGCCGGCTAGCTTGACGGGACGGACTGACAAGGTCTTGATAGGGTCGATACTTCTGGGGGCCTTGCTCTACCGTCTGTACGCATTCACCGGTGACATAAGCTACGATCCCCTGGTTTACGCTCAGAACGCCTACAACCTTCTGAACGGCACATTTCGATTCGATACCCTCTCCATGTACGATCATCGG
>Ga0315291_10002325_pt1 | contig 24989 bp, 19 predicted proteins | sample YL17G12_20_MG_FD_203070 | JGI IMG/M metagenome (GOLD analysis project Ga0315291, IMG submission 203070) | Sediment microbial communities from Yellowstone Lake, YNP, Wyoming, USA - YL17G12_20 | ecosystem: Environmental > Aquatic > Freshwater > Lake > Sediment | place: USA: Wyoming | collected...
ACGAAGAGCTGGTGAGCCCGGTGGGATTCGAACCCACGACGCAGGGATTAAAAGTCCCTCGCTCTGCCACTGAGCTACGGGCCCACGTGCCTGCAACGATACCCGGCCGGGAGCGCGTCCACGGATCGGCGGCCCGGCCGTCGGTCTACCGGCTGCCGCAGCCCTCGTAGCCCGCCAACCTCCGGAAGCGCACCACGCGCAGGAAGGCCTCGTCGACCCGTGCCTCCGAAAGGCGCCCCTCGGCCACTGCGTCGAGGAGACCCGCGACCACGTCCGGGACCGCGTGCTCGTCGAGGACGATCGCCATGTCCACCCCGGCGACGATCGCCAGCTCGGTGCGCCGGGGCAGGTCGCCCCAGCTGGCCAGGGCGCCCATCCCGAAATCGTCGGCCATCACGAGGCCGTCGAAGCCCAGATCGTCCCGGAGCAACCCCTGGATCACCGCCCGCGAGAGGGACGCCGGCCGATTCGCGTCGAGCGCCGGCACGAGGAGGTGGCCGACCATGATCGCCGGGACGCCGTCGCGGACCGCGGCCACGAACGGCGGCAGGGCCCGCTCCTGGAGCGTCGCCAGCGAGACGCCGACCTTGGGGAGCGACGTGTGCGAGTCGACGGTTGTCTCGCCGTGGCCGGGGAAATGCTTGGCAACGCCGGCGACGCCGGCGTCGACGAGTCCTGCCAGGAAGGCGCCGCCGGCACGGGTGACGACCGACGGCGAGGACCCGAACGAGCGGTCGCCGATCACCCCGCCGGCGGCGGCCCCGGTGACGTCCAGGACGGGGGCCAGGTTCGTGGTGATGCCCAGCTCCGCCAGCCCTTCGCCGATGCGGCGGGCGGTCGCCCGCACGGTGGCGGCCGGCTCTCTCCCCAGCTCGCGGGCCGAGGGCGAGCCCTCGATGATCCCCGCCCGGGCGAGGCGTCCGATGCGGCCCGGCTCCTCGTCGATGGCGACCACGAGGGGCAGCGCCGCCTCGGCCTGCAGCCCGGCGACGAGCGCCGCAACCTGGGGGCCGCTCTCGACGTTCGCGCCCAGGAGGAGGATGCCGCCGACGCCGGATCGCACGAGCTCCAGGGAGGCGGCAGTCGGCTCCGTCCCGGCGACGCCGGCGAGGAGGAGCTGGGCGACGCGGACGTCGAGCGGCGGCAGGACGCAGCCGGCGGCGTCGGGCGTGGGGTCGGGCGGCGGCTGGGTCGGGGCCGGCTCCGAAGCGGGGGGCGTCGGCGCGCCGCCGGAGGGTGTGGCCGGCGGGGTGGATGTCGGGGCGAGGCCGCCGCACGCCGCGACGGCCAGCGCGAAGGCGGCGAGGGCGGTGAGGCCGATGAGTGCGGGTCGGCGCGCCATGGCCGAAGCATAGGACGGGCCGGCCGCCGGGCGGTTCGGCGTTCGGGCGACCGGGAAATGGTTGCGAGGGCTTGACGGAACCCGGTATGGGGCGCCCCATGCACCGCCGCTTCTTCTCCGTCCGAGTCGAAGAAGAAGCTCTCGCGGCCCTGCCGAGAGGCACGGGCCCTGGGGCTCTGACGGCGCGCGACTAGAGGAAGCGACGGGGGCCCCCAGGGAACGGAGGCACCGAGGGCCGCGGACACCACTGAGTGACCGCGGCCTTCTCGATTCGCCCGACGGCGAACGGATCTCCCACCCGACCGGCCCCGCGTCTCTCACCGGAGCGCGAGGAACGATCGAAATGGACGCAGTGATCCTGGGCGACGGGCCCCTCGGGCGGGCGATCGCCGCCGCCTTCGCCGAGCGCGGGGCGCGGGGGCCGCGCCGAGCTCATCCGGCCGCGGCTGGATCCCTCGGTGTTCCTCGAGCCGCAGGTCGTCCCGGCCTGGTGAGGGGGCCCGGAGCTGCCGCCCGGGACCCGCCGGGGCGATCCGCCCGGGCAGGTCCGGCTCGTCGGCCGTCGGGGCCGTGCTCGCGACCTGGTGGTCGACCGGTGCCCGCATCGGAGTAGACTGATCCCAGCCGAGCCGGATCCCTTGCCCGCCGGGTGAGGGAGGTCGGGTTGTGCGCGCGAGACCCGTCCCGCCCACACGTGCGGCGACACGTGCCGTGGCCCGCGGAGGACGAGGGTTGAACACCATGACGCGCGCAACGGTCGATGAGCTGCATGCGGCCGCTGCCCGGGACTTCGAGCGGTACGAGATCGTCAAGGACGTCGTGGACGAGCTGCTCGATCTCATGCTGAACTACCGCCAGTCCGGTCATCCCGGCGGGTCGCGCTCCAAGGCGCACTTCGTCCTTGCGACGCTCCTCTCCGGGGCGATGCGCTGGGACGTCCAGCGGCCCTGGCGCCGCTTCGGCGATCGCTTCGTCCTCTCGGCCGGCCACGCGGTGCCCCTTGTCTACGCGATCCTGGCCGCCTGCAACGAGAGCCTGCGGGCACGCCAGGATCTCGATGGCGATCCGCGGTTCGCGTTCCCCGATGAGGGTCGCTGGGCCCTCACCTGGGAGGACCTCCTCGCGTTCCGGCACCGCGGCGGCCTCCCCGGGCACGCCGAGATGGCCGGCAAGTCGCTCTTCATCAAGGCGAACACGGGAGCGTCCGGGCACGGCATGCCGTTCGCCGCCGGCGAGGCGCTCGCCCTCAAGATGGCCGGCTGCGAGGAGGTCAAGGTCTTCGTCGTGGAGGGCGAGGGTGGCCTCACGCCCGGCGCGACGCACGAGACGCTGAACTCGGCCTGGGGACTCGGCCTGGCGAACCTCGTCTTCCTGGTCGACTGGAACGACTTCGGCATCGACGAGCGCGCCATGTCGACCGTTGTCCACGGCGGCCCCGAGGACTGGTTCGCGCCCCACGGCTGGCGGACGCTCGGCACGGCCGACGGGATGGCCTGGGATGCGGTCACCCGCACCGCCCTCGAGGCCGCGCGCGGCGCCAACCCCGACGGCGTGCCGACGATGGCGTGGTTCCGGACCCAGAAGGGTCGCGGCTACGGCAAGCAGGACGCGAAGTCGCACGGGCTGCCGCACGCCCTCAACAGCGCCCCATTCTGGGCCGTGCGGCGGGAGTTCATGGCCCGCTACGGCGTCACGTACGAGGGCGTCGACACCGCGGCACCTGACGATCCGGGCGGCCGTCGCGCCCAGGCGGCGGCGAACTTCCAAGTGGCGCTGTCTGTCATCCGTCGGGATCCCAATCTCGTCCGCTGGCTCTCGGACCGCCTGCTCGCGATCGCCGCGCAGGTTCCGGAGGAGATCCCGGCGTGCACGCTCGGGACCGGGGCAACCGGGCGAATCTTCGACGACCCGCGCATCACCGACTTCCGCTCGTACCCCGCGGGGATGTACCGCAGCCCCGGCGAGATGCAGCCCAATCGCGCCGGGCTCGCCGCGTGGGGCTCGTGGGTCAACGCCTACGCGCGCGCGACCCACGGCCGGCCGCTCTTTGTGGTCTGTTCCGCGGACCTCGCCGAATCGACGAACATCGCCGGCTTCGGCCGGGACTGGGGCGACATGCCCGGCTGGGGCTGGTACGAGCGGGAGGCGAACCCGCGGGGTGCCATCCTGCCCCAGGAGATCACGGAGATGGCGAACGCCGGCATCCTGGCCGGCATGGCCTCGGTGAGCTTCGCCGCCGACCCGCGCGAGTCATTCGACGGCTTCTGGGGCGCCTGCTCCACCTACGCCTCGTTCTCGTACCTGAAGTACGGCCCGCTGCGCCTCTTCAGCCAGATGGCCCAGGACACCGAACTGAAGCTCGGCAAGATCCTCTGGGTCGCCGGCCATTCCGGGCCGGAGACCGCGGACGACTCGCGGTCGCACTTCGGGATCGTCGAGACGGGCGTGACGCAGCTCTTCCCGGAGGGTGCCGTCATCGACCTCCATCCGTGGGAGCACAACGAGGTGCCGGTGGTGCTCGGCGCCGCCTTTGCCCAGGCTGCCCCGATCGTCGCGCTGCACCTGACCCGCCCGGCAATCTCCTTGCCGGACCGCGCGGCGCTCGGCATCCCGTCCCACTTCGAGGCAGCCCGGGGCGCGTACGTCATGCGCGAGTTCCGGCCGGGCCAGCCACGCCACGGAACGGTCTTCGTCCGGGGCACGATGCCCACGGCGAATCTCGTCGGGATCCTGCCCGAGTTCGACCGCGCCGGCCTCAACGTCAAAGTGGTTGCGGCGATCAGCCCCCAACTCTTTCATCTCCAGGATGCTGCGTACCGCGCCGCGACGGTGGCGGACGCCGACCGCCTGGACGCGATGGTGATCACCAGCGGCGCATTCCGCCTGATGAGCCACTGGGCCACGGGCCCCCTGGTCGCCGAGTATTCCCTCGCCGCGGACTGGGACGATCGCTGGCGCACCGGCGGCACGATCGACGAAGTGATGGACGAGGCTCACCTCTCGGCGAGCCACATCCACTCGGCGATCGAGCGGTTCGTTCGCGACCGCGGAACCCGCCGGGAGCGCCTGCGCGCATCCATGGAGGCGGCCACGACTCGCTGACCGCATTGCCGTTGGACGGGCCTCACGCGAGTGCGATGGGCGTTACACGAACCTCTTCTCGACCGTGCCAAGCCTCGAGAAGGAGGCGACATACCGGGAGGCCCGCTCGACCGGCGTGACCGTTGTCAGCGACCCGGTCATGACCACCATCCCGGCGGACAGGCTCCTGCCGCGTTCGTGGAGCTTCCGCGCCAACCACGCCACGGCATTGGCCGGGTGCCCCAGCACCATCTCGCCCTTGCCCTCGGCAATCTTGTTGCCGTCCTGCGTGAGGACCACGGCCTCCTCGAGCAGGTCAATGTCACCGACGGGTAGCCAGCGATCCGGAAGCACGATCCTGGCCGCGAAGCCATTGTCGGCCAGCCAGTCCGGGTACGGGCACTTCCAGTCCTTGATCCGCGAGTCGCACAACTCGAATGAGGCGGAGACGGCTTCGGTCGCGTCGAGCACCTGCTCGATCGTCAAGTCCGGGCCGGCGAGATCCCTTGCCAGTCGAAAGCAGATCTCGCATTCGAGCCTGGGATCGATGAACTCGTCCATGCGCAGCTCGCCGCCAGTAGGCAGGATCATGGTGCCCATGAGATAGCCGTAGGTCGCGTCGGGCAGGCCCATCGCGAGGCGAACGTGCATGTTCGTGGCACCCACCTTGTACCCGGCGATGCGCTCGCCGTCCGCGATGCGCGCCTGGATCCCTGCCTCGCAGACCGCGTGCCCAAGGTCAGCCGTCAGGCCGCCTACCACGAGATCGGAGACCGGGCCAACCGCCCTGCGGGTCTTCTCTGCTTCGCCAAGGACCCGGGCGATCCGGCCGATATCGTTCATGCCCTGACTCCCTCTCTCGTCTCGCCGGTGAAAGGACGTGATCCCGAGCGACGGCTCGGCGCTGAGCGCGAGCGCCTTATGCGAGGGCGGGGGCCTGAGCCGCGACCCTGTGACCGGCCAGGTCCTCGAGCACCGTGATCAGGCCAGAGTGGTCGAGATCGCCGCGGCCCGCGACATGCATTGCCACCATGAGCTGCTCGACCTGGGCCGTCGCGGGCAGCACGACGCCCGTCTCCCGGGCGAGGTCAAGAGCGATCCGCAGGTCCTTGAGGTGGAGGCGTGTCCGGGACCCGGGCTCGAAGTGACCCTCGAGCATGTTCGAGCGGCGCATCTCGAGGACCTTCGTCGCCGCCAATCCACCCTGCAGGACGTCGGCGATCCTCCCCGGATCGACGCCCGCCTTCGAGCCGAGGACGAGCGCTTCGGCGACCGCCTCGATGACGACGGCGACGACGACCTGGTTGCACGCCTTGACCACCTGCCCCGTGCCAGACGGGCCCACGTGGACGATGGTCGTGCCGAGGACGTCAAAGACTGGTCGGGCGCGCGCGAACGCCGCCTCGGGTCCACCGACCATGATCGACAGCGTTCCGGCGATCGCGCCCTGCTCGCCGCCACTCACGGGCGCGTCGAGCATGGCGGCCCCGGCTTCTTCAGCACGCGCGGCGAGCTCGCGGGCGATCCGCGGCGCGATCGAGCTCATGTCGATCGCGAGCCAACCGGGGCGGAGGGCCGCGAAAGCGCCATCCCGACCGAGGTAGGCGTCCTGGACGTCGGGAGAATCCGGCAGCATCGTGATGAGGATGTCCGATCCGCTGGCGACCTCCCTCGCCGATGTGGCCGGGCGTGCCCCGTCTTCGACGAGCTGGGCGACCGAGGATCGATCCAGGTCGTGCACGAGGAGGGGATATCCGGCGCGAAGGAGATTGCGGCCCATCGGGCGCCCCATGATCCCGAGCCCGATGAGCCCGAGGCCAGGGCGGCTCTCCGTCATCATCGTCATCCTCCAGTCACCGCTGCGGCCGCGGCGTGTCCATCGGCAGGAGCCTCCGCAGCCCGGCAAGGAACGCGAAGTCGGGCGCTTCGGGCAGGGTCGGGACGTATTCGAGCCCGAGGGTGTCGTCGTAACCGGCCTCGCCGAGCGCCGTCACGATGTCGGCGAAGGGGAGGCGCCCGGTTCCTGGCTCGTGGCGACCAGGCACGTCAGCAAACTGGACGTGGCCGATCCGGCCTGCGGCATGACGGATCATCGCGGCTGGGTCGGCGCCGGCCATGGCGACGTGATACACGTCGAGCTGCACCCGGACGTTCGGATGGCCAACGCGCTGGATCAGGTCGAGCGCTGACGGGACGTCGGGAATGAGGTACCCAGGTGACTCGATCAGGTTGAGGGGCTCCAGCAGGATCGTTGCGCCGAGCGCCGCCGCCTGGCCTGCCGCGAACGCGATGCTCTCGGCGAGCACGCCCTGCTGCCGCTCGAGCGGGACGTCCGGGGTGGCGCGCCCGGCGAGCGCATTGAGCTTCCGGCAGCCGAGGCGCTGCGCGAGCTCGAGCGCCCGCGGGACGTTCTCGCGGAAGGCATCGACACGGGCCGGATCAGCCGCCAGGCCGCGGTCGCCCGACAGGAGGTCCCCGCCGTCGAAGTTCATCATGACGACGGACGTGTTCGCCCGCCTGGCCGCGGCGACCACCGCCTCCTCGGACATCCCGGCACCGAACTCGCGGTTCGGCCACCAGAATTCGACCGCATCGAAGCCCGCGCGCGCGGCCGCGCCGAACCGCTCGAGGAAGGGCAGACGTGAGAAGAGGATCGACATGTTCGCCGCGAGGCGCATCGTCACTTCTCCGAAGGGGCAGAGGCCTGGGATGTCTCGAGTCCAGTTCCGGACGGGAGTGTAGCCTCGACGCCAGTCGGAGTTCTGGAGGGACGCGACGTGGAGGTCGCGGCCGCGGACTGATGCTGCCCGATCGTCAGGCGATCGCCGCCGCGGCGGGGCCCGGCGGCCCCTGCGGAATGCTCAGCAGGATCGCGTAGCCTACCCGTGCCAGCGTTGCCTGCGAGACCGCACGCCTGGTTGTGGGGGAAGAGATGATCGATGCCCGAACTGGACGACCTGCGTCGGCCGAACACCTTCGAGATCGACCTCGACGCGATCACCGCGAACGTAGCCGAGATTCGGCGCTTCGTGGGTCCGGATGTCCGGATCTTCGTCGCGATGAAGGCCAATGCCTACGGCTTCGGCCTGCTCGAGGTGGCGCCCGTCCTCGAAGCATCCGGAGTCGACACGGTCTGTGTCGCGGACCTGTCGGACGCGGTTCGCCTGCGAAACCACGGCATCAGCATCCCGATCCTGCTGTACGCGGGTAACCTCGTCGATGACACACTCGTGCGTACCGTGGAGGAACGGGACTTCCTTGCCCCGGTCACCGATCTCGACATGGCGCGCCGCTACTCGACCTTGGCCCGGAAGGGAGTCCGGGTCCTCGCCAAGGTCGATGTAGGCCTTGAGCGGCTCGGGATTCCAGCCGAGGATGCGACGTCCGGACTGTGCGCGATCGCAGGCTTGCCCCGAATCGAGCTCGCCGGCGTCTACACGCATCTCCATGCGCCGAGCCCTGGCGGGCCTCCCGACTACCTGCGCTGGCAACTCGCCCGCTTCAGCCGGATCGAGGAGGAAGTGCGTGCGGCGGGCGTCTGGCTCCCGGTCGCGACAGCAGCCAGCACGCCCGTTCTTCCCTACTTCGGTGCTGCCGGGTTGAATGGAATCGATGTCGGTCGGCTCGTCTACGGGAGCCTTCGCGCAGATCTTGATGCCACGAGCACGATGCACATCCGCAGCGCGTTCAAGTCGTTGCGCAGCCGCCTCATCCAATGCAGGCAGGTACACCGAACCGAGTACCTGCGCGAGGCCCCTTTCCCGATCAGGTCCGGCATGCGGATCGGCATCGCTCCGATTGGCTACGCCGACGGGCTCGATTCGTTGAACTGTGGATTCGCCCTGGTGCGCGGGTGCCGGGCGCCTCTGGTCGCCAGCCCGTCGCTGGAACACACGCGCCTCGACCTCACCGGTGTTCCGGGCGCCGAGGTCGGCGACGAGGTCGTGTTCGTCGGCGCCCAGGGGGAGCTCGAGATCACGCCCGATGACGTCCTCCGCCATCTCTCGATGGAGCAGCCGGCGAGAATGGCGAACTCGGTCCGCGAGTCCGTGCGGCGGGTGTACTGGCAGGTGACGAGGTGAAGGTCGACCTGGCCCAGGACGCTCGGGCCACGATCGGCGAAGGACCGGTGTGGGATGAGCGCGCCGGGCGCCTGTGCTGGGTTGACATCACGGCTGGGATCGTCCACCGGTGGTCGCCCCGGAACGGTGACGATCGCGCCTTTGATGTCGGGCAACCCGTCGGATCGCTCGGCCTGGGGGCGCACGGGGGCATCGTGCTCGCCGTCCGCGACGGCTTCGCGCTGGTTCCACGGGGCGCTGAGAGCGTCGTTGCCATGGTGGACGTGGAACGTGAACTCGCGGGCAGCCGCATGAACGATGGGCGGTGTGACGTCGCAGGGCGGTTCTGGGCGGGCACCATGGATTGCGATCACCGCCCTCACGCGGGTTCTCTCTATCGCCTGGACGCGGCCGGGGGCACGCTCGCGGCGACCCGGGTCATCACGGGCCTGACGATCTCGAACGGGATCGACTGGAGCCCTCGAGACGACCTGATGTACTTCGTGGATAGTCAGACGCAGCGCATTGACGTGTTCGACTTCGATGCGGTCTCCGGTGCGCTCGTCGGTCGTCGGCCCTTCGTTGAGATTCCCCCGGCGGACGGGCTACCCGACGGGATCGCTGTCGACAGCGACGGATGTGTCTGGGTCGCGCTGTTTGGCGCCGGCGCGGTGAGGCGCTACTCACCCAGCGGCCGCATCGACCGTGACATCAGGCTGCCCGTGACCCTCGTGACCAGCGTCGCCTTTGGCGGCGCCGACCTGTCGGATCTGTACATCACGACTGCTCGACATCGACTGACACCGCAGGAACGCGTCCTGCAGGCGCACGCCGGCGGCTTGTTCGTCTGCAGGCCGGGGCCGAGCGGCCGCCCGGCTCATCGTTTCCGTTGGACGTGACCACAGAGAACGGCCCACACCGGCCTTGGTGACGCCGCCGAGAGGGACAAGATGATCCGAGCGACCGCATCCTCTGGTGTCGATCTGACTGCACGCCTGGCAGGGGAGGTGGCGGTCGTCACCGGTGGCTCTCAGGGGATTGGCCTGGCGATAGCCCACCGGCTGGCGAATGAAGGCGCCGCGGTCGCCATCCTCGCCCGCGACAAGGGCAGGGTCGAGACCGCAACGAGCGACCTGCTGGCGTCTGGGAAGGAGGCGTTGGGCGTTCCCTGCGACGTAGCCGAGCGAGACCAGGTGCGGTCAGCCATCAGCGCAGTGGTAGACCATTTCGGCAAGATCACCGTGCTCGTCAATAACGCCGGCATCGTCAAGGCCGCGTCGTTCCTCGAGATGCCTGATGAGGTATGGACCGAAGTGCTCCGCATCAATCTCACCGCACATGTTCATCGTTGGCCAGGAAACGGCACGACACATGGCGCAACGGCGCTCGGGGCGGATCGTGAACGTGTCGTCTGTCTCCGCCCAGATCGCGCACAGCGATCAGACGGCCTACGGAGTGACGAAGGCGGGCGTCGAGGCGATGACACGATCCATGGCCTTCGAACTGGCGCCGTTCGGGATCATCGTCAATGCCGTCGCCCCAGGAACGATCGACACGGCGTTGTCGGTGGGCAACCTGCCGAGCGAAGCTGTCGCCGAACGGATCCGACGAATCCCCCTCGGCAGGTTGGGGAGTGCAGACGAAGTCGCCTCCGTGGTCGCCTTCCTGGCTTCCGCGGACGCCTCCTACGTTACCGGAGCCGTGGTCTCGATTGATGGCGGGCTCATCAAGGCAGGGGTCCGCTTTCCGCCCGCGTGACGACCATCGGTCGGGCCGCCTTCGATCGCCCTGTTGCTTGTGCGTCACAGCCGGCTGGTGGGTCGCGTCGCCTTGTCCTGTCTATTGGGCGCTATGCCGATTGCGATCTGGAGGCGGAGCAGCTCGAGCCCCCGGCCGAGTCAGTGGCCGGTCGCCACCCGGCTGCGCTCCGCCCACGGCCGCAGGATCGCGTACGTCGCCTCGGAAGTCGGGACCGTCAGGCCGATGGCTCGGGCGCGGGTAACGACGATCCCGTGGAGCGCCTCGAGCTCCATCCGTCGTCCGTTCACGAGGTCGTGGTAGAGCGAGGAGTACGAGTCGGCAGCGAGCCCGGACGCGAGCGCGAGCTGTCGGTCGACGAGGTCGGGCGCGAGGTCGACGCCCTCGGCTCTCGCGAGCGCCGTCACCTCTTCGAGGATCGAACGGAACATTCCCCACGAAGCGGGATCGTCGCGTATCGGCCCGATCGGTAGCCGGACGGCCGCGGTCATCCCGGCAACCGCGCAGATGAACGACAACTTCGACCAGAGCTGGGCGCGGATGTCCGGGGTCACCTCCGCGTCGACGCCACCCGCGATGAGGGCCTCGAGGACGCGCTCCGCGCGATCGCTGCGGCGGCCGTCGAGCTCGCCGAACACGATCCGATTCGTGGTCCCCGTCTGTTCGATCACACCCGGCGCGGCGAGGGTGACGAAGACGAAGGCCGCGCCGCCCATGACATGACCCGGCCCGATGACGGCCTCGATCCGGTCCTCGTTGTCGATGCCGTTCTGGAGCGAGAGGATGGCCGTCTCGGGGCCAAGGAGCGGGCCGAGGCGGCTGGCCGCCTCGGCAGTGTCGTACGACTTGACACAGAAGAGGACGAGGTCGACAGGTCCCACCTCCGATGCGTCGGCGACGGCGGCGAGACTGAGCTCGAGGTCGCCGAGCGGGCTCCGGACCCGGAGGCCCTCGGCGCGCAGCGCCGCAAGCTGCGCCCCGCGGGCGATGAGTGTGACGTCCGCGCCTCCCGCCGCCAGGCGCGCACCGAAATGACTGCCGAGCGCACCCGCGCCGTAGACCGCGACTTTCATCACCACCTGCCGATCATCGGATGGAATCGGACCCGACGCTACCGCCGACGCGCGGCGCTGACGATGGTCCGACACGGAAGACATGGCCAACTGCTGCGACGCACAGCCGGTTGGACCCTTGATGGATGTCGAGGATCTACCGTCGCTTCTTCTCGACAACCTGGCGTGCGGCCTCGACGATGTCGTCCACGCCGATGTGGTACTTGTCCAGGAGGGGACCGGCAGGTCCGGACTCGGCGAAGACGTCCCTGACTCCAATGCGCGCCAGCGCTGCCGGCGCTTGCTCGGCGATCACTTCGGCGATCGCGCTGCCCAAGCCGCCGATGATGTTGTGGTCCTCCACGGTCACGGCGGCCTGCGTTCGCCTCAGCACCTCGGCAATGCCGTCCACGTCAAGCGGCTTCAGCGTGTGGACCTCGACTATCGTTGCCTGGATGCCGATCGTGGCGAGCACTCGTACCGCTTCCAGCGCTCGGCGCAGCACGTAGCCGTTGGCGAACACCGCCACGTCGTCGCCCTTCCGTTCGAGGACCCGGATCTTGCCGATCTCGAACGGCTCACCACGCGAGAAGACGACAGGATCGCGGCCGCTGCCGATCCTGATGTAGGTGGGCCCGGGGGTCCGACCGGCAACCAGCACTGCTTCTCTCACCTGGCTGGCATCGGCCGGGACGAGGATGGTCATTCCCGGCATCGTCCGCAGGATGCCGAGATCCTCGGTGAACTGATGCGTTGCGCCGTCCCTCTCGCCGCCGGCGATTCCGCCGTTCGCGCCGATCAGCTTGACGTCCAGGTGCGGATAGGCCACGAACGTCCGGACCTGTTCACACGCCCGCATCGTGATGAATCCGGCGAAGGCCGCAACCCAGGGCTTCATGCCGCACGAAGCCAGACCCGAGGCAAACGCGACGGCGTGCTGCTCGGCGATGCCCACGTCCATCAACCGGTCGGGATACGCCTCCCGAAACGGGTCCGCCTTGAGGACCCCCACCGTGTCCATGCAGACGAGGATCACGCGCGGATCCGAGGCCGCGAGTTCCATCAGGCCCTCGGTTGCAGCAACGCGCGTGCTTGCCAGGGCGTCCATCAGGCCCTGTCTTTCAGGGCTGCCAGCGCCTCGCTCAGCTCGACCGCGGTCGGCACCCGTTTGTGCCATGAGTTGTCACCCTCCATGAACGGCACGCCCTTGCCCTTGATCGTGTGGGCGAGGATCATCGACGGTGCCCTGGTCTCACGTTGGGCAAGGCGGACGGCCTCGAGGATCTGCCCGATGTCGTGGCCGTCGACCTCCTGGCAGTGCCACCCGAACGCCTGCCACTTGGGCAGGATGGGCAGCAGCCCATTGTTGCTCTCGATGGCGCAGCCACTCTGGAAGCGATTGAAATCGATGATCGCGATCAGCTTCCCGACGTCGAACGTCCTGGCGCACATCGCGGCTTCCCAGACGATTCCTTCCTGGAGTTCGCCGTCACCCGTGAGGACGAAGACCGAGTAGTCGCGGCCCTGCAGGCGGGCTGCCATGGCCATTCCCATCCCGATCGACAGGCCATGACCCAGTGAGCCCGAGGTTGCATCCAGGCCGGGCGTCTTGTTCACGTCCGGATGACCCTGCAGGATCGATCCCAGCGCCCGGAGCGTGGGCAAGAGATCGATCGAGAAGTAGCCTTTGCGGGCGAGCGTCGCGTAGAGCCCGACGCATCCGTGCCCCTTCGAGAGGATGAACCGATCGCGATCGGGCCAGCTGGGGTCTCGGGGGTCGACGCGCATCGTGGCGAAGTACAGGGCCACCAGGATGTCGACGATCGATAGCGCCGGTCCTGGATGACCGTCACCTGATTCGTGGATCATCGACACCACATCCATGCGGATCTGGCGCGCCATGTCCTCCAGCGCTCTTATGTCCTCGACCATTGCGCGTCCTCCAAGCCGACCCGAGGTCGTCACGATCGGCGCCGACACTTCCTGCCGACGGTCAGTTGCGAGCCGACCGCCGGTTGTGGCCCGGTGTGGGACGACCCGCCTGGATGGTCCCTCGGAGCACCCGCGGGAGGTCGTCGAGGTCAGCCGGCGGGCGCGGCGGGCTTGCGGCCACCGCGTGCGCGGGCCTTCCGCGTGCGCTTGCCGCTGTGCGCTCCATTGCTGCCGAACAGCCGGTCTCCCGCCCACAGGTAGTGCGCCTTGACCGCCGCGACCAGTCTCTCCTCGTCGTCAGTCGCCAGGGCCTTGAGGATCCCGCGGTGGAGTGCCGCAGGTGGATAGACGTCGTCGTTCATGGCCTCGTTGAGGGTCGCCGAAAGCAGCAGCTGGGTGGTGAGGTCATCGTGCGCGGCCAGCAGGCGCGCGCTATCGGCGATGACGAAGACCTCGCGGTGGAACCTGAGATCGAGCGCCTTCCGGGCGGCCGACTCGTTGCTCGCGCCTGCCGCTTCCATGGCATCCAGGATGCCGCCAAGCCGGTCGATATCCTCGGGCAGCACCTTCGCCTGGGCGATTCTCGCTGCCGCAGTCTCGAGTACCTCTCGGAACACGAAGATCTCCTCGAGCTCGGCGTCGGACGGCCTGCTGACGACGACTCCCTGGTGAGGTCGAGAGACCACGAGCCCCGACCGGGCCAACTCCCGGAATGCTTCGCGGATCGGGCCGCGGCTCACGCCAAAGCGATCCGCCAGGTCGATCTCGAGTAATCGCTCGCCTGGAGTCAGCCTCCCTCCGGAGATGTCTTCGCGGAGGAGTCGGGCCACCTGTTGCCAGAGTCCTTCCCGGAGGATGCGGTCTGAATCCAAGAGCTTCGAGACCCCCTGCTTCCGAACGGCGTTGCTGGCGAGTCGCCCTCCTCGGCGGGCAGGACGACCCGGCCGACCTCCCGCTACTACCTCGGGATCCGGCCCCGGATCGGGTAGAGCGGGTCGTTGTAGCCCGGCGTGGACGGATGCCCCGGTGTGACCAGCCGGTCGACGAACGCCTCGTCCTCGGCATCGAGCCGGTGCTCGAGCGCGCCGAGGTATTCCTGCCACTGCTCGAGCGTCCGTGGTCCGGGAAGGGCAGCCGTGACGAGCGCGTTGTTCAACACCCAGTTGAGCGCGAACTGTCCGGTGGTCATCCCCTTGGCCTCGGCGTGCGCCTTGATCTCCTGGGCGAGGACGAGAGACTCGCGGCGCCACTCGGTCGCCTTGATCCGCACGCTCATCGCATCCCCGCGGCCTGCCCGCGTATCGGCGGGCGGCTCGGCGTCGGGGGTGTACTTGCCGCTGAGGACCCCGCGTGCGAGGGGGCTGTACGGGACGACGCCCAGGCCGTAGTGCGCACAGGCGGGCAGCAACTCGACTTCCGGCTGGCGGGTGAACGCATGGTAATAGGGCTGGCAGACGATCGGGCGAGGGACGCCCATCTCCCGGCACAGGTGAACGACCTCTGCGATGCGCCAGCTGCGGAAATTGCTGAGGCCGATGTAGAGGATGTCGCCGACGCGCACGAGGTCGTCCAGGGCACGCAGGGTTTCCTCGAGCGGCGTCGCCTCTTCGTCGAAGTGCGTGTAGTAGATGTCAATCCGGTCCGTGCGGAGGCGTCGGAGACTCTCGTGAGCGGCCTGGGTGATCCAGCGTCGGGAAACACCGCGGCGGTTCGGGTCGTCTCCCATCTTGTTGCCGACCTTTGTCGCGAGCACCCAGCGGTCGCGGTCGGACGAGATGAGCTCGCCGACGATCCGCTCGGACTCCCCCTGGGCGTACATGTCGGCGGTGTCGATGAAGTTGATGCCCGCATCCCGAGCCGACGCCACGATCCGGCCTGCCTCGGCCAAGTCAGTGCGCTCGCCGAAATTCATGGTGCCCAGGCAGATCGGCGAGACCATGAGGCCACTCGTCCCCACCGAACGGTATTCCATCGATATTCCCTCCGTCGCTCAGATTGACCTGTGACAGGGCTGCCCTGCCCCTGGGAGTCGATTCGTCGTCCCAAGCTCGGGTCGGTGCCTTGATCGTCGGTTGTCCGCCATGGCCGTCATGACCACTTCCTGGCGCCGCCCTGTCGGTTTGGACGGCCTCATGCGCTTGTGACGCGAGCACCCCCCGAGACCCGGCGTCTGCCAGTGTCAAGCGGGCAGCGGCGCGCTCTCGACATCCGCGGTCCTGGTCGGCAGGACCTCTGCCTGCACCTCCTCGAGCGTCCGGGCGAAACGGGCCATGATCTCGTCGATGTCGTCGTGAGTGACGATCAGCGGCGGGCTGATGAAGATTTCGTCGCTTGCGTAGGCGCTGCCGCCGCTCTGGTAGATGATGAGACCATTGCGCTGCCCGCGCTCGCAGATGCGGCGGCCGAGGCCGAGCGACTTCTCGAAAGGCGCCTTCGTGCCGCGGTCGCGGACGAGCTCCATGCCCCACAGCAGGCCTCTGCCGCGCAGCTCACCGACCATTGGCAGACGGGCGGCGAGCTCGCGCATCTGGGACTCGAGGTAGGCGCCCTGGACGGCAGCGTTCTCGACGAGGCCCTCTCGCTCGATGATGCCGAGTACGGCGAGCGCGGCGGCACACGCCACCGGATGATTCTGGTAGGTGAACCCGTGGAAGAAGCGCGAGTTCTGCTCCTCGAACGGGCGGACGAGACGCTCGGAGACGACGATACCCGACAAGGGAACGTAGCCCCCCGAAATACCCTTCGCAACGACAAGGATGTCCGGCTGCGCGTCCCAGTGCTGGTAGCCGAAGTTCCGGCCGGTTCGGCCGAACCCGGTGATGATCTCGTCGGCGATCCAGACGATGCCATACCGATCGCAGATCCCGCGGATCGCCTCGAAGTAGCCCGCGGGCGGGGTGAGCGCAGGAGCGCCCGCCGCCACGATCGGCTCGGCGATGAACGCCGACACATTCTGGGGCCCGAGCTCGAGGATCACCTGCTCGAGCTCCTGAGCGCAGGCGAGCCCGCAGTCCGGATACTGCCGTCCGAGCGGGCAGCGATAGCAGTACGGCGCCGGGATCTTGGCGACCTGGGACGGCATATATCCCTGGTAGGCCGACTTGCGGGCGGCCACGTCACCTGCACCGAGGGCGAACAGGGTGACGCCGTGGAAGCTGCGCTTGCGCGAGACGACGACCCGGCGTTCCGGCGCACCGTTCAGGGTGTGGTAGCTGTGGGCGAGCTTGATGGCGCTCTCAATCGCGTCTGAGCCGCTCGAGAAGAAGACGGCTCGAGAGAAGTCGCCCCCCGCAAGGGCGGTGACCTTCGCAGCGAGTTCGAGCGCCGGTTCGTTGTGAAACTCCATGTCGTGCGCATACGTCATCCGCATGACCTGGTCGTGCATGGCGTCGGCCACTTCGCGCCGGCCGTAGCCGACGCTGGAGACCGAGGTGGCGCCGGAGATGCTGTCGATGTACTCGTGGCCATCGGCGTCCCACAAGCGGATACCCTCGGCACGCGTGATGAGCGGATACTTGTGCCCGAAGATTCGCGGGAGGAGGTGGTTCGTCGTCATGTCCCGTTCTCAGTGTTGATGCGCACGAGGCGCGACGTCCGCCTCGCGATGGCGGGCGCCTCAGACAGTCGGCTCGACAACCGTGACTGGGCGACCTGGTCGCATGCAACGAAGCGGTCGACCCGGGACCCAAACTAATCCACATCGTGACGTGATGTCAAGTTGCTGTTTCTTGTAGACATTGCGTTTGTCAGACCAAGACACTTGACGTCGCCCAGCGCCCGTGGACTACAATCCATCGGGCCGATGCGGCCCCTGGGACGTGGCCCTTGGGAATGTGACGGTAGGCCTGACCCGTCGAGGCGCAGCCCTCCGTCCGCCGGACCACGGCGTATGGAGGAGGAATCGATGACCGAACGTCCCGACTTGCACGAGGGTCTTCTTCGTCGACCGCTGTCCAGGCGCAACTTCCTGACGCGCGCCGGCGCCGCGGTGGCGGGGTCCGCCGCTGCGCTGACCGCCCTCGAGGCCTGCTCCCCCGGCACGACTGCGCAACCCTCCGGGGGCAAGAAGCTCGACACCCTGGTTGTCGCCGTCCAGGAAGGGGACACGCGGACGCTCGACCCGCAGAGTGCGAACGAGCTCACTGTCCCGATGTTCCTGAAGGTGCTCTATGACCAGCTGGTGACGTTCCCCGGCTCCAAGTTCGACCAAGTCGTCCCGGCCCTCGCCAAGGATTGGACCGTCAGCGCTGACGGCCTCACCTACGTCTTCAACCTGAACCCCGCCATCAAGTTCTGGAATGGGAAACCCGCGACCGCCGATGACCTGGTGTTCGCCCTCCAACGCCACAAGAACTACAAGGGCAACACCTCGTGGTTCCAGGACAGCGTGGCCTCGGTCGAGAAGACCGGTGACATGCAGGTCACCCTGAAGCTCAGCGTCATGAACGTTGACATCCTCAACATCCTGACGTCGCCCTTCGTGAGCATCGGTTATGCAGCCACCATGAAGGAGAATGGCGCCACCGACGCTGTCGGTGCCGACAAGACCGATACCGCCCAGCAGTGGCTTGACCAGCATTCGGTTGGGAGCGGGCCCTTTGTGCTCGAGGCGTGGACGCACGGCTCGCAGATCACGATGAAGCGCAATCCCAACTACTGGGGCACACCGCCGCCGTTCGAGAACGTGATCTTCAAGTTCGTCGCGGACCAGAAGGTGCAGAAGGACCTGCTGGTACGCGGCGACGCCCACATCGCGGTCAACATGACGCCCGACCTGGCCGCCGGGCTGGAGGGCAACTCCCAGATCGGCGTCCTCACCATCCCGTCGCTCGGATTCGCCTGGCTGGGACTGCACGTCAGCAACAACAAGTACCTCGCGATCCCCAAGAACTGGGAGGCCGTGAAGTACGCAATCGACTACGACGGCATGGCCCTGATCTACAAGGGCGGCGGTCAGTTCGTCGGTGGCGTCATCCCGCCCGGGGTGACCAACGCGCTGCCGGTCGAGGAGCGCATCAAGAAGGACGTCACGCGCGCCAAGGCCGCGCTCCAGGCAGCGGGCAACCCCGATGGGTTCAGTTTCGTGCTCACCTACGCCCAGGACAACCTGTACGGGAACATCGCGTCCACGGACATCGCCCAGAAGGTGGCCGCCGATCTTCAGGCCATCGGGATCCAGGCCACCCTGCGCCCGGTTCCCGCGACCCAGGAGTCGACGGAGTTCCGGGCCGGCGAGCTGGAAGCGGCACTCCATTACTGGGGTGCGGACTACCTCGGCTGGACCGACTTTCTCCCCGTCTTCGGTCCCGGCGGTCACGTCGGCGGACCGCGGCACGGTTGGCAGCCCGAGTTCTCACCGGAGTCGAAGCAGATCGCGGAGATGGCCGCCGAGGCCCAGCGGACCCTCGATCCCGCCGGGCAGAACGAGCTCTGCATCAACGCGCAACGCCTCATGAACGACTACTCCCCGATGGCCTTCCTCTTCGAGTCCAACTACCAGGTCGCATACCGCAAGGATGTGATCAAGTCCATCGAGACCAACCCCGTCTGGTTCATCGACGTGGGCACCACCGAGCTGGTGTGATAGAAGCGTCCACCGGCCGGCGGGCGCAGCAGCGATGCGCGCCCGCCGGCCCTTTTCGCGTTTCCCACGGGCTTGAGTCGTGATCCTCTACGCGGTCCGCCGCCTGATCCTGATGATCCCGCTCCTGCTCGGGATGACCGTGATCGCCTTCGTCGTCAGTCGCGCCATGCCCGTCGACCCCGTCGTGGCTGCGATCGGCCAGCAGGCGGCCGACCATCCGGCGGTCGTCGCTGCCTTCCGCGAGCGGTGGGGTCTCGACCAGCCGCTGCCGGTCCAGTACCTGAGCTACTTGGCCAACCTGCTCCAGGGCGACATGGGGCAAGGGATCTACTCCCACCGACCGGTGGCGGACGACCTGCGCGACTACATGCCCGCGACCATAGAGCTGGCGACAATGACGATTCTCATGAGCGCCGCCATCTCGGTCCCGCTGGGCATCCTGGCGGCGATCCGGCGCGGGGGGATCGTTGACCTCGCCGTCAGGCTGGTGACCCTCATCGGCGTGGCCATGCCGCTGTTCTGGCTGGCGCTCGTGGCGCTCGACATCTTCTACCTGCGCCTGGGGATCGCGCCGGCACCCGGCCGCTTGAGTACTGGTGTATCTCCGCCACCGACCATTACCGGGATGTACACCGTGGACAGCCTGCTCGGGGGGCAATTCGGCACGTTCGGGGATGCCATCGCGCACCTGGCCCTCCCGTCGCTGATCATGGCGAGCTGGAGCATCGGGCTGCTGACGCGCATCACCCGGACCAGCATGCTCTCGGTCCTGCACCAGGACTTCCTCCAGACAGCTCGCGCCAAGGGGGCCGAGGAACGGCGGGTCATCTGGCGCCACGCCTGGCCCAACGCCCAGATCCCCGTGGTCACGATCGCCGGGCTCGCCTATGGCGACCTCCTGACCGGCGCCATCCTGGTGGAGACGATCTTCGGCTGGCCGGGCATCGGCCACTACGCCTACAAGGCGGCCATCTTCGCCGACTTCCCGGCCATCATGGGCGTGACGCTGGTCTTCGGAGTCATCTACACGCTCCTCAACCTGGCAGTGGACCTTGCGTATGGGCTACTCGACCCGCGCGTTCGCACCCTGATGACGGTCAGGCAGACGTGATCCAGCCTGAGGAGGGCGGGACGCGCGGTGCGGTCGCAGGCCCCGTCTCGAAGGTACTCGCGCGCCTGCCAGCGGCGCATCGCGTGCTGGGTCGGCTGCGAGGCGTTGAGCTCGCGGTGGCCCTGTTCATCATCGTCCTCTTCGCTGCCCTCATCGTGCTCGTACCGCTGCTGGGGCTGCCGGACCCGATCCACCAGCACCTGGAGAACCGCCTGCTGCCTCCCGGCACGGACCACCTCTTCGGCACGGACCAACTTGGCCGTGACGTCTTCAGCCGTGTCTTGTTCGGCGGCCGCACGTCGTTGCCTGCCGCGATCGCCGTCGTTGCGATCGGATTCACGGTGGGAACACTGGTGGGTGCCGTGGCTGGCTTCCTGGGCGGCGCTGTCGACCAGGTGCTGTCGCGCGTGACCGACATGTTCTTTGCCTTCCCAGTCCTGGTGCTGGCGATGGCGGTCGCCGCGGCCCTGGGCGCCAGCCTCGTCAACGGCGTGGTCGCGCTGGCCGTGGTCTGGTGGATGTCCTACATGCGCGTCAGCCGGGGCATGGTCCTTGACCTGAAGAACAGGGACTATGTGGTCGCGTCTCGGGCGGCTGGCCGCCGTCGGTCCGGCATCCTGGCCCGCGTGATCATGCCCAACGTACTCCCTGCCCTGCTCGTCATGGCGGCCCTCGACGTCGGCCGAGCCGTCCTCATGTTCGCCATGCTCAGCTTTCTCGGCCTCGGGGCCAAGCCGCCTGAACCGGAGTGGGGCTCCATGGTCGCCAATGGCGCGACCGTCATGGAGCAGTGGTGGGTATCGACCTTCCCGGGTCTGGCCATTCTCGTCCTCGTCTTTGCGTTCAACCTTCTCGGGGACTCCATCCGCGACGCGTTGGATCCCTGGGTACGAGGTCGCAGGTAGCGATGCCGGCCAGCAACCCGCTGCTCGAAGTCCAGGACCTGCACGTCACCATCGACTCCGTCGGTTCCGCTCGCGAGGCCGTGCGCGGCGTTTCTTTCCGGATCGCTGCGGGCGAGGTGCTCGGAATCGTGGGCGAGTCCGGCTCCGGCAAGACCCTCACGGTCTCGGCCATAGCAGGGTTGCTGCCACCTGGCGTTCGCGTCGGCGGCGGCTCCGTTCACTTCAGGGGCGAGGATCTGCGCGCTGCCTCGCGACACCGCCTGTCGGAGATCCGCGGTCGGGAAATCGCCATGGTCTTCCAGGACTCGCTGACCTCGCTCAACCCCGTCATGAGGATCGGCGTCCAGGTCCAGGAGCCGCTCCTCCTGCATCGCATGGCCCGCAGCGGCGAAGCACGAATCGCGGCGAAGGAGAGGCTCCATTCGGTCGGCATCCCCGACCCGGACCGCGCGATGAGCCGCTACCCCCATGAGTTCTCGGGCGGTATGCGGCAACGGGCCATGATCGCGACGGCGCTGATCGCATCACCGGCGTTGATCATCGCGGACGAGCCAACCACCGCGCTTGACGTCACGGTCCAGGCCCAGATCCTCGACATCTGCAAGCGCCTGAATCGCGAGCTGGACGTCGCGCTCATCGTCATCAGTCACGACCTTGGCGTCATGAGCGAGCTGGCCACCACCTTGGCGGTGATGTACGCCGGCCGGATTGTCGAGTTTGGGCCGACCCAGCAACTGCTCGCCATGCCCCAGAACCCCTACACCAAGGCACTGTTGGAGTCGATGCCGCGTGCCTCGCTGGCCAGGACAGACGATCTGAAGGCGATCCTTGGAGAGCCGCCTTCACCCGAGGCGCTCCCTCCTGGCTGCCCGTTCCATCCTCGCTGCCCCCTGGCGGAGGAGCGCTGCCGGCTGGAGGAGCCGCCCCTTCTGACGGTCGCAGCGGGCTCGGAGAGTGCCTGCTGGGTAGCCCAGAGACAGCCCCTTCCGCCGGTGGGGTCCGACGTGGCCCTCCACCGCGCGCCCGAGGGGTTGGCCGCTCCGCGGGTTGACCTTGGCGAGCCGCTGTTGCGGGTCCGGGAGCTGGTCAAGCACTTTCAGATCCCCAGCGGCACGCCCTTCCGCAGGGGCGGGGCGGTCCACGCCCTCGACGGAGTGTCCCTCGACGTCCACCCGGGCGAGACGCTTGGAATCGTGGGGGAGTCGGGCTGCGGCAAGTCGACCCTTGCCCGCTGCATTCTGCGCCTGATCAACGTTGACAGCGGATCGATCATCTTTCGAGCCCGCGACGTGACCACGCTGCGGGGTGAGGAACTGCGCCTCCTGCGCAGGCACATGCAGCCCGTCTTCCAAGACCCTTACGCGTCGCTCAACCCCAGCGCCCGGATAGAGGACGCGGTTGCGGAGCCCCTGCTCGCGCACGGAGTCCCGAAACGCGAGGCGCTGCCGAGAGTCGCCGAAGTCCTGGAACTGGTCGGGTTGGGTGCCCGCTACGGCAGGCGCTTTCCGCACCAGATGTCCGGCGGCCAGCGGCAGCGCGTCGGCATCGCCCGGGCCCTGGTGCTTGAGCCCGAGCTGATTGTCGCCGACGAGCCGATCTCGTCGCTTGACGTCTCGGTCCAGGCCCAGATCATCAACTTGCTCAGAGATCTCCAGCGGCGCCTGGATCTGACCCTGATCTTCATCAGCCATGACGTCCGCCTGGTGCGGCACCTGAGCACGAGCATCGCAGTCATGTTTCTGGGCAAGGTCGTGGAGCACGGGCCCAGTGATGAGGTCTACAGTCGGCCTCGACATCCTTACACTGGCGCATTGGTCTCAGCCGTCCTTTCCCTGGGGCCCGTGGCGAACGGTGGCCGGATCATTCTCAGCGGCGATCCGCCGTCGCCGCTGAGGCCGCCCAGCGGGTGCCGCTTCCACACCCGCTGTCCACGCGCTCAGGAGCTCTGCGCCGAGGTCGAGCCGTCCCGCGAACCGGTGGGCGCGTCCCACAACTGGGCCTGCCACTTCCCGCTTGAGGGGTGATGTGCCCTCTGCCGCGCGACGCCAGCCGCCCCCCTCTCTGCCAACATAGGGTGAGACGCCCCGCCTGCTCTGATTACTGAACGATGGCGGAACGGAGGTTCCCCGACATGGCGATCTCATCGGCGCGAGGGCTGGTGGACCGCATCGCGTGAGCTGACGGCTCCGACGCGACAGACCAGGTGCCGCTTGGACGGCGGAGGTCTGGCGAAGCGCCGGGCCGGCTCTTTCGGTTTCGCGCCACTAGGAGACAGCTGACAGACAGGTGGACTGAATGACCGAGAGCTACTTCCAGCAGGTGCGCGCGCAGACACCGACCCGCCTGTGGATCAACAACCCCACCATCGAGGAGTGCGGCCTCGCCCTGGCCCAGGGAGCGATGGGCTGCACCACCAACCCGGCGTATGGCGGAAACCTCCTGAAGCGCGCCCCGGACTACGTGAAGCCGATCATCGCCGAGGTGGTGAAGGAGGCATCGCCCGCCGATGACGATCTCGCGGTTGCGGATCGCGTGCAGGAGCGGCTCGTCGGCCGGGTCCTCGCCGAGTTTCGCCCGCTCTGGGATGCCTCGGGCGGCAGGGAGGGCTTCGTCTCGATCCAGGGCTCGCCGGAGACCGACACCGACGGCGCGCTCATCACCCACGAGGCGCAGCGGGCCCGCACGCTGGGACCCAACGCCACCCCCAAGATCCCGGCCACCCTCCCTGGGTTCGTGGCCTTCGAGGAGATGGTGGCCGCGGGAAGCCAGACCATCATCACCGAGGTCTTCAGCCTCGACCAGGTCGCGTACGCCTGCGAGCTGTACAACCGGACCACGGCGAAGACCGGGCTCAGGCCGCCCTTCTTCATGAGCCCCATCACGGGCATCCTCGCCGACCACCTCAAAAAGCTCGCCCGGCGTGACGGCATCGACGTCGACTTCGCGGTCATCGACTGGGCGGGGGTGGCCCTCGGGCGCGCCTGCCGGACGCTGGTCCGGGAGCGCGCCTACCCGGTGATGCTCCTCTTCGGCGGCGCCCGCCTTCCGATCGACTTCACCGGCCTCGTCGGGGAGTGGACGGCGGCAACCATCAACTACTCCACGGTCGACGAGATCCTCGCGCTTGACCCTCCGGTGGCCCACACGGTCAACGATCCCGTGGACCCGGCGGTCCTGCGGTCCCTGGCGGGCCACTTCGAGGACTTCCGCAAGGGCCTGACCCTGGGCGGTCTCACCCCCGAGGAGTTCGAGGGGTTCGGCCCCGTCCAGCACTTCCGCGACGCGTTCCTCGGTGGGTGGCACGCCGTGCTCGCCGAGATCCGGGCCCAGCGGCGCCCTGTGTCGAATGCAGCGGACTAGCGAATCCGCGGATAGGTGCCAGAGGACAACGGAAAGCGTCCAAGGAGGGCCTCCGAGCCGTGAATCCGGGTGGCGCCGCCCGCTTGGGAACCGAGCCCGCCGGCCGCGCCCCTACGCATGTGCGACCTGGCCCGGGGATCTGGAGGGAGCCACTCGGGCTGTGCCGACCCGGGTCGGTCTCGGCTGGCGGGTCACGTCCCAGCGCCGATTAGGGTAGCTCAACCACGTGCTGCAGGCGAACGTACCGCGGCCGGTGCGGCGGCGGATCTCGAGGTGTCGGTCCGGACGGTCCGGCGCCTCCTGGCGGCCCGGCGCTGCAGATCGTCACGACCGTGCTCAGCGCGGTCGCCGGGCTGCGTGATCGTCGATTCGGGAGGCAAGTCGGTGGCCGACCCGGACCTGGCCCCGGCTCGACGGCTGGGACCTGCCCGTCCTCCGCCTCCACGAGGAGCCCGGGATCCTGGAGGCTGGGGGCCGCGGCCGGCGGTGGGTGACGTCGTCACGGTCGTCCCCGGGTACGCTCCGGCCACGATCGCGGTGCTCAATGTCCTCCACGTAGTCGAGGACGGGTCGTCGTGGACGTCTGGCTCGTGTCTCTGAGGGGACGCTCGCACCCGTCGATCGTGGCGACGGTCGGTGATGGGTGACGGGCCCTGCCGTCCTCAAGACGGTCAGGGGGACGCGCAGGGGCCATCGCGTCCTCGCCGGTAGAATTGGCTGGTGACGGCCTTCTACACCCTCGATCGGGCCAACGAGCGTCTCCGCGACGTGCGCCCGATCCTCGAGGACCTCCGGGCCCGGCG
>Ga0315291_10002326_pt1 | contig 24978 bp, 21 predicted proteins | sample YL17G12_20_MG_FD_203070 | JGI IMG/M metagenome (GOLD analysis project Ga0315291, IMG submission 203070) | Sediment microbial communities from Yellowstone Lake, YNP, Wyoming, USA - YL17G12_20 | ecosystem: Environmental > Aquatic > Freshwater > Lake > Sediment | place: USA: Wyoming | collected...
ACGAGCCGCTTCGCCATGGTGACATACACACCGCCGGGGCCGGCTATTTTATCCACGCGGGGAACAGTTTCCGTCCCGTAGGCCAGCGCTGCGACGCCGTGCGCCCCGCCGATCCGGAATATCCGATCCACGCCCGACTCGGCTGCTGCGGCCGCCATCACCGGGTGTATCGAGCCATCCTTGCGCGGCGGAGTGGAAACGAATAGCTCCCTGACCCCTGCGACTTTTGCAGGGATCGCCGCCATCATGAGCGAACTCGGCAGAGGCGCCTGGAACGCCGGAGCCAAAACGCCCACGCGCTCCAGCGGCCGGACGACCTGCCCCAGGAGCTTGCCCTTCTCATCCACATCCATCCAGGATGCTCTGAGCTGCTTCCTGTGGAAGCATTCGATATTGCTCTTGGCGGTTCTAATGGCCGCGAGCAGGCTGTCCGATACCTGCGAGTACGCCTGCTCGATTGCCTCATCGGGGACGACGAGAGAATCCGCCTCAGGCCAGTCGAACTTGCGGACGTATTCAAGGACGGCCGCATCGCCGCGCTCCCTCACATCGGCAAGTATGCGGCGAATGGCCTCCTCGACCTCCGGGTTGTCCTGAAGCAGAGGCTTGTCCAGGAATCGAGCGAGTTCTTCGGGCCTGGAGCTTCGGGTATCCAGCACGCGCATGGGCAGATTATAGCAGACGATCCCGCAAAATGGCAAGCAAGTCCCGTCGTCCGCCCGCCTGGGGCCGAGTGCGAAGTCCCGGTTTGACACGTCTTCGCATCGCCTGCTAGACTGGCGTGGAGGCCATTCGTGGAGGCGGGAAGCTTGGCGATCGGGACGGTTTTCGTTCTCTCATTCATCACAGCTCTCTCCGGCGCGCTCATGCCGGGGCCGCTGCTCACGGCGACCATCGCGCAGACGGCCAGAAGAGGCTTTCCGGCGTCCGCGCTCCTGGTGGCCGGACATTCGCTTCTCGAACTCCTGACCGTTATAGGGCTCGCGTTCGGACTGGGGCACTTTTTGAAGATCAGGCCGGTGATCGGCACTGTGACCGTCCTCGGCGGAGCGATGCTGCTTTGGATGGGATGGGGAATGATCCACGACGCCAGGCGGGGAATCCTCGACCTCCAAGCGATTGCCACGGATGGCGGGGCTTCTTCAGGCGGTGTGATTCTGCGCAATCCCGTCGTCACCGGCATGGCGGTGAGCATATCGAACCCTTACTGGGTCATCTGGTGGGCGACAATCGGACTCACCTTCTTCGCCGCTCTGCCGCAAGGCGCGTTCACCACCATCGGCGCTTTCTATGTCGGCCACATCATGGGCGATATCGCTTGGTACCTCGCAGTTGGAGCCGCGGTTGCCACCGGCCGCTCATTCATCAGCTCGGACGCCTACCGCATCGTCGTGCAGATATGCGGCGCCTTCCTTATCTTCCTCGGCTGCTCGTTCCTCTGCCTCGTAGCTACAGGCAAGCTTTGGGCGATTAAGGTGAGCATAGATTGGCCGAGATAGCCAGCCCGATGCGAGGAAGCAACCGCCCAGCCCCTATGGATGTTTACCCTGTGGCAATGATGATCGCGCATGCGAGCGCCCAGAGGCCGATGTCAATCAAGAGGGGTTTATCCGCCAGCAGGAGCAATTCGGGGCTCTCGATTCCCTCGCCCTTTTGAATAAGCATGAGGTAGCGGAAGATACCATAAAGCACGAATGGCAGAGTCGCCATCAAGTAACGGTGCAGCTCGCCGGTTTTGGAGAAAAAGGTATACAGCGCATAGGCGATGATGGCGGAAGAGGCGGTGATGTTGATAAGCTGGTCGAGGAACGGAACGGAATAGTGCTCCAGGCTGACGCGGTGGTTTGCCGCAGTTTCCTCCAGGCGCACAAGCTCTCCGCGCCGTTTCGCCAGCCCGAGAAAGAGCGCGAGCAGAGCTGTACACATAAGCAGCCACGGAGATACGCTGACGTGGATCACCGCCGCGCCACCCACTGCTCGCAGCACAAAGCCCGCCGCTATGGTCATAACATCGAGGATTACAAGATGCTTCAGATACAGAGAGTAGGCAACCAGCAGGCCCGCATAAATGAGCGCGAATTCACCGAACTCCGCATTGAGCGTGAAGGAGCCGCTCAGCCCGGTCGCCATCAGGATACCTGCCGCCGTCCATGCCGATATTGGGGACAATTTCCCTGAGGCGATGGGCCGCTGCGACTTGACCGGGTGCTTTCTGTCCTGGTCAGCGTCCAGGATGTCGTTGACCAGGTAGATGCTCCCCGACAGGACGCAGAATGCGATGAACGCCAGCGCGGTTCTGATATAATCCAGCGGTGGATGCGGGCGGTCCAAAGTGAATAGCAGCCCCGCAAGCACAAAGAAGTTCTTCGGCCACTGTCCGGGCCGCATGCTTTGTATGATGGCGCTAATCAAATCGGCTCGTTCTCCCGGCGTTGCTACTCGTTTACCAGCACTCTGACAGTGCTTGTGACAGGTTTCTTCAGGCCAAAGATGTCAGAAACCGTGAGCGTCGCGATAAAGTCCCCGGCTTTCAGGTATTTGTGATAAACTACATCGCCGACGGCTTCTTCCTGGATGCCGTTCTGGTCGTCGAAATCCCAGGAGTACTTCACTGCGCTGGTGCCGGTTTGTGCCGATGCGTGAAACACCACATTGTAGTTTCTGCCGACCTCTTTTTCCTCGCCTGCGTCCGCCTGAAGAGGCGTATTATCGCGCATTACGCGTATTTCACCAACGTAGAATGTTTCAGAGCCATCACCGGTGATCGCAAGGCGCTTCAGGTTATACGTCGGCGGATTCAGCTTGCCTTTGAGGGCGGCAAACGGGAATGACACATTCATCCAGCCGTCTTCAGACACCTTAAAAGCATTCAACTCCACCTGACACTCAGTCGCCTGCCCTCCGTCGAAACAGAGTATCACCTGCACCCTCTTCACGGGTTTGCCGGCAGTGCTAGTTCCCGTAGCAGCCCGGGCGGGCTGCCCTGTGAGGCCGATGGCCCACGCTTCCTGCGTAGTCTGCTCTCCCCTGAACCTGGTCACCAGTTGCAGGTAGGCATCGGGATCGCTGAACCATTTTGTGAGATCCATTGGGATGGCGAAATCCAAACGGCCGCCCTGATATAACCCCCTTGGAGTAATCTCGATGGATTTGCCGCCGCTGAACACGTTCCTTGCCGATTCCCTGCAGACGCCGCCGCCCCAGCTTCCCAGCGTGATATTGCTCCGACCGACGGCGCCTTCTCCATAGATAACCACCTCAGGTTCAGCGAACAAGCCCTGGGCAAGCGCGCTGGTATCCATGTTTCCTGCTACAAGGGCTGTGCCAACCAGCGCAAGGATTCCTGGCAGCGCCCTTCTTAACGAAAGTTTGCCCATTTTAGTTGAACTGCACCTCCTGCATGTCGCAGACACCGCTTTCCGTCAGGTAGAGGAGTCGCCATGTCTCTGCAGCCGCTCGATGTTGATTGCCTTTCCCGTGGCCGGGTTTACATCAATCACAACCGCGGATAGGAGCGTTTCCCCACCGGCCACTTCGAACTTGCTCGGCATTTGGGTCAGGAATCTGGATATGATTAGCTCCTTCTTCACCCCTATGACCGAATCCGCGGGGCCGGCCATACCGACATCCGTTATATAAGCTGTGCCGCCAGGGAATATCCTCTCGTCGGCTGTTTGCACGTGCGTATGCGTACCGATTACCGCCGCAACCCTGCCGTCCAGGTACCATGCGAACGCTGCCTTCTCTGACGTGGCCTCCGCGTGGAAGTCCACAATTATGACGTTCGCCTGGGCCGTCAGGGTTCCAAGAATATCGTCCGCCGCCCTGAATGGATTCTCCAGGTGGTCCATGAACACGCGACCGCAGAGATTGACCACGCCGATCGGCTCTCCCGCGCCGGTGGAATAAATAGCCCAGCCGCGGCCCGGCACACCGTCGGGATAGTTCGCCGGCCTGATTAACCTGGCCTCCTCGTCCAGGAAAGAGTATACGTCCCTCTTAGCCCAAACGTGGTTGCCGAGGGTTATGGCGTCGACTCCCGCCTGGAGTATCTCCAACGCGGTATCCTTAGTGATCCCCATCCCTCCGGCAGCGTTCTCGCCATTAGCTATGACAAAATCCGGCGAGGTCTCAGCCATGAGGCTGGGCATCATCCGCGCTAAGACTTCTCTCCCTGGTTTGCCGACGATGTCGCCTACGAACAGGATTCTCAAACGGTGGTGCCTTTCATCATTCCTGGCGCTTCCTTGAGCCTGATCCCTATTTCGCGTAGTCCACAGCCCTGGTTTCGCGTATGACGGTGACCTTAATTTGGCCGGGATACTCCATCTCCTCTTCAATTTTCTTAGCGGCGTCGCGGGCCAGCTTCGCGGCGGCCAGATCATCAATCTCGGTTGGCTTGACCATAACGCGGATCTCTCTGCCGGCCTGGACAGCGTATGTCTTCTCAACCCCGGAAAACGAGTCCGCGATTGTCTCCAGGCGCTGCAATCTCTTTACGTAAGTCTCGAGGGTTTCCCGGCGGGCGCCCGGTCTGGCGGCGGATATCGCATCGGCGACCGACACGAGCACCGCCTCCATCGTCCGCGGCTCTTCATCGCCGTGGTGAGCCACTATGGCGTGTACAACCTCAGCGTGCTCATTGTATTTTCGGCAGATGTCTGCACTGATGACCGCGTGCGGACCCTCAACCTCGAAGTCCACAGCTTTGCCGAGGTCGTGCAAAAGGCCGGCGCGTCGGGCCAAGGCTACGTTGCCACCCAACTCCGCCGCCATCGCCCCGGCCAGGTGCGCTACTTCAATTGAGTGATCCAAAACGTTCTGCCCGAAGCTCGTGCGGAACTTGAGCTTCCCAAGCAATTTAACAAGTTCGGGATCGAGGGTGGTGACGCCGGCTTCGAAGGTCGCATGCTCCCCGGCCTCGCGGATTATGGCATCCACCTCGGCCGACGCCTTCGCCACCATTTCTTCGATTCGGGCTGGGTGAATGCGGCCGTCGGAGATCAGGTTGCTCAGCGCAATACGCGCGACTTCTCGGCGCACCGGGTCAAAAGCGGACAGCACCACCGCCTCCGGAGTGTCGTCTATTATGAGGTCAACACCCGTCTGCGTCTCAAATGCGCGGATGTTTCTGCCCTCCCTGCCGATGATCCTGCCCTTCATTTCATCGCCGGGCAGAGGAACCACCGACACGGTAGTCTCAGACGTATGGTCCACGGCGCAACGCTGCACAGCAAGGGTAACTATATCTCTCGCTCGCTTGTCAGCCTCTTCCCTCGCCTGAGCTTCGATATCCCTGATCAGGCGCGCCGCCTCATGCTTCGTTTCATCCTCGATCATTTTGAGGAGCAAGTTCTTCGCATCCTCCACTGAAAGGCCCGAAATGCGCTGAAGCTCCTCGCGCTGCCCTGCTATTACGCTGCTTAACTCATCGCGCAGCCTTGCTGCTTCCTGCTCTCTCTGGGCTAGAGATTTTTCTTTTCTCTCCAGGTTTTCAAGTCTGCGGTCAAGGGCTTCTTCCTTCTGTGTTAGCCTTCGCTCCAACCTCTGAATTTCGACTCTTTTATCGCGGTTCTCGCGCTCTACCTCGGCCCGTATTCTATGGGCTTCGTCTTTCGCCTCTAACAGAATCTCTTTTCGTTTGGTCTGGACTTCCTTTTCGATCTGCTCTCTGAGCTTGCGAGCTTCTGCAAGTTGCTCCTCCAGTCTGCGCTTTGCAGGGTGCAGCCAGAGCAGAACTCCAAGAACCAGTATTGCCATGGATACCAGAGCGCATCCAACGTATTGCATCCACATAACGTATACCTCACCTCCCTGAATTTGGGATTGAGGTTGAGCGAATCGAAGAGCTTCGAATCAAGCCAACCAAGGGAGATCCGAAGTCTCCAAAAATCAGGCCCTTGATAGTAAACCGATTTACTCCTCGAACCTATCCCGGCTCGCCATCCGCGCTCAACTCGTTCAGGATCTTTGTGATCGCATCCCAATCGAAGCCTTGCCTGCGCAGGAATGAAGCAAGCCTGCGCCGCCTCGTGCGCTCGTCCAATCCCTTGTCCCTCTGCCAACGACGTCTGGCGGCTTCCAAAGCCGCTTGATACTCTATATCGGCGTCCACCGCCGACAGAGCCTCTTCCGCTACCTCAGTCGGAACGCCCTTCTGCCTGAGTTCCCACTTGATGCGCGCCTTTCCCATGGCCTTTCCGGCGAGCCTGTGGCTCACCCAGCTTCGGGAGAACTGCGCGTCGTCAATGAGCCCCAGGGCTTCGAGGCGTGTGAGAGTTTCCCCGACGATATCCTCTGCAAAGCCGACCCGCTTGAGCCGCCGGCTAAGCTCCACTCTGCTCCTCGGCCTATACTCCAGCAGCTTCAGGGCTTTCTCTTTCGCCCCGGTGAGCATCTCGGCGCGGGCGATGGCCTGCAGCTCTTCCTCGCCTATTCGCTGTCCGATATACAGGCCCAGATCGGCAATTACCGATTCGTGCACCCCCAGGGCAAACTTACCGTTTACGAAGATCGAGCGGCGGTTTGCCTTCTTTTCCTGCACTTCTATAGAGCTTATTCGCTGCTCAAGAGCCATTGACCTTCTCTGCCTGCCGGGGATTACTCCTCTTCCGCCCCGACTGGAGTCAGGATTACCTTGTCCGTAGCTCCAGAGCGAATTTTCGCATCAAGCTCCTCCATAAGCTCCGGATGCTCTTCCAAATACTGCTTGGCGTTTTCGCGGCCCTGGCCGAGGCGCGTGTCACCGTAAGCGAACCAGGTTCCGACCTTGCTCACCAGGCCGAGATCCGCGCCCATGTCCAGAACTCCTCCGGACCTCGAAATGCCCTTGCCGAACATGATGTCGAACTCCGCCTGCCGAAACGGAGGTGCGACTTTGTTCTTTACGACCTTCACCCTGGCCCGGGAGCCGACCATCTCCGTACCCTGCTTCAGCGTCTCCACCCTGCGGATTTCGAGCCTGACGGATGCCCAGAACTTGAGCGCCCGGCCGCCGGGAGTAGTCTCAGGATTGCCGAACATGACGCCGATCTTCTCGCGGATTTGATTGATGAAGACCACCGCGGTGTTCGATTTGCTCACCGATCCGCCGATCTTTCGCAGAGCCTGCGACATGAGCCTCGCCTGCAGGCCGACATGCGATTCGCCCATCTCGCCCTCGACTTCCGATTTGGGTACGAGCGCCGCGACCGAGTCGAGCACCATGACGTCAACCGCGCCGCTCCTGACCAGGGCATCCACGATTTCAAGCGCCTCTTCACCCGTATCCGGCTGGGATACCAGGAGCGAGTCCACGTCCACGCCGACGTTCCGCGCGTATGCAGCATCCACCGCGTGCTCCGCATCAATGAAGGCCGCGATCCCGCCGGCTTTCTGCGCCTCCGCGATAATGTGGTATCCGAGCGTGGTCTTGCCGGACGCCTCCTGGCCGTAGATCTCGGTAATTCTCCCTCTGGGAATGCCGCCGACCCCCAGGGCGATATCCAGTCCCAGCGATCCGGTGGAGATGACGTCCACAGACAGCCTCGATGTCTGCCCGAGCCGCATGACCGCGCCCTTGCCGAACTGCTTTTCGATCCGGCTGAGGGCTAGTTCGAGAGCTTGCTGCTTCTCCTTGCCGTTTCCCGTCTCCAAAGTAGAGTCTCCTCTCGAAAATCGTTCTTCCGCCCTTGTCCCTCTGAACGGTGGACCAAGGGCGCCAGACTACTTCAATCTGCAATTTGCAATTTGCAATTTGCAATCTCCGTGTATATCGGCCCGGTCGGCCGAAGGTCGCTCCTCATGACGGCGACGCTCTCGGCCCTGAACGAGCCTACATGTTCCTCGCGCAGGCGTTCGATTATCTCCCGGAGCCTGTCGAGCTTCCCCGGCGACTTTACTCTGCCGGCGGTGATGTGCGGGCTGAACGGGCGCTGCTCGCAGCCGAATCCAATGCGCTCCATGGCGGCTTCGATCCGTTCCGCGAGGGCCTTCAACTCCTCGCCGCCTTCTGTGATCCCTATCCAGACGACGCTCGGCCGGCTGGGCTTCGGGAACGCCCCAACTCCCGAAAGCGATACGTCAAAAGGCGCCAGGCCCTTGATGGCTGACTCGGCAGCCCGGACCACCGCTTCCAAACGCTCCGGCTCCACGTAGCCCAGAAATTTGAGTGTGATGTGGAAATTCTCCTCGGGAACCCATTTCACGTCTGCGCCCGAGGCCCCCAGCTTTTCCTCGACCTCTGCGAGTCGGCGGCGGACCTCCGCCGGGATCAGCGCCGCTATGAATGTGCGAACCTTGTCCATGACAACCATCTGCGATCTTGGATGTTAGATTTTGGATATTAGATGTAACGTCGCCGTCCCACCCCTACGTCCGCTATCCAACATCCAACATCTAACATCCCAACAGATACGTTCTGATAAGGTTGAGCGCGGCCTGTGAGGCGCGCTGCTTTATCTCGGCGCGGCTCCCACCAAAAATATTCTTTGTCGAGCTAACGCCCTCAGGTGTTTTCAAAGCCATGTATACCAGCCCAACCGGCTTTTCGGGAGTGCCTCCGCCCGGCCCCGCGATTCCTGTGACGCCCAGGGCGACGTCGGCTCCCGTTCGAGCGGCCGCGCCTTCGGCCATCGCCTCCGCGACCTCCGGGCTGACCGCGCCATGCTTCCGAATAAGCTCCGCCGGTACGCCGAGAAAGTCGGCCTTCGCGGCATTGCTGTATGCCACGATGCCCGCCAGAAAGGTGTTCGAACTTCCCGGCACGTTCGTGATCCTGTGGGCGATCAGGCCGCCCGTGCATGACTCCGCCAGGGCCAGCTTCAACTTGCGCTCGATGAGGCCGTGCACGACGACGGATTCCAGCGTTTCCTCGTCCACGCCATAGATGTAATCCCCCAGGCGCTCGCGGGCTTCGCGCTCCAGATTTGAGATCATCTGCAGGGCGGAGTCCTTATCCGGCGTCTTAGCTGTGATGCGGAAGCTGACCTCTCCGCTCTGCGCGTAAGGCGCGATGGTAGGATTCTCGCCGGCGAGCAGGTCCTGTACTTTCTCTTCGGCGGCCGATTCTCCGATGCCGCACACTCGCAGGATTCTGGATACGATAACTGTTGGGGCGCCGGTTCGCCGCGGCGAACGGCTGAGATAGGGGATAACCGAGTTCTCCACCATTGGAATCAGCTCGGCAGGCGGGCCTGGAAGGGCGATGACAACTTTGCCGCCCTTCTCCACGATCACGCCGGGAGCTGTGCCCGTGCTGTTCGGTATCGCAATACCGGATTCCGGTTTGAGGGCTTGCTTCAGATTGCTCTGCACAACCGGAAGTCCCCGACGCTCGAAAAATGCCCTGATAGCCTTCTCCGAATCGGGGTCCACCACCATCCGCTCGCCGAGGACTTCCGCAATCGTTTCCTTCGTCAAGTCGTCCTGCGTCGGTCCCAGGCCGCCGATGGTTATTACCAAGTCCGCCCCGGATAGCGCTGCTCGCAATGCTTCAGCAAGCCGGGCGGCGTTATCTCCAACCGTCCTACGATGGAATACCTCGATACCGAGAGCAGAGAGCACCCTGCCAAGATAAGGGGCATTCGTATCCACTGTATGCCCCAGGAGAAGCTCGGTTCCCACCGAGATTATCTCAGCGCGCACGCGTATCCTCCGCTTTCACGCGAGCATTATACTTTATCGCTGTCGGAAATTCAAGCCGCGATTTTGCCGCCAACGGGTTGATACACCGTGCGGCCTTTCCTCTACAGGAGGTTGCACTTCTCGCCGACAATTGGTATACGGAAAGTCCCAAAGCAGTTTACCATTAGGAGAGCAGGATGCCGCAGTTAAGGAAAAATCCGGTCACCAGGGAATGGGTAATCATAGCCACCGAGCGAAGCAAGCGACCATCCGATTTCTCGTGGGTCGAGGACACTTCGCACAAGCCAGCATTCAGTGAAGCGTGCCCATTTTGTCCCGGACATGAGGATCAGACTCCGCCGGAGGTGTTGGCCTTCCGCGGGGCTCCGGATACACCGAACTCCCCCGGCTGGTGGATCAGGGTCGTCCCCAATAAGTTCCCCGCGCTTGCAATAGAAGGGGGCCTCGATCGCTCGGGGGTCGGGATGTACGACTTCATGAATGGCGTTGGCGCGCACGAGGTGATAATCGAAACCCCGGAGCATGACAAATGCATGGCGACCATTGCACCCCGCCAGGCGGAAGAAGCCTGGTGGGCATGCTGCTTGCGCATGGTGGATTTGGCAAAGGATCCCAGGTTCAAGTACGTAAGCGTGTTCAGGAATCATGGAAAGACCGCCGGCACATCACTCGAACATCCGCATTCGCAACTCGTCGCGTTGCCCATGGTGCCAATAGGAGTGCGCGCGGAGATCATGGGGGCCGATTCGCATTACGATTTCCACGACCGCTGCATTTTCTGCGACATGATTCGGCAGGAGCGGAATTACGGAGAAAGAGTGGTTGCGGAGACGGATGATTTCCTGGCCTTTGAGCCATTCGCCTCGCGATTTCCATTTGAGACATGGATCATGCCGAAGCAGCACATCAGGTCTTTCTCCGATAACGCAGAGGAGATGATACCGGGATTCGTAAAGGTGCTCCAGAATATCCTGCGGCGCATTGGAAAATGCCTTAACAATCCGCCGTACAATTATACCCTTCACACCGCGCCATTCGAGATCGAGAAGGAGCATATCTTCCACTGGCATCTGGAGATAATGCCCAGGCTTACCATAGCGGCAGGCTTCGAGATGGGGACCGGCATATATATCAATGTCACAGCGCCGGAAGACGCCGCCGCGCACCTCCGCGCCGCCGATCCGGAGGCCGAGCCGGAAGCCGGAGAGACGGTAGCAGCGCCCGCCGTGCACTGATTAAGTACACTAGGGGTCGTTTATACGTTGGCACAGGGACGGCATATCGCCGTCCCTGTGCTGCTTCCAGCCCCGATGAATCCCTCAGCAGTAAAACCGCTCTCCACATCGTTGACCAAAGCCGGGACGGCGCTGCCAAAGCCCTTCTGGGTATATACAGTGGCGGACATCCTTCAAACGCGGGTGAGAGCGACCGTGCATGTGGAAGACCAACACCGCTTTAGCAGCTTCTGGGGTATGCCGCTCCGGGATCTGATGAACCAGTTGAAGGCTGCGCCCGATGGGCTGGCTACGGCGGAGGCCCGGCAGCGTCTCCGCATTTTTGGCCCCAACAGCCTCGCGCGGGAGAGGCGGCTTGCCGTCGTCGAGCTCCTGCGCTTTTTCGCCAATCCGTTAGTCGCAATCCTCATCATCGCCAGCCTGGTATCCCTGGCCCTCGGAGAACGGGTGAACGCAACCATAATCCTCGCTATGGTCTTGATGAGCGTGCTGCTGAACTTCTATCAGGAGTTCCAGGCCAGGAACGCAGTGGAGGCGCTGCGGCGTCGGGTGGCTTCCACGACAGTCGTAGTGCGCGATGGAAAGGAGTGGGAGATACCGGTAGCCAGGCTTGTCCCCGGCGATGTTATAAAGCTGAATGCCGGCAGCCTGGTTCCCGCCGATGCCCGCCTGCTGGAGGCGAAGGATCTCTACGTGCGCGAGTCAGCATTGACCGGCGAATCGCTGCCCGCAGAGAAGAAGGCGGAGGACCTCGCCGGCGGGCCGCACGGCATCACGGATGCCGCGAACAGCGTCTTTTTGGGAACCGCGGTCCAGAGTGGGATCGCCACGGCGGTGGTGGTGCGCACAGGTGGTGCTACCGCATTCGGCGGCATCGCCGCGAGGCTCTTGGAGCGCCCGCCGGAGACCGAGTTCGACCGCGGCATACGGCATTTCGCGCTGCTAATCACGCGAGTGATCCTGCTGCTCGTTCTCTTCGTCTTCCTGGTGAACGCCGGCTTCAGGCGGCCGCCGCTGGAGTCGCTGCTCTTTGCGGTCGCCCTGGCCGTGGGGTTGACACCGGAACTCCTGCCGATGATCATTTCCGTCACCCTGGCCCAGGGCGCAAAGCGTATGGTATCGAAGAAAGTGATCGTGAAGCAGCTCGCGGCAATAGAGAATTTCGGCAGCATGGAGATATTGTGCTGCGACAAGACCGGCACCCTGACGCTGGGCGAAGTGGCGCTCGAGAAACACGTCAACGTACATGGTGACGAGAACGACCGCGTGCTGAGGATGGCCTACCTCAACAGCTTCTTTGAGGCCGGAGTGAGGAGCCCGCTGGATGATGCAATCCTCCAGCACGATCATCCCGATATCCACGAGTACAGCAAGATTGACGAGATTCCGTTCGACTTCGACCGCAGGCGCCTCTCGGTAGTCGTGCAGCGAGCCGGCGAGCGCCTCCTCATCACCAAAGGCGCGGTGGAGAACGTCTTCGATGTCTGCAGTTCGGTAGATCTGGGCGGCGACGTGCTGCCCTTCGATGAGGAGCGCCGGGGGGCGGCTGAGGCCACCTATCAGGGCCTCAGCTCCGATGGCTATCGCGTTCTCGGAGTGGCCGTGCGGCCTGTGCCGACGCGGGACGCCTATCACAAGGATGACGAGCAGAAGATGATGCTGATCGGGTTCGCGGCCTTTCTCGATCCGCCGAAGCAGGGCGTCGGTCGCACGCTCCAAGCCCTGCGCAGCGACGGCATCGAGGTGCTCATAATGACCGGCGACAACGAGTACGTGACGCGGAAGACCGCCCTGGACGTCGGGCTTTCGGCTGATCGCATTATCACAGGGACGCAGGTGGATTCGATGGATGACGCCGCGCTGGCTTACCAGGCGGAGCATGGTGCCATATTCGCGAGGGTATCGCCGGAGCAGAAAAACCGGGTGATCGTCGCGCTGAAGGCCAGAGGGCGCGTGGTCGGCTACCTCGGCGACGGAATCAACGACGCGCCGTCAATGCATACCGCCGACATCGGCATATCCGTCGTGAATGCTGTGGACGTAGCCAAGGACGCTGCGAGGATCATCCTGCTGGAGAAGGATTTGGGCGTGCTGCATGACGGCGTCATCGAGGGGCGGCGCAGCTTTGCGAACATTATGAAATACATCACGATGGGCACAAGCTCCAACTTCGGCAACATGTTCAGCATGGCCGCGGCATCGCTCTTCCTGAAGTTCCTGCCAATGCTCCCCACTCAAATACTGCTGAACAACTTCCTCTACGATACCTCTCAGTTGAGCATCCCAGGCGACAACGTTGATGCGGCGCTGCTGCGGCAGCCCAAACGCTGGCGCACCGACTTCATCCGCCAGTTCATGGTCATCATTGGGCCGATCAGCTCGATCTACGATTTCCTCACCTTCGGCATCTTACTCGGCGTTTTCCGTGCGGGAGAGCAGATGTTCCATACCGGTTGGTTTGTGGAGTCGCTGGCCACGCAGACGCTGGTCGTCTTCGTCATCCGCACGGCGGGTAATCCACTGAAGAGCCGGCCAAGCCGCCAGTTAATAGCCACCATGCTGGCCATCGTGATTATCGCTTCAGTGCTGCCCTACACCCGGCTTGGGCTTCTGCTCGGATTCACGCCGCTGCCTCCCTCGCTTCTGATCGCTATAGCCCTGCTGACTTTGACCTACCTGGCCCTGGTGCAGCTTGTGAAGACATGGTTTTACCGCCGCCACGCCCTTATATAATGCGTCGCGACTGCGTGAAAGCCAGGCGGCTTGGCGACGCTATTTCACACGCTGCCGCACAAGGGTCTTGCGAACCGCTTCTCCCACCGTCAGCAGCGCGATAAGGACCACCATGACCGCGCCGCTTGAGAGCGATTCCCCCTGCACGGCGGATGCGACCAGCACCGCCCCGCCTGCCTTGGCGCTGCCGACAATGGCCCTCAGCTCGGCATCGGTCAGGTCTTCCTTGCCTTCAGGCCCTGTCTCCACAGCCTGGTTGTTCAGGAGGATTCTCAAGTTCCCCAGGCGCTGGTACTTGTTGAGCTCTGGACGGGCGGCGAGCAGCTTGAAGTGCGCGTTGCTGAACTGCTTTATCTGCACTGCCTTCAAGGCTTGAGCTTCCGCCTGGCTGTCCACCCACTGGCTGCCTCGCTGGTAGAACGTGCGCGTGCCGATGTTCTGGATTCGGTCAACCGCGACAGGCTTACCTGCCTTATCGAAATACGCGCGGACATTGCCGAGCCTGCCGCCATATTGGGTGCCTGCCGGCTGCATCGGCGCTGCACCGGGAGCCGCCATAACCTGGGCCTGCTGCTTCAGCGCGTTGGCGTTCATGCTTTGGGATACGCCCCATGAACCTACAGGCGCTATGCGTGCGGACCCCATCATTCTCACAGCTCTCGCGTGCCCATCTGCAATTGTCACCATGGGCTCGTCCACGAAGAACGATGTGAATTCCGTCGGTATGCCCCAGTCCTTGGATAGCTGGACGATCTCCTTGATCAACTCGTCGCTCCTGTGCAGGCGAACCTGGTCCAGGAGGAAGCCGATCTTCCGCGCGGCCCAAATCTGCGGGATGAAGTCCTTCTCCCTGTCCTCCGCGGGCATGTTGGCCGTCGTGTCCCAGCTACGGACGCCCTTTGCCGTCTTGCCGGACAGCGTGAAAGTCGCCCTTCCTTGGCCGTCGTACCTGCCGAGGATGATAAGTTGCGTCCCCTTGAACAGGTCGGGCAGCGGATCGGACGGAAACATCTCGGAAATCCGCACGCCCGCAGCCTTGACGCTCAGGTCGGTCAGCACAGGCTCGCTCACCCGTGCAAAGAAGCTGGATACCTTCGCCTCGATGTCCTCGTTCGGCAGGACGTACTCCGGCTGGCCGCCCGTCTGCTCGGTCATAAGGTCGAGCAAGTGCGTATTCACGTCATAGCCGACTCCAAAGGTGAAGGCCCTCGCGCCGCCTTTGTTGGCTTCTTTGGCGTTTTTGAGGATGTTCTCGATGTTCTGCTCGCCGACCGTCGGCAGCCCGTCCGTGATGAACACGACAAAGTTGCGGCTCGATTTCTCAGAATAGAGCTTCAACGCCTTCAGCAGCGCGTCGTTCAGGTTCGTGCCGCCCGAGGCATCCAGGCGCTCCACGACATCGAGCGCCTCCTCAACGTTCGCCTTCGATGTCGGCTTCAGGCCCTCCCACAGGAGGTCGGGGCTCTCGTTGAACGTGATGAGATTGAAGCGATCCTGCGGCTTCAGCGAGTTCAGGCAGTATTTGAGCGCGCCCTTCGCCTGGACGATCTTCTCGCCCGCCATGCTGCCCGTCCGATCGAGCACGAAGACGACGCTCTTGGGCATGACACGGCCATCTTCGCCTGCCTTCGGGCTGGCGAGGAGCATGAAGTAGCCTTTGCCCTTACCATCGTTGAACGCCAGCACATCGAGCGGGATTTCACTGCTCTGCAGGCTGTAGTAAAGGATAAGGTCCTGGTCCGGCTTCACATTCTTCGCGGTCCAGGTGACGGTCGCTTCGGTGGGCCTTCTCTGCTCGGTCTGCACGACGTGAGAGGGAGAATACATGTTGCTGATCGGAGTCTTCGCCCTCAGATGTATTGTCACCCGCACATCGTCGAGCGGCTTCGCCGAGAAGCGCTCGGTGCTGAGCGGATAGACGTAGCGGCATAGGTTGTTCGTCTTGCCGACAAGCTCCGTGTATTCGAGGCGGATGCGCTTATCCCCGTTCGCCGGGATGGGATAGACCCTCGCCCGGAAGGTATTGCGATCCATGTACTCCAGGAGCGCCGGGTCCTTGCGCCGGCGCACGATGGACTCGTAGAGCCTGCGGGCCTCATCGCGGTCGAGGATTTTGCCCTGCTGCTCGGTCTCGCCGATGAACATGGAGAACTTATGGATCGCGGCGCCCTTCGGCAGCGGGAAGATGTACGTCCCCTCCTCCTCGCGGCTGGTCTCGTTGTGGAATATCTGGTCAACTTTCGTGGTCGCGGCCTGGCCCTCGATGAAAACGTCCACGTGGTGGTATTTCACCGAGAAAACATCCCCCGTCGGCTGCCGGACCGGGATCAGAATGCCGTCAGCCAGCGCACAAGACGCACTCACCGCGAGAAACAGGGCGAAAAGTGTAGTTAGACATAGATTTCGGATGGGATTCGACATCTCGGATTCCTCCTTGGATCGGAAATATGGCTGCTCTATCCCATTAGACGCTGGAACGAGGAGGAACCTTCACACGGAAGAGGGGCGTATTTTTCCCTTCCCGTTTCGGGAAGGGGGGTCAGGGGGTTAGGTTGATCCCATTCACCAATGCGGCATCCGCATCGGGTTACGTTGGCTGTTCCGGGGCTGGGACATAATTGCGTCCGACAGCCTGACCCTGCCCGTGCGGTTAAAACCACGGCAACCGATTACACAAAGCATCGGGAAGTATGTAGTGGCTGTCCCTCCGTGGCAGCCATGCCTGCCGAAGGCAGGCCGACCAACGAATCACCCCCGCCTGCGGCGGGGGTGGCCGGGACAGAGCCGCGGCCACTACTCTCCGGTGCTGCGGATAGCCCGCGAATTTATTCGCACGGGCCATCAAAACAGCCCAGGTATTTTTCTCCCACGCTCCTGCCCCAATCAAGACACCTAACCCTTGGGCTTAGGACGCGGCTGATCGGGAGTTCCATTGCGCCAATGGAGAAGCCCGCGCTCCTCCATTGGCACTAGCTGAGACCAGGGATCCAGGAGCTCCGGTGCAATCGGATTCTGAGCGGATGGATTATGAACAAACCATGCGTGAGGGCGGTCGCCGCGGGACCGAAGCACGCCGACAGCCCCGATGCGGGTCATTTGTTTCGGCCCAAACTTGCCGTCGCGCAGACGGACCCATTCTGCTTTGCCGATTGGTCCGCTCGCATTCATCGGAATGGTTACAACCTCGGTACCCCATAGGGCCTCTTTTAAGTGCGTGTACTCTATGCCTGGCCGTCACCAGTCTACCATAAGCGCCAGATTCGTATGCCCTCTGTCTAACTGCTTGCAGCAAGCACTAATGCCTTGCTGGAGTCGACGCGTAGCTGGCCTGCCGGGGCCCATATATCTACCTGGCGGATTGCCGCCTACAAGCGTCTTGACCTCGCAGTAGAGAGGAGTTCCCTTCAGCGGGCATTTGAAGTCGGCTCCCCCGTCGGCACAGCGATACTCTACCTCCTCATCCAGGTTCTCATATAAGAAGTGCCCTGCCATCAATTCACCAGCTACTTGCAGGAAACTCGCGCGATTGTTCACCGTTGTCCTGAGCCTTTGGCGGAAATGGTCACCGCAGCACTTCTCTTCGGCTAGCGCGAACCATTTTGCGAGCGCGAGCTGAAAGTCCCGACAAACCTCATCTGTTAAGATGTACGAGACGTCCTTATCCGCCGGCCCGTCTGAGACAAGGCATTTTCCCTGCTCGAGCCTGGCGATCTCCGCTTCGGAGAAAATAGTTGTAAGGGGATTTTGATTATCCATGTGACTCCCCAGCCCTACTTCACCAATTCCAGCTTCTGGCGGCCTGTTCATATTTGCGCATTGCAAATGCCTCCGTGCAACTATCGTTCAATAGCTAATGTTCCGTGCCATAAGGGAATTCCCTTCTTTGAGGAGTCGCTGCCCATCGAAGCGGCGCTGGTTCCTGACCTCCCCACCTCCGGCCGGACTACGCAGGACTCGGTATGCTCGGCGGCGAAGGAGTATGGGGGTATGGCAGAGTTGACCGGAGAACATCCAACATCCAACATCCAGTATCGCTCCTCACGGTCTACGAGTACGAGTAGGATTCACGAGTATGAGAGCTGCAGGAATTATCATCTTAATAGTCGTATTGGGCGTCGCCGCAGGCGGGGTATCCGCCGGCGAGTATCGGGGGCGATACTGCAGCGGCAGGGGCGACGTGGAATACCTGCGCCTGATTGACCGCTCCTTCGACTTTTTCCACCCGAACCCGGATTCGCCGAATGTCTCGATGCTTTACTACCCGGATTGGGACTGCCTGATCGAGGGCACGAGATGGCCGGGCTGGTGGGTGCAGAATTCCTACGGCCCGACCTACTGTGCTCTGCCGTTCCTGCAGGAGCCCTGGCTGACCTTCCTCCAGAACTCGCAGGACATGTGGTTCAAGCACCAGGGCGACGGGAAGAAGAAGTGCATCCACACAGGCTTCATCGCCCCGGAAGGCGCATTGTGCGATGTCGCCAAGCCCACAGGCGCGATATACGTCCAGGGAGATTGCAACTGGAAGATTCATGATTGGGGGTTCGAATTCACCGCCGCCGGAGTGGTCATGCAGGCGGAGCTTCTGCTTATCAGCCGCGACCGGGATGCCATACGCCGCTATCTGCCTAATCTGGAGCGTGCGTGCAGCTTCATCGAGACTCGCCGCGATCCGAAGAACGGGCTTTTCCTGACCGGGCCGGCGTCGAACCTGCTAGCGCCGAGTTACGGCGGAGTGCGCCTGCCCGACGGCACTTTCGGGAAGGGATACCTGGCCGGGTTGTCGGTTACATATCTGGCAGCCCTCGATCGGATGGTGGAGTTGGAGAAACTCGCCGGGAGTGAGGGGAAAGCGGCGCTCTACGAGTCGCGGCGGAAGAAGACCCAGGAGTCCCTCGCGCAGTTGGTGACGCCGGACGGCTATTTCGTGAAGTCGCTGGAGCCGAACGGCACGAAGCACGGCGTTCTGGGCCGGGAGAAATACGGATATTTCGAGTCCGTCGTCAATGTAGACGCCATCGCCTTCCGCGCGGCTGGTCAGGCACAGTCGGAGAAGATATACGCCCGGATCGCCTCCCTGCGGGAGCTGCGCCCATACGACTTCATCATAACCAACCACCCTTCGCTCGATGACACCTACGAGGCATGGGGCAGCGGGGATTTGAGCGGCATCTGGGAATACGGCCGCTGGGTGAATGGCGGCGCGTGGTCAACCGTCGAGGCGCGCGCGATACTGGCCTACTACCGGCTCGGCAAGTATGAGGACATCCGCCGCTCGAATCTGCGCTCCCTGAATTTCGCCGATGACTTCCAGATGGACGCGCCGCTCAAGGATTTCGGCAAAACCGTGTGGTTCCACAAGCGGCTCACGAACCTCTGCTACGACGCCCTCGGAATCCCTGCGGCCGCCGTGCGCGGGCTTTTCGAGTATGTCTACCGGGCGGACGGCCTGACGCTTTACCCGCATATACCGCCCTCGATTCAGGAGTACGCCCAGAAGGAGCCGATTCGCTGGGGAGAGAAGAGGATCAGGCTCTCAGTGAAGAATGGCGGCCCTCGGATCGGGTCGCTCAGGGTGAACGGCCGCAGATGGAGCGTGAATGCGCCGGATCACGTGACCCTCCCCTACGAAGCCCTGCCGAAAGACGCGCGGGTTGAGTTCGTAATGGAAGGCGGATGGCCGTCTTGCGAGATAGGGCGATCCGCCACGGCCTCGGTGGACAATCCGGTGAAACTAGTCGAGCTTCCCGAGAGTTTGAGGAAGCCGTTCCACGTGCTAAGCGCCGTGCAGAAGCGGCTGCGCAAGGAAGCCGATGCCGACTACGAGCGGGCATACGTGGCGGAGGCGCTTCGGACATTCGATGCCTACCGGATGCGTGCCTCCAGAGATGCCGCAGGAGCATACAGCCAAATGACGCCCGAAAAGCGCGCAGAAATCCTGAAGATATACGAGGACGCGGCGCTGAATCTCTACAGGGGCTTCGATGCGCTGATGAAGCGTTATGCCGCCGGGGTGTACGCCCGATTGCAGAAATAGCCTGGCGTGCGCGCAAGGCGCCTTCCCATCATCCGTCGGGTGAACAGCCCGGCCTATCCATGTCATTCTGAATCTGCGTTCGATGTTTGTTGCGTCTTCCCCGCGGCGATCAACTCTCTGGCCTCGACTACCTGCAGGCTCAGGGTCTTCTGGGTACTGAGAAAATGCTTCAGGATATCAACCCCTTCGGTGGTCTTTCCAGTCGAGCAGAGGCACACGCCGAGGTTGAAGTCGGCTGGCGCGTGAAGAGGATGTGTCTCGGGAAGCAGGTCAAGCGCCACTCTATACTGCGCTATAGCGTCCTCGAAGCGATGGGGGTTGATACGTTGGTATGCCTCAGCCAGGTAGTAATTGGCATACAAAGCGTAGACCGAGTTGGGATATTCCTGAATGAGGGTCTTGAAAGCCTCTATCTTCTTGGGCCCGGCGGAATGTCCGGGATCTGCGAAATAGTCCCATGCATCGCGTGAACCCCAAACCGAGAATGCGGCAGCATCATCCCCAGTTGGCGCTTCAACTCTCAAAGAGACGGTGTTGGATGTGAGTTTACCGCGCCAGATATTGGCCTTCGTGAATTCTATGTCGTTCTTATAGGTAGCGGTAATCTCGTAAGTCCCCGGAGTCCGCATCACGAAGTTCAACTGCGAATCCTTTCCTTTACCGATCACCCCCACGATAGGATTGACGACGTGATTCCAGGTTTTGCCTTGTGGGATCACTGCCGGAGTTGCTGTAGTGTCAGAGTTCAGCTCTGCACTAACTCCTGGGGCGAAGTTATAGATTGTGCCATCAGGACGCTTGATTGTAAAGCCGATGAAATCGAATTCAGTAGCCAGCCTTGGGAAGAAGGCTATGTCCTCGTTCGATACGTTTGTGAATTCGCAGTTGATGAGCACAGGTTCTCCGATCGTGAAAACACTCTTCGGCAAAGAGATTTTCATCTCCAGTTTGGGAGTGTTCCCACTCTGGCAAACGCCTGCCGTTGCGAAGGAAAGGAGAAGCACTGCCAAACACATTCCCAGGAAGCAAAAGCGGAGCTTGTCCGGTACAGCCGATTGTGCGTTCATAGCAAACCTCCTCGTAATCAGTATACCGCCTTACCCTTGCCAGGTGCGTGGAATCCTTTATCGAAGCTTCTACCGCGGTATGTCGAAGGCGCTTGGCAAGCGGTCCACCGGGACTAGCGAAGATCGCCCAAACCCCTGGACTCCTCCCAGATTTGGACTAATCGGCGCGTCGCTTCCGCCATATCGTCCGCGCAGACCACGGCTGAGATGACCGCCGTTGCATCGGCGCCTGCCTTTGCGACCTGAGCTATGTTGCCCTCGTTAATCCCACCGATAGCGACAACCGGCAATCCGCCGGATGCGGCTCGCATGATGGCTATCCGGCCTGTGCCGACGGGTTTGCCCGCATCCGCCTTCGTGGAGGTAGCGAAGATCGGTCCCACACCCAGGTAATCGGCGCCGTCCACCCGTGCCTGGGCTGCTTCTTCGGGCGTGGCGACGGACACGCCGAGAATCTTGCCGGGCAAAAGAGAGCGGACCTCGGAAGCAGGACGGTCGTTCCGGCCTATATGGAGGCCGTCGGCGCGGCAGGCGAGGGCAACCTCTATGCGGTCATTGACGATGAACAGCGCTTCGGCTGCGGATGCAAGCTCGCGAATTCGGCGACCGGCACGGATCAGATATTCGTCCGGCGCATGTTTATCCCTCAACTGGATGACTGAAGCGCCGCCCGCCAGTGCCGCCCCCGCAATTTCCACGTGAGTCCTGCCGGGCGCAAGCTCTTCGTCTGTGATTACGTAGATGCCCTTTATCATCGGAGGTTGCCGCCATGCAAGCACGCTGTGTGGTTTACAATCTCAAACACAGAGGGGGGTGCAGCAAGCTGCACCCCCCTTTACTATCGAGCCCGTTTACCGGGATCCGGGTGGCGGTGGCGGCGGTGTCGGCTGAGGAGCTGGAATTGGAACAGGAGCGCCAGGTGGGGCAGCGCCGGATGGGCTTGGGGGCGGCGGTGAGGTAGCTGGTATAGATGGTGAGCGGAAGACGAAATACCATATAAGAGCGAAGGCGAGAGCGAGAACCAAAATAATCACAACCACTGCCACGGCTGGACTGATCTCAGCTTTCGGATCGAGTTTTGGCATCAAAATACCTCCCTACGGCTAGTTTCGAGAAAACCACAAGCAAATATTAGCACTTCAATTTTTACTTGTCAAGCCTTGGATTCATCCCGCTGCTGCTGAACGGACGTCGAGGACATGTTAAACCGGTTCATTGCTCGCTCAACGCCGGCCGTGAGAATCGCCTCGATTGCATCTACCGCTCCCTTAACAACCTCTGAGACTATTCTCCGCTCCTCCCTCCGAAACCTGCTCAGCACGTAGTCAACCATTTCGCCCTCGGGCGATCCAATACCAATGCGGATCCTGGCAAACTCCTCCGTGCCGAGGCTGTGAATGATGGAGCGAAGTCCCTTATGTCCGCCAGCCGATCCCCAGGCCCTGATTCGCAGACGCCCCAGCGGCAGATTCACATCGTCGCATATGATTATTATGTCGGAAAAGTCAAGGTTGTAGCGTCGGACTAGGCCTCCGACCGCCTGGCCGCTTAAATTCATGAACGTCAATGGCTTTGCAAGCACGACCTCCTTCCCGCCGATGACCCCCTCGCCGACCAGGGCTTTATTACGCCTCGACCTGACGTGTATGCCGTGCCGCCGAGCAAGAATGTCAATTGCGGCAAACCCAACATTGTGCCTTGTCCCCTGGTATTCTCTCCCAGGATTTCCTAAACCGACGATAAGCTTCACTCTAACAATACTCTTTGAACAGTTCGCTCACCGACTGATCTCTGTGTATCCTGCCGATGGCATCCGCTAGGAGACGCGCCACAGAGAGAACTGTGATCCTGCCGCTCTGTTTTTCCGGCCCAAGAGGTATCGTATCGGTGACCGCTATTTCCTCGATGGGAGCTACTTCAAGGCGCGCTGCCGCATCCCCCGAGAGCACCGCATGAGTGCAGCACGCGTAAACCTTCTTCGCGCCGCGTTCCATCAACGCGAACGCACCGTGCGTTATGGAGCCGCCGGTATCAATTATGTCATCAATCATTACGGCAATCTTGCCCTCGACATTGCCGATGATTTCCATAACTTCAGCATGGTTCGGCTCCGGCCGCCGCTTTGCAATGATGGCTATCGGAGCCCCAAGCATCTCCGCAAGCACCCTGGCCCTCACAACACCCCCAACATCGGGAGACACCACTACCGTATTTCCATCGCTCAGTCCCCTATTAGTGAGGTGGCTGGCGATTATCGGTGCGGCAGGCAGGTGGTCCACGGGAATGTCGAAGAACCCCTGGATCTGCTCGGCATGCAGATCCACGGCCAGAATCCGGCTTGCACCCGCGACGATCAGCAGGTCGGCCACCAGTCTTGCAGTCACCGGCTCGCGGGGCTTGACCTTCTTGTCCTGCCTGGCGTATCCATAGTAAGGGATGACACAGGTGATGCGCTCGGCGGACGCCCGCCGGAAAGCATCAAGCATAATCAGCAATTCCATGATGTTCTCGTTGACGGGGCAGCAGGTTGACTGCACGATGAACGCATCCATGCCCCTGGCGCTTTCATCCAGCTTGACCCGTATCTCGCCATCCGAGAACCTGGAGACTACCATCTTGCCGAGACTGAGTCCCAATTCGCGGGCGATGCTCTCGGCCAGCCTGGGGTTCGAATTACCGGCAAATACCCGTAAGTTGTCCTGCTTCGGCATTTCTATCCTCCCTGTCCCTTCTGCTCACGCCGTCGTTTGGCCCAGCCTTCCTTCACTGTCTGCTTGCATCGGGCGATCGCCAAAGAGTCGCCCGGAACATTCTCAGTCACCACGGAACCCGCCGCGACCAGCGCGCCATCGCCGATCTCGACCGGCGCTACCATGGTGACATTCGAGCCTATGAAGACATTCCTTCCAATAATCGTGCGGTGCTTCGCGAAGCCATCGTAGTTGCAGGTAATGGATCCAGCCCCAATGTTCGTGTGCTCCCCGACAACTGCATCGCCTACATACGTCAGATGGGACATTGATACGGAATCGCCGATCTCCGCGTTCTTGGCCTCGACGAAGTCGCCGATTTTAGCTTTCTTCCCGATCCGGCAGCCCGGCCGTATATTTGCAAAGGGTCCGATCCTCGTGCCATCGCCAACGATGCTGTCCGCTATGTTGGAGAATAGCACTGTCACCTCGTTCCCCAGCCTGGCGTTCACCAGGCGGGTGGATGGGCCGATCGTGCATCCTTCGCCGATTACGCTCCCCTTTTCTATAACCGTCTGGGGATGGATCACCGTGTCCGGCCCGATACGAGCGTCGAAGTCCACGTATGTGGAAGAGGGATCAATAAGCGTGACGCCGTCCAGCATCAGCCGCTCGAGAATCCGCGACCTGACGATGCCGGCCAGGTGCGCCAAATCCGCACGGTGGTTAATTCCTAAAACAACGTCAGAATCCCCGGAGACGACCGCGGCTACCTTGCGTCCATCCGCCGCCATCAGACCGATCGCGTCGGTGAGATAGTATTCGCCCTGCGCGTTTGCAGGAGTGATCCGAGCGAGGCAGTCCCGAAGAACGGGAAGCTTGAAGCAGTATATTGACGTGTTGATCTCGCGGATTTGCCGCTCCTCCGACGAGGCGTCTTCGGCCTCGACGATACCGCGAACCGATCCATCCGGGGTGCGGAGAATGCGCCCGTACTGGCCCCCGTCATCGAGGACGGCGGTAAGCACAGTGGCATCCGCGCCTGACGACCGATGCTCGCCGGCCAGCCGCTTCAGGATTTCCGGGCTTACAAGCGGTGTATCTCCCGCAAGCGCCAGGACATCCAGATCGCTCTCACCCAACAGCGCGACAGCCCGCTTGCAGGCATCGCCTGTGCCAAGCTGCCGCTCCTGCACGACGTACCTGACGTCGCTGCCGAGACCCTCGCGTACCTGCTCGGCGCCATGGCCGATTACGACTATGCAATCCTCGACGCCGCTATCCTTGCAGGCGTCTATGACGTAGCGTGTCATCGGCTTGCCGCAGATGAGGTGCAGGGCCTTCGGAAGCTTCGATTTCATCCGAGTGCCCTTCCCCGCGGCGAGAATAATCCCCACCATACCTGGCATCAAGTCACTCCTGATTCCTCGATATAAACAGCAAGCCCGTCTGTTTACCCCGGATTATGCGGTAAGCAGGTGGTAAATGCCCCCGCGTCGAAGCGGGACATCGGCAAAACTAACCAAATCGAGGGACACATACCGGGTAAATCAAGGATAGCATAGCCGGCGGGAGAGGTCAACCCGGGCCTAAAG
>Ga0315291_10002329_pt1 | contig 24963 bp, 18 predicted proteins | sample YL17G12_20_MG_FD_203070 | JGI IMG/M metagenome (GOLD analysis project Ga0315291, IMG submission 203070) | Sediment microbial communities from Yellowstone Lake, YNP, Wyoming, USA - YL17G12_20 | ecosystem: Environmental > Aquatic > Freshwater > Lake > Sediment | place: USA: Wyoming | collected...
CAGGCGGTCACGCGCGCCATCGCCGACCAGTCCCGCACCATCCGTGTCCCGGTGCACATGATCGAGACCGTCCGTGAGCTGAACCGAGTGAAACGGGAGTACATCCAGCAAAACGGTGCCGCCCCGAGCCTGGAGGACCTCTCCAAGCTGACCGGCATGTCGATCGACAAGATCAAGAAGGTGGAGAACGTCTCTCAGTACACCGCCTCGCTCGAGCGGCCGATCGGCGAAGAGGACGAGGACACGCTCGGCGACTTCATCGAGGATCCCTCGTCGCCCTCGCCGACCAAGGAGACGTTCCGCATGTTCTTGAAGGAGCAGCTCGGACGCGCCCTCGATCAGCTCGACGAGCGCGAGCGGGAGATCCTCAAGCTCCGCTACGGCCTCGACGACGACCACCCGCGCACCCTGAAGGACGTCTCGCTCAAGTTCAACATCACCCGCGAGCGGGTGCGCCAGATCGAGATCAAGGCGATCGAGAAGTTGAAGCACCCCTCGCGCCGCGCAGAGCTGAGGCGCTTCCGCGAGCTCCTCTTGGGAGAGGACTAGGGCATGCCGTCGCTCGGCCCGCGCGAGGCCCCGCGACCGTCTCGGACCGTCGAGGCCGCAAGCCAGAGCGAAACCGTACTCGTCCTCCTCGGGCCAACCGCCGTCGGGAAGAGCCGGGTCGCGATCGAGGTCGCCCGGCGCCTCGACGGAGAGGTGATCTCCGCCGACTCGCGCGCCTTCTTCCAGGGCCTCGACATCGCGACCGACAAGGTCCCCCCTTTGGCCCGGCGAGGGGTCCCGCACCACCTGATCGACCAGGTCGAGCCGACCGGCCGCTACGACGCCATGGCCTTCCGCCAGGACGCGGATCGACTGATCGGCGAGATCGCGGGGCGCGGCCGTGTGCCGATCGTGTGCGGCGGAGGAACCCTCTACCTGGGCGCGATCTTGCGCGGCCTCTTCGCCGGCCCCGCGGCCGACCTCGCCCTGCGCCGGGACCTCGAACTCCTCTCTCCGGCCGCGCTCCACGCGCGCCTCAAGACGGTCGACCCGCGGGCCGCGGCGCGGATCCACCCCAACGATCGCCTCCGCCTCGTGCGCGCCCTCGAGGTGCACGCGCTCACAGGCCGGCCGATCAGCTCCTGGCAGGAGGAGGCCAAGCCGCTTCCCTACCGGTTCATCCCCTTCGGGCTGACGCGGGAGAGAGAGGACCACAAGGCCGCGATCGCCGCCCGGGTCGAGACGATGCTCGCGCGCGGCCTCCTCGCCGAGGTGGAAGGGCTGCGCCAAAGAGGGTTTGACCGGACGGCTCAGGCCTTTCGGACGGTCGGGGTGCGCGAGGCGTTCGACTTCCTCGACGGGGAGATCTCGGAGGAGGAGCTCGAGGAGTCGATCGTGCGGAATACGTGGTCGCTCGCCCGCCGCCAGATGGCCTGGTTCCGCGCCGACAGGAACGTCGCCTGGATCGACGTCACCGGCCGCTCGCCGAAGGACGTGGCGCATGAGATCGCGACGCGGTTCGCTCAGGAGAGAGGGCGAGAGCGCGAGGAGACGCATGCCGGATAGCCAGCACGAGACGCTCGTCCTGACGAGCCAGGCCCAGCGCGAGGCCGACCGCTCGGCCGAGGCGGCCGGAGCCTCCTCTGAGGTCCTGATGGAGAGCGCCGGGAGAAGCGCCGCCAAGGTGATCCTCGAGCGGGCCGACTTCAAGAGGCCGCTCGTCGTCGCCGGCCGCGGGGGAAACGGTGGCGACGCGCTCGTCGTGGCGAGGCACCTCTTCGAGAGCGGGGCGGACGTGACCGTCCTGGCTCTGTGCCGTCCCGAAGACCTCTCGCCGACGACGGCCTTGATGGCGCGCCGCTTGGAGGAGGTCGCCCCGGGCCGGCTCCGCTTCCTCGGCAAGGACCTTGGGCCTCTCGAAGAGCGCCTCGCCGAGTGCGACGGGGTGATCGACGGCCTCTTCGGAAGCGGCCTCGACCGGCCGCTCGCCGGCCGAGACGCCGAGGCCGCTGCGCTCATCAATGAAGCCGGGCGCGAGACGGTCTCGCTTGACCTTCCCTCGGGCCTTCCCTCCGACCAGGGAGCCCCCCTGGGAGAGGCGGTCGAGGCCGACCTCACGATCGCCATGGAGTTCTTGAAGCCCGCGCACCTTCTCTTCCCGGCCCGCTCCTTCTGCAGCGAGATCGAGGTGGCGAGGGTCGCCTACCCCGCGGAAGTCCTCGAGCGCCTGGTCCCGCTCGCCCGCGTTCTCACTCAGGCCGGCGCCGCGGCGCTCCTTCCCGCGCGTCGGCCGGACGGCCACAAGGGAACCTTCGGCCACGTCCTCGTCGTAGCCGGGTCGCGGGGGATGAGCGGTGCGGCGATCCTCTGCGCGCGCGGGACGCTCCGCGTCGGAGCCGGGCTCGTCACGATTGCCTGTCCGGCCTCGATCCAACCGATCGTCGCGACCGCCCTCCCCGAGGCGCTCACTTTTGGCCTTCCCGAAGAGGATGGCCACGTCGGCCCGGACGCGGCGGCCGCCCTCGAGCCGGCCCTCGACGCGGCGAGTGTCCTCGCGATCGGGCCGGGCCTGGGAAGGTCGCAGGCCGCCTCCGAGCTCGTCGGGGCACTCCTCGCGCGATCGAACGTCCCGCTCGTCCTCGACGCCGACGCCCTGTTCGCCCTCGCCTCGCATCGAGACTGGCTCAAGCGCGCCGCTGGCCGCGCCGTCCTCACCCCCCATCCCGGGGAGATGGCCCGGCTCGTCGATCGATCGGCGGACGAGGTCGACCGGGACCGAGTCGAGACGGCGCGGGCCTTCGCGCGGGAGCACGGGGTCGTCCTCCTCCTCAAGGGGAGGCCGACCGCGATCGGATTGCCGGACGGCGAGGTCTTCCTGAACGGAACCGGGAACACCGGCCTCGCCAAGGGCGGAAGCGGGGACGTGCTGACGGGAGTCGTCGCTGGATTCCTCGCGAACGGCGCCTCGCCGGCCGACGCCGCAGCCCTCGGCGCCTACGTCCACGGCGCCACAGCGGACCTTCTCGCGCGCGAGATCCCGGAGCGCTCGATGCTGCCGAGCGACCTCGTCGAGGCCCTGCCGCTCGCTCTCGCCGAGATCGAGCGATGAGGCTCGTCGACACCCACGCCCACCTCGACGACCGCCGCTACGACCCCGACCGCGACCCGGTCATCGCCCGCGCCGCGGCAGAGTCCATCGCGATCGTCACGGTGGGGGCCGACCTCTCCTCAAGCGAGGCGGCGGTCCGGCTCGCCCGGGAGAACCCTCTCGTCTGGTGCTCCGTGGGCGTCCACCCACACGACTCAAAGACGCTCGATCGCGCCGGCCTTGCCCGTCTTCAGTCGCTCGCCGCGGAATACCGGGTCGTCGCGATCGGCGAGATCGGCCTCGACTACTACCGCGACCTCTCCCCCCGCGACGTCCAGCGCCGCGTCTTCATCGAACAGCTTGCCCTCGCCCAAGAGCGGCGTCTCCCCGTCATCCTGCACAATCGCGACGGGACCGAGGATCTCCTGCGGATCCTGGGCGAGGTCAAGCTCCCTGCGGGAGGGGTCATCCACTCCTTCCTCGGCGACGAAGCACTCGCCAGGCGGTTCCTCAAGCTCGGCCTCTACCTCGGGATCGGCGGCCCCATCACCTACCCGGCGAACGACCTCCTCCGCCAAGCCGTCGCCGTGGTCCCTCTCGAGCGGATCCTCCTCGAGACCGACTGCCCGTATCTCACGCCCGTCCCCCACCGCGGGAAGCGCAACGAACCCACCCACGTTGCCCTCGTCGCGCAGGAGGTTGCCCGCGTGCAAGGGATCCCGGCCGACGAAGTCGCTCGCCAGACGACCGCGAACGCAGTCGCCCTGTTCCGTCTTGCCTAGAGGTTTGCCTTACATCGACCGCTTGACCCGGAGGTAAGGATGCACTACCGTGTAAGGCACGCGAGGTGTGTAAGGAGACCGAGATGAGCGTGGCCAAGGTGACGTCCAAGAGGCAGATCACGATCCCCCAGGAGATCGCGCGCAAGTGGGGCGTGGAGAAAGGTGACGGCATCCTCTTCCTCGAGAAAGGGAACGAGGTCGTCGTCCGCCCCGTGAAGCGGAGGGACCTCCTATCTTTGAAAGGCTCGGTCCCTGCGGAGCGACCAGCGATGACCTTCAGCAAGATCCGCGACCAGGTGCGCGCAGAGCGGCATGGCAATCCCGACCGCGACGGCTGACACCTGCTTCTTCCTGCGCTACCTCACTGGGGAGCCCGCCGAGCAGGCAGACCAAGCCGAGGAACTCATCCGCAGGGCGCAGGGAGGGAAGCTCCTACTACGCGTTCCGGCTCTTGTCATCGCCGAGCTCGTCTGGACGCTTGAGTTCTCGATCTACCACCTGTCGATGGACGAGGCGGCGGAGAAGGTGGTAGCGATCCTCAACACTCGCGGCATCGAGGTCGAGGATGCGGATCTCCTTGAGGAAGCGGCTCTCCTGCACGCGGAGAAAGGGATCGACTTCGTCGACGCCTACCTCGCTGTGTACGCCAAGCGCCGGGGAATCACCGACGTCTGCACCTTCGACCAGACCGACTTCCGCAAGGTCGACGGGCTCCGTCTTCTTCCGCCGTCGCGACGCGCCCGCTGAGCCGCCGCGCTGCCGCTTCCGACTCGCCTCGTCTGAAGGGGCTTCGGCCGGCGGGTGTTCGGCGGGAAGGATAGGCCAAGGGCGAGAGTGGCAAAGGCATCGTCTGGGATGGAGCGGATAGAGAAGCGACAGAGACCGGTTCTCCCACTGTGGTATGCAGGCAAGTCTCGGCACCCTGATGAGCAAGATACCAAAACTGAACGTCTGACTCCGGCATCCTGAACCCAATACCCTTGCCTTCTCTGCGCCTGGATGACAGCCTTGGGTCTCAGGAGCGTCTGGAGAGATAGCCGTGGACACGACATGCCACCTTATGCTATAGTGTCACGTGGTGCCAGGCCACCGCATATCAGTCTTACTGAGGTATGCGTTGGCCTGATACTCTACTCATTCGGCGTCGAATGGGAGACAGTGAAGAGTGCCCGGCGGGCTGCGCCGGGCGGCGGAACGAGGAGGCAGATGTGAGAAGGTTCTTGTTGATGCTGACAGTGTTGGCGCTGAGCATCTCCGTGGTCGGCCTGGTGGGCGCGGCACAGACGACACAACCCGCGACTCCTAACGTCATCATCTACCAATGTCAGTACGCAGTCAAGGTGGTTCAGGGGGTATCCGAAGACGGCGTCACCCTCGGTTGGGGTCTCTTCTTCACCTGTGTCAACATTCACAACCCGTGGTCGTGCAAGTACGTCCGGTTCAGGGTCAAACTGGCCATCGCTGGAGAGCACGGTGATCCGGGTCCCATTTCGGATTGGCGCTACCCGAGGCAGCCACTCCCGCCCGATCGAGCCACTGAATACGACGGCGCGGACTTCAACGCCATGCCCCCCTTGCCCTCATACTCTTTCATCGATGGCTACTTCATTATCCAGAGCGAGGACGAGCTGGATGTCGTTGGTGTCTACACCGGCTCAGGCTTGAACGATCCGAAGGCACAACTCGCTACGATGCATTTGGAGCGCGTGCCGGCGCAGCGCATTGAGATCTGTGTGACGCCGGGGATTTAGGGAGCCTCACCGAGCCACGATCTCTGGAGGCCGCGCTGGGATTCGACTACGCGAGGATTCGGCCCCGCGATGATAGACCGACGTCAGACGCCTTCTCTCGCATGCCGAGGATGCAGGATGGCCACGCCACGGGGCGCCGCAGTACGGGCCTCGACAGGATGAGCGCCCGTGAGCGGCAGGCGATCCCTTCGCTTGTCGCACAAGGCCGAGTGGGAGCCGACACATCACGCCTGCAGGTTCCCTCTCGGCCGGGAGGGCGGGGGCCAGGCCTGTCGCTCGTGCGGAATCGGTTGCGCGACCAAGAGGTGCGTCACAAGGTCGCTGAGCGGCTTGCGCAGCTGCCGACGAGGCCAGGGGGGGGCGTCGGGGCAGATCTTCCCGCTCGATCTTGGTTCCCCCCTTGCTCGTCCCAAGGGAATTGGGTCAGAGCTTCACTCCTGCGCCAAGCCGTCGCCCCCTACTCAGATCATCTGGGAGGACTTCGGCCGGCTGGGGTTCGACGCGAACGGTAGGCCGAGGGCAGGACTGGTAAGGGCGCCACCTGGGATGGGACCGACAGTGGAATCCGGGACGCGACACCGATTGTCTGAAGCATCCTGGCCCGGTCGTTGGGCCTCGGGCTTCCTCGATCTCGCAGGACTCAGAGATCTCTTCCAAGAACTCTGGCTTCAGGAAGCGCAAGATGTGGCTAACCACCTTGATCTGGTCTCTGAGGGTGCTGAAGGAGATGAATCGGCAGGTTTCGGACAAGGGCGGCGAGAGCCGCGAGAAGGTAGGCCGATTCACTTCCGTGATGACCTTGTCGCGTCTGTCATCTGGGGCGACGAGGTACAGCGGGGTATTGAGATTGGGCTGCATGGCGATGAGATCGGACATCCGCAGCAGGCCGGAATAGACCGAGGTCGTGCTCTCAACCTCGAACGCCGCGACGATGGCTTTGCCTTTGAGCCAGAGGACATCAATCAACTCGATCGTCCGGTTCGTCGCGTCATCGAACTGGAGTGGTAGTTCTGTCTTCAGTTCTGGGAAGTCAGCGAAGCGCTTCCCGTCCCAAGCTCTGTTCCGGTCGTTTCGTGCGACCCACAGGTCGAATCCCATGTCCGAGCCCAGTTTGAGGAGATGCCATTGGATTTCGGTGTGCTCTCTCGGTTTCTTTCCCTCTGATTCACGATCGGACAGCTCGTCTTCGTCGCTCTCCGGCACGGTTACGGAGCCGATCCTGGCTCTCAAGGCTTTCGGTCTGTACTTGAGCTTTCGTTCGTCCACCGGACGGCTGATCGGATTCTGTCTTGCACCAAGCACCGCTTGGACAACGGCTTCACCATCTGCCGGATTCCACCTGGCGGGAGATCCGCGAAAGCGACCTGTCCAAGCGTGAGGACTGGTCAGGTTCTGGAAAAACGAGAGCCTGTCGCGCAATTCAATGACCGGGACAGCGGTGTCTAACGTGAGTTCTGCCAGCACCTTCACCTTGAGCCGGCAGGGGAAGTCTTCATCCTTCCAGATGGGTGTCGCGTCCTTGTAGGGCGCACCTGTGACTTCAAGGATGGCGATGAATCTGGAGATGCCCGTCAGGTAGCAGAGGAGATAGTCGCCGGGCTTGATCTGTTGGACGATGCTCCAACGCGACTCTCGGAATCCGGAGATCCCCGCGCCAGCGGCTTTGAATTCCTGCCATGTGACGCCCGTGAACAGGTCGAGCCAATGATCCCGCCTAGTCATGCTTCATCCTCGTTGCTTCCCACACTGGTCCGTGTGTGCGTGTGCATGATAGCACCTCAAACGTCGTCCCCCCGTCTGCGCTGTCGCCCACACCCCTGCTGTCCGTTCCCCTATCGGAATGAGGGTTCTTCCAGGTCATCCTATGAGCGCGAGGTCGCTGGGTCAAGTCGGTCATGTGGATCCGGGGACGCAACACCGATTGTCGAGCCGAAGCCGCGGAGCGTTCCGAGTCGTCGCCGAAGTGAGGGATGCGTCCCCAGATTCCCCCGAAGATCTGCCCTTCCCCCGCGCGATTCTCCGCTTAGGACGAGAACTTCCAGCCCTGCTCGCGTATCAGCTCTAGCAGGCTGATGCAGCGGAGGCCGAGAACTGCGCAGACGTCCGGGATGTTAGGACGTTCTGGTCTACCCGTGGCGGGCTCTCCAGTCACGACCACCAGCTGATGAACCTGCGCGAGCCCTATGACAAAAGGATCTGCGGCAGATCGATTTCTGCGGGTGTCCACAAGTCTCTCATGGTCGTGGAGGATGCCCGACACAGCTTTCTGCACCTCCTCATCGAGAGCCACGAACATGGCACGGTGCCGAAGCGCCCATTCGTACGCGGCGTCATCTCGCTTGGCGAGCTCCTGCAGGACCTCATCTGCAGCCACGAGATGACCAGACACGATCAAGCCCTCAACCCGAGCCCATACGGCAGGAAACACATCGGGGGGATAGTACCGGACCCATCCGTCCAGAATCGCGCTTGTATCAATGCTGTACTTCAATGAGCCTCCCGCATGGCTGTCCCCAGCACCGAGACTCGCTCTTCGATGCGAGGAAGGTGCTTCAGTCGGACCCCGAGATACTCCGACACATCTCGGGATGTCAGGCGCTCGCTGTAGTACCCGTCCAAGACCAGTCGAACGAATGGGCGCCCGGCTGTGACAATCGCGGCCATGTCAGGGGCGAGAAAGCCGCCAGGCGGCGTGTGACTCTCGTACTCTCTCAGGAATCGCTCTCTCATTGAGCGATAGAAGTGGCCAGAGGTCCTTCCGACGGCCAGGAGGCGTCGAAGGATGACCTCACGGCTTACGGAGAAGGTCCTGCTCAGTGCTTCCAGGTCTCTGTCAGACCATTCGTCCGAGCCGGCAGGGTGCCGAGCTACGGTCTCTTGCTCGAGGAGCCAATCCGCTGGGACTAGAGTTTCTCCCGCCACCGCGTTGCAGAACGTTTCAGTCCGTGAGTCTTCTACGGCGAGGTTCGCATTCTCCTCCAAGTCACACACACCGCCGCGGTGAAGCATCACGTGTACCAGCTCGTGCAGAAGAGAGAAGACTCGCCCATTTGGCGTGTCCCTGACGTTCAGGACGACCACGGGTGGCGGCGACTCGTGGATCGAGAAGGCCCGCATCTCTTCAAGGCTGACACCTCTTGCCTGGAAGACAAGAACGCCAACGCTCTCGATCGCGGCCCGCCAACCGTTTAGAGCATCGTATCTGTCGATCCACGTAGTCTGGACGTGCCTCGCGATGTCAAGTTGAGTCCGTATCCTACCTGCAACCACTGACACGGGTTCTGAAATGTCGGCTCCTACCTTAAGTGTAGGAACTGGGATCTCTAAGATGTCGAACAGGTCGATAGCCACTTCATGCCTATGCCAGGCCTTGCGGATCTCCCAGATCAGTTCGGGGGACAGTGGACGGTGCACTCCACCCGTCACGGTCCGGAAGTCGTGAAGAGCCTGGAAGTCTGTTGGCGGTTTCGGGAGGTAGAAAACAGCGATGGGTCGATGATAAGCGGCCGCAAGCAATCGCAGCTGCCTGAGGGTCAGATGCTCCGCGCCCTGCTCCCACCGCCCGAGGCGCTCGGGTTTTACGCCGGCCCTCCTGGCTGCGGATGGAACGGAGAGGCCGGCGCTCTCCCGAGCCCAGGTCAGGACCTCAGGGTTGATCAATGCATCGACGCCGCGTGCCATCAGCCCTCCCGCCTATCGTACCGACTCCAACCCTACCCGTCAGCTATCATCGTGTCAACAACCCACGCTCATACCTCTGGAGACTACGCCCAAGAGCCATGATCGCCCCGTTGCGGTGGGGGGCAGATCCTCGCTCTTGTGCTGTGCTGCCGCGCCGTCGTCTCCGACTCGCCTTGTCTGGGAAGGCTTCGGCCGGCTGGTGTTCGATGCAAGCGGTAGGCCAAGGGCAGGAGTGGTAAGGGCGCTGCCTGGGATGGGGCCGACAGTGGAATCCGGGGACGCTGGAATCCAGGGACGCAACACCGATTGCCGGGCCGAAGCCGCGAAGCGTTCCGAGGCGTCGCCGAAATAAGTGATGCGTCCCCAGATTCCCGGCCACACTGCCACCGGCGAGGGTGCGCCGGCTGTCGCATGGCCATCTCGTGAACCCCACAACGGCCTACAGGCAAACGCCCACGATCTGAAGTACCGTACCCAATGCGACGAGACCGAATCCCAGCCTATTGAGGATCTTGACTCGCTTCAGGAAGGAATTCGCGATTGGCTGCCACTCGCACTGCGGAACATCGCGTTCCTGTGGATCTGAGTACCTCATTGCTGACATGCCTTGTATGACGACGTTTCCGATCTTCTTCGTTGGCAGTCCGTAAAAGAAGAGGAGACACGCCCCTGCAAGCGTCAAGAGTAACCCGACGACTGAGAACGCTGATCCCATGGCTAGCTCCCTTACCCGTCTCCCACGTTCATCCGCACACTGAGCTTCTCCCGCCTCTCCCACGGCGTTTCGAGCACTTCCCGAAGTCCCACGAGATGATGGTTCAGCGGCCCCCGGAGGAAAACGCGATTCCCTGGACTGAGCGCCTCGGGAAGTGCGATGCAGGAGGCAAAGGCCTCGCTGAAGTGGGTGCTCGCACTGAGGGTCTCAGCAATGGTGTACGCGAACAGCTTCCTCAGCGAACCAAGCCTGCCACGAACCAGTGACTCCTCGTCCCAGATGGCCAGTTTGTTCCATGGGGCCGCTTCGGTAATCACGGCCAACCCCTCATCGAGGTGGAGGATGAAGCCAGCATGATGGCCGCGGTGTACGATCTCGTCTCGTATTGCGCGCACGTTCGCAAGGAACGGCCCGTGTGAGCTGTAGAACCGCGCTAGCGCTGGGGGCATCCTGAACTTGTCGACGAGTTCCTCTGGAGTCCTTGGCGTGTCACCGTTCAGCGCAACCTGAGCGAAGCTATCCGCCAACGGGTTCATGAGATGTTTGGCTGTGTCGTCAATCCGTCGCGTAACGGAACACGCTGCGCGGATGATCTCCTGCAGGACATCGAACCCGCTCCTGGCCACGACAAGAAGATGGTTCACGAGCAGCTGTGCGGTCTGCGTCGCGCCAGGGCGCCTCTCTGCGCAGTCGAGAGAGACTCGCTCGTAGAGTTCAAGGAGGGCAGCAAAGCTCTCGACTACATCTTCGAAGCCGCTCAGGGGGCGGGCTACACCTGAGAAAGACATCTTCTGGAAAACCATGTCCTCAAGCGGGAGGGCCAAGTCCTCGTCGTCTTTGAGAGGGGCAGAGGCGAGGAACGAGCCACTCACAACATCCACGAGCCCAACTCGCTGGATCCGCCCATCTGGGTATTGAACGAATCCAAACCACTCCTCGGCCTCGCTAGAGTAGTAAGGAAGGATGATGACGGCACGCCCGCCGAGCTCAACATTGCGGTCGATGTACGGGAGATCGGCAGGGCTGCTAAGGTACTCGCCTGGTCTCACCATGCGTCTCTCCCCTACCTCGTACTAGGATGAACGTGCCCTTCTGCTCGTTCGAGGTTCAGCGCCAAGAGGCGTTCGAGGATCTGGTCGTCGCTGAGGTTGTGGGGCCAGGCGTAGGCGTCGAGGACGGCTTGGTCGAGCTTGTTGTGAGCGAGATCGAGCCAGGTGGGGCGCTGGTTGTAGAGGTTGGTGAGGGTGCGCTTCTTGAGCTCGGCCTCGGTCGCGCCCTCTGGGTTGAGCCAACGGTCGCGCTTCTCGATGAGGTCCTTGGCGGCGGCGGCGATGGCCTGGACGCGCGGATCGTCGACGGGCTCTTTTCCCGGAGGCCACGGAAACGGGAAGGTGTCGAAACAGGTTGTGGAGTTGTAAGTAGGGTCATCGCCGACGCCGTGGCGAGACGACGTCGCAAGTGCCCACACCTCGTGGATTCGCGAATGCAGGACGCCGAAGAAGTAGTCATCTTCGCGGGCGATCGCGGCAACTCGGCTGTCCGGCAGGGTTGTTGCGTCCAGGAACACAAAGACACGATGCTTCGCGACGCGAGGCGTCGCGATGAACCGGCTCAGTTCCGCTACCGCTCTTCGCATATCAGGGGCAGGGCGCCTGTGAAGCCACCAGAGAGCTCGCTCCCTTTGGCTCCGCGAGGTCTCCCGGACGGGCTTCACGGTCTCACGCACGTACTCAAATGGGAGTTCGTACATTGCCGCTTCCGCGCAGGGCACGTCCGGCCCAAAGTCGATCACCCAATCGGACCCCGGACGCTGCATGATGTCTCTTGCGTTGATGAACGGTCGCACGACATCCAGGTTACGCCGCCCATTCGCGTTTGTGGGAGCAGCAAGCATCCGTCTAGCTGTTGCGTCGTCGATCTCGAATGGGCCACCTTTCTCATCGCACCGGAAGCATAGGCCGATGTTCTCGGTCAGGGCGAGCGCCGTGCTTGCAGCGGCTGCACCCGTCAGATCTGCGTTGATCGCGACCACGGGGGCCTCGTTTAGAGTCCGAGTCGGTTCCAGCCTACCATCGAAGCCCACAATAGACACGCGGACGTCCGCGCCATCAAGGACCCACGGGCGGTCGTCCCAAGCCATGAAGATGCTCCCGCTCTTCTGGATTCGCTCTAGGGTAAGGCGGCTTCTCCCGGATCGAATCGCCTGCGTTGCGAGCAGCCCAGCACGCTGAAGTCGCCCTTCCGCAATCAAGGCGCGGGCCTTCTCGAACCAGTAGCAGGACAGGTCCGCCGCCCCCGCCACGCGCCCCTCGTAAAGCATGAACAGCGCATCAACATAGCGATCCCCGAACTCGCGACGCATCTTTTGGGAACCGAGGAACGGAGGATTCCCAATAACAACCGTCGCTTGCGGCCACTCGGGCTCGACGGGGTTCCCGTCCGCATCAAACGCGAGGATGGCGTCCTTGTGCTCGATGTTGTCGAGCTTCTTTAGGAGCGGCTCGGCCGGCCAACCGAAGCCGTTCTCGTGCAGCCACTGGATGTAGCCGATCCATACCGTAGCTTGTGCCAGCTCGTGGGCGTACTCGTTGATCTCGATGCCGTAGAGCTGTCGCGGATCCGCGGTGGGTATCGAGAGAGGGAAGCCGAGGCTCGTCGAGAGCGTGATGACTTCCTTTTCTAGATTTAGCAGCTCGCGCAGCGCGACGTAGAGGAAGTTGCCGCTGCCGCAGGCGGGATCGAGAACCTTCGTGTCGGCGATCTCGTCGGCGAAGCCGTGCAACAGCTTCTGCAAGCGGTTCCGCAGTCGTCCCTTTGCGCCTCCCGCTGAGGATGCCGTGCGCCACTCGGCGGCGACCTTGTCGACTTCCTTCCTGACTTCGTCCCACCGACGGCGCAACGGGCGCATCAGCACGGGCTCGACGATGAGGAGGATGTCCTCGCGGCTCGTGTAGTGGGCACCGATCTGCGACCGCTTGCTCGGGTCGAGCCCGCGCTCGAACAACGTGCCGAGGATCGACGGCTCGATGCTCGACCAGTCGAGCTGCGAGACGCGATGCAGAATCCGCAAGTCTTCGCGCGTGAGTTCGAGAACCGTGTCGTCGTCGAATAGGCCACCGTTGAAGTGCGGGATGCGGTCGAGGCCGAAGTAGCCGCCCTTCGCCATGTGGCCGAACAGGGCCTTGAGCTGGCGACCGAACGTGGCCGGGTCGTCCCTCGTCTCGGCAACGAGGCGCGACACGAGCTTCTCGGGCAGGAGCTTGATGTCTTCGGCAAACAGGCAGAAGAGGATGCGGATGAGGAAGTGGGCCGCCTCTTCCGAGTCGTGGCCGCGATCGCGCAGCGACTCGGCGAGTCTCGCGAAGTCGGTTGCCGCCTTCCTCGTAACGCCTTCGGGCGTCTCCTCGGCCCGCAGCCGTTCCGGCTCGGTGAAGACAGCTCGCAGAGTGGCTTGGCCCGTCTCGGTCGTGAGGTCGTCGAGCGACAGGCGAATCTCGCGCTTGACGGTGTTGGTGTAGTTCGTGTGGATGACGATCGTCTCCATGTCGGAGACGACGAGAAGTGGCGGGTTCAGCAGGGCCTCGCGGTACTTGAGAAGCTGGCCGTAGGCGGCGTCGAGGTCCTTGTGCTTGCCCTTGTACTCCCAGGCGAAGAAGCCTTTCTTCCAGACATCGGCCCAGCCTTGGCCGCCCGTCGACTTGTCGGCGCCCCTTTCGAACGTGAACCAGACGCCTTCGCTGTCCGCCTGCGCGGGAGTCTCGTGACCCAGCATTCGGCAGAGATCGATGAAGTGCTCCTGAGAGCCCGAGCGCTCCTTGAGCGTGGACGGTCGCCATTTAGCGACGAACTCCTGCGGCGTCAACGTTGGCCTTTTCTTGGGCATAACCCCCTCAGCGCCTCTCGTGGGATTGAGGCAGTTGAGTCTCATTCTAGGGAGGAGCGTCGAACGCAGCAAGAACCTGCCATCGCCCTGAGGGCGCTCGTGCCGCAGCTGCAATCGTCCCCTGCCCTATGGCTGCGCGCCCCACGTCATCCTGCCGTGGTACACTGCGGGGAATCCGGGGACGCAACACCGATTGTCGGGCCGAAGCCGCGGAGCGTTCCGAGTCGTCGCCGAAATAAGTGATGCGTCCCCAGATTCAAAGCCGCGGAGCGTTCCGAGTCGTCGCCGAAATAAGTGATGCGTCCCCAGATTCCAAATGAGTGATGCGTCCCCAGATCCCCCAAGGTGTGTACCTCAAGAGGCAAGATGCGACGCCATCGCTGCGCAGGATTCCGTTCTCGCGTCCCCAACGAGCCTTGAGAGCCGTGGGGCAATCTCTATCCGGGCATCCCCAAACGCAACCACGACAAGACGCTCTCTTGCCCGCGAAAGGGCGACGCGGTACAGGTCTTCTCTCTCCCGTTCCGGGACGGGGCTTGACGCACGCCACAGAGCGCGAGGATCATTTTCGAGCAGGAGCACCACGCCATCAAACTCACGCCCTTTGGACTTGTGAATGGTCATCACTTGGATGGTAGCGCTCACCCCAGCCTTCTCCAGGAGGATCCTCTTTCTGATGGATCTCTCGAAGACAATGAGGGCCTGAGCGACATCGAGAGTGCCATCGGACTTGATCATGGGCCCCAGGAGTCCCAGAACGTGATCGGCGAACAGACCCAGCAGTGGGATGTCCCGCTGCTCGAACGGAGTGGACGGCATTCCCGTCGGCAGTTTCCTCTTGGGCGTCCGAAGGAGTTCGTTGAATCTATCTAGGTCGTGGCTGAACTTGTCAAGAGCCCGCTGGCCATTCTTGGGGCGCCTGAGGGCCCGCACCTTCCCCGCGATGTACTCCGCCAGACGCTCATACTCCGCACGCGGTGTGCCATCCGGGGCATGGACGCTTCTGGCAAGTGCCTCCAAGGTGACGGCGACGACGGGAGGATCAGTCTCCCCGCGGTCAGCAGACAGCCAGTGATCCGGAAGCAGAGAAAAGAGAAAGCGTCCATACTGCAGAAGGACTCCCTCGTCGAACCAGAGCGAAGCTCTCAATCGACTGAGTGGGTATGCCTCGCTGCCCTCCGAAAGCTTCTTCTGGACATGGGCTGCAGCGCTGTTTGTGCTCGTCAGAACAGCGATTGCCGCTCGCTTGCCCACCTCGCATCTGAGACGGTCTCTCAGATCCTGAACCGCAAGGCCTGCATGTGTCTCCAGATGGTTCGGGTTGCCGTTGGTGTTGAGTCTCGGCACAGACTTGAGAACTGCTTCCCCGCCAACATACAAACCTGCGCTGTCGGAATCGTACCGCGCGAGTACTGCGACGAGTTCAGGGCAATGCCGGCACCTAGCGCCCCCCAGGGAATGGATCGTGAACTCCTCTGGCTTAAGATCTGCTAGGGTCTGCTTGTAGACATCGTCCGGGTCAAAGCTCTTCATGCTTCCGTATACGGACTGCCCAGGGCCTCTCAGAAGCACCAGGCACGACGAGATCCCCAGCAGCTTGATGAGCTCGTGCAGTGCGGGATCCACATCTTGATGCTCGTCAATGATCACGAGGGGATACAGAGCTGAGATCAGCTCTCGAATCGCGGGGACCTCGAGCGCTGAGCGAGCAGCGGTGTGCAGCCCATCGAATGTGTACCCGATGTGCCCTGGCGGGATGGGCTCACCTCCAACCTCCTCTTTCCCAAGCAGCCAAGGCCTCAAGCTTCCGTGATCCGGAACATAGCGAGCATAGGCTGTTGCCAGCCACCAACTGAATGCCCCGAACGTGTCGATCCGGACACGCTGCATTTCCTCCCGGACCTGCAGTCTGTCTCTGATCGTGGGCTGGGCAGAAAGGGAGGCCTCCACCTGCCCGACGTAGGTCTCGCGGATCCTCGCCACGGCGTTCCGGGCAAACGTAAGAAAGAGTACCCTCTGGTTTGGCGCGCCAACGATTCTCCTGGTCCGGAGTTCGTGCTCTGCAAGCTGACAACCGAAGTACGTCTTGCCTACACCGGGCTCCCCTAGCACGAGTCGCACTCGAGCTGCGGATGTGAGCGCTGCCTGCCGCTCAAGCTCGGCTTCCTCTTGTCCCGCGAGATCATCCGTCGGCGTCAAGTTCGCTCACTACCCCAGGGATCGCGGTCTCTATCACCCTGACAAGCTCCTGAAAAGCCTTCGGGAAGCCTCCCGTTTCTTCGTACTCCTCAAGGCAGAGGACCTGCAGTCGGGACTTGCGCTCGTCCTTACCGTCGGCCATGTCGCACTTTAGCCCCACGGACCAACACTGACCCTTCTGCGCAGTTCGCAAGCTGCACGCCTGACACGGCGCGGGGTCGTGAAACTCGGAGATGACCTTGCGCTGCCCAGCGTTGCCAAGGCCAGCCAGGAGCGCCTCCTCGATGCATGGCTGGTTCCACGTGGCGCTCTTGTAGACAAACGTTGGACAGACTCCGGCGGTCTTCTCGGCGCCTCTCTTGCCGGAGTCGTCGGCATCGAATAGTCCTGCGACCCTCTTCCCGAGACTCAACAGGACACGGACAACATCCGGAATCGCGCCAGCGTTATTCGCAGGAAACACGCACCAGCCTTGGCTTGCGAACGACATATGCTCGCCCGAGGCCCTGGAGGCATTCGTCGCCGCCAGGCGGTCCAAGTAGCCGGAGACGATCGCATCTCCGGCTCCCTCCACGACGAGAACCTTCTCTGCTAGAAGAACGCTCGGACCTCCTGGCATCAGAAGGTACTCCGCTCTGCTCAGCGGATCCTTCGACTTCGAGCCTGTTGTCTCGAGTACGCCCTGGAGATTCCTCACTGCATGTGCTCCACTCACGACGAACACATCGCCAGGCAGAGCGCACCGCAGAACGCTCTCCGAATGGCTAGAGAGGAATACCTGCGGAGCCTCACCGGTAGGGGTTGCCTGGATGTCGCGAATCAGGGCCGCCACACCGCTTGGGTACAAGGCTGTCTCCGGTTCTTCCATGACGATTACGGGCGTGAGATCACCTGGAATCTGCGATCTGGCGAGCGCGAATGAAAGGGCGTACTTCTCCCCGTCAGATAGCCTTTCGAACGGTATGAACTCGTTTGCGTAGCGCTTTGGACGCACACCCATGGTGAGCCCCGCAAGCGAAGAGGACAGTCCGCCATAACGCGGCCCAAGGGCGGGGACCATCTCCGACCAACTCTCGGCTCCAATGAGGGTCTGCGCACGGGCAGCCACCCCAGCGAGGAAGGCTCCAAGCGTTGGCTGGCTGCTTTCCTTCTCCTCCGCAGTCTCGGTTCCTGGGAGGCAGGCCGCCTTGTCCTCGCAGTTGCCACAATCCGGGTTCACGAGACTGCACTTGGGTGGCGTCGATTCCCCGCGTAGGATGGCTGGCAGTCTCCCGAGCCTGTAGTCAAGCTTCCTCAGCTGGCGCCCAAGAGGCGAGTATCGACCGAGCGTGAATGCCCCCGCAGAAACGGAGGGGCGAATCCGGTAGTAACCCAGCGCTTGGTGCTGGGACTTCCCCAGCTCCTTGCGAGGTTCAACGCTGGTCGCGGGAAACTTCGGCAGGAGCCAATTCCACTCGATTGCCCCCGTCACGCCGTCCAACGCGGCTTCGAACCTCACAACGAGTGCTCGTTGGTGCTTCTTGGAGTCAAGCCCGGTTCCCTTCTCCTCGACCAAGATCCCGTCGGATGGATCGATCCACTGTATGTCGGATTCGAAGTCGGCCAGCACCTGGTCGATCTGTGTAAGTGTGACCTCAATGGACAGGGTGTTCTGCGTGTTGCAGTCGTGGAACTCGTACTCAGAGATCAGCGCCTGATTCGAACGACCATCGGGGTTGAGGAGGATGTCCAATGCGTCCAGAATGGCCGTCTTCCCCGAGCCGTTCGGGCCCACGAGGAGATTGAGGCTGGGCTTCGGGCGGAGGAGCAGAGCCCAGTCGCCGTTGTCTCTCTCTCCGAAGCACCGAAAGTTGCGAATCCGTAGAGAATCGACACGCATCGTTGTCCCCTCCCTTGCCTAGGCGCGGGTAGTGTACCGACATCAGCAGAGTAACGCCATTCAGTGAGCACGTGATGATTGCGATTGTCAGAGAGAACAGGGGGCACGATGACAAGATCCTGCACCGAATGCGCGCGAACCTGCTCGGGCGCGAGTTCAGATCTTCCCTTTTGGCTTCGGCTGCCCCTTGCTCGTGCCACGGCCCTAGCCTCTGCGAGTCGAATGAGCAGGCGCCATCGACCATGCGACAAGGAACGCGGAGACGCGTACCTGATTCGCTCGGCCAGTTGCGCGCTGAGCGACCGCTTCCACGAGGCCGCCGCCATAGCCCGGCCCAGGAGATCCGCCGAGAACCTCTCGGCCGGGAGCCAGTCCGCTTCCGCACGGCGTCAAGCGGAAGGGGTCCGCGCTCTGCGTCCCGCTGGGTGAGAAAGTGCGGCCTGGGAACTCCCCTCCCGCTGCGCTAAGATTGCCTGCCCGGCCGTCTTTGCGAGTCCGGAGCTCCCAAGACCAAAGGCGATGAGGCGATGATGAAAGAGGCGAGGCTCGGCGCCCTGCTCAAGGGCCGCACGGCGGTGACGAATCCCGCTCGAGAGGCACTGATCGAGGAATCGGTCAAGAACAAGGAGGCCCTGGTGACCCCGCACGGGGCGCTCGCGACCTGGACGCGGCCCGAGTCGACCGGCCGCAGCCCCAAGGACACGGTCACGGTCCGGCGCAAGTCAAGCGAAAAGGAGATCGACTGGGACTCCCCGAACAACCTTCCGATCACCGAGGAGACGTTCGACCTCCTGCTCGAGGATGCCCTGAGAACCCTCGGGGCCAAGAAGAAGCTCTACGTCACCGACCGCGCCCTGGGCGCGGACCCCCGCTACACCCTTCCCGTGAAGACGGTCACGAGCCGCGCCTTGACGGCCCTGTTCACGGACAACATGTTCCGCCCGCTCCCGGAGGGGAAGGACACGAGCGTCTTCGCTGGCGAGCCGTTCACGATCCTTTCCCTGCCCGACGACAAGCTCGACCCGGCCCGCTACCAGGGCCGGCTGCGCGTCGACCCGGCAACGGGAAAGACGACGACGATGGCGATCGCGATCGACTTCGATCGAAGGATGGGGATCGTCTACGGCTCGGCCTACTGCGGCTCGGTGAAGAAGCTGATGTTCTCGGTGATGAACTACCTCCTTCCAGCCGTGGGAGTCCTTCCGCTCCACTGCTCGGCGAACGAGGGGAAGAAGGGCGACACGGCCCTCCTCCTCGGCCTCTCCGGGACCGGCAAGACGACCCTCTCCGCCGACCCGCGGCGGGCCCTGCTCGGCGACGACGAGCACGGCTGGAGCGACGAGGGGGTCTGGAACTTCGAGAACGGCTGCTACGCCAAGCTGATCAACCTCGACCCGAAGAAGGAGCCGGAGATCTACCACGCCGTGATGCACGACGACGACTGGCGCCGCCACGGGGCGATCGTGGAGAACGCCATGGTCTACCCGGACGGAACCTTCGACCTGGACGACGATCGGCTGACCCCGAACTCGCGCGCGTCGTTCCCGCTCTCGTACCTCGGGAACGTCAAGCCCTCCGCTCGCGCCGGACACCCGAGGACCATCCTCTTCCTCACGGCCGACGCCCACGGCGTCCTCCCTCCGATCGCGCGGCTCTCCAAGGAGCAGGCGATGCTCTGGTTCCTCATGGGCTACACGAGCAAGCTCGCGGGGACGGAGACCGGGATCATCGAGCCCAAGACCACCTTCTCCCGCTTCTTCGGCGAGCCGTTCATGCCGAGGAACCCGGACGTCTACGCCGGGATGCTCGGGGAGAAGCTCGACCGGCACGGGACGAAGGTCTACCTCGTGAACACCGGCTGGAGCGGCGGACCCTACGGGGTCGGGAAGCGGATCGACATCACGGTCACGCGCAGGATGGTCCAGGCGGCCCTCGAGGGAGAGTTGGAGCGGGCCTCCTCGCGAGAGGATCCGTTCTTCCGAGTCCTCGTCCCGGAGCGGGTCGAAGGCGTCCCTGCGGAGATCCTCTCCCCAAAGGAGACGTGGACCGACAAGAAGGCGTACGACGAGCGCGCGAGGAAGCTCGCCTGCGAGTTCGGGGCGCACTTCGAGAAGGCCTACGGGAAGAAGGGGATCGCCGCGGCGGTCGCCGCGCAGTGCCCAGGGAACTAGCCCGCGAAGAGGAGGCCCGTCGCCTTCGCCGGGCCTAGCGGCTCGTCCGTCTTGGGCTGGTCCTACCAGGCCGCTTCCACTCCTAAACCGAAGTGGTCGAGCCCGGTCGTCTTGAGCTCGACGTTCGCCGTGAGGGAGATGCCTGAACTGATCCCCGCCGTCGCCTCGGCGTAGGTCATGCCCCACCCGAAGGCGCCGCCGGCGCCCTTCTGAAAGTACGTGTTCACGAGAAGCCGCGACGCCCCGCCGCAGCACCCGTCGACCGAGACCTCGACCGAGAAGAGCTCCCAGGTGTCCGCGGTGACGTCGTGCCCCCGCTCGAGCGCCTCCGCGATCTCCTCGATCACGCTCCCGTACTCCGGCGTCGTGATGGCGTAGCGCCCCGTGTCGAACACCGTGAGGTCCTTGACCGTCACCCCGCCCCACGAGTACTCAAGGCCGATCCCATATAGGCTGATACCCGTGAACGAGGTGAACGGCGGGTAGAGCGTGTGGTCCGGCGCGTCCGTGAGAACCTCGACGTAGGGCACGAGACACGTCGTCGTCCCAAGGTGAAACGTCGGCGCCATCGCCACACTTTTGGTCTGAAGCTCGAACGTCGCGGTCAGGTCGAACTCGAGCCAGGATAGGCCCAGTTCGATGCCCGCGAGGGTGATCTTGAAGAAGTCGAACCCCGCTTCCGTGAGGTACACCGTGGTCGCGATGTTCTCCACGCAGCCGGAGGCGAACCCGCTCACCGTGATCTTCTCGCCCGTCCTTCCATCCCCGTAGACGGGAGGCGTCTCGATCCGCACGAGGGGATTGGTGAGGTAGCTTCGACGTCGCCCCGTTGTCGCGTGGACGATCGTGATGCCATCGACGTCCTCATCCTGAATCCGCGCCCCGAACTCCGTTACGCTCACGGCCTTGACCGAGCCAGCGCTCCCGGCGACGCGAAGGGCAAACCCGTCTGCGGGCCCTCCGAGCACGACCCCGCTCAAGGTCGCCCAATACACACCCAGGTCGACTCCCACGAGAGAGAGCGAGAAGATCTCCTGCGCGTAGACGAAGTCGTTCGTCGATGGACCGAACAAGAGGTCGGCCTGGACGCTCAGAGGCCCGAGCTTCCCGGTCACGCCGAACCCCTGCCAGATGAACCCGCCGGGGAGGAAGACCTCGGAGTCGCTCGCCGAGACGAGGCTCCCGAACGAGTAGTTCACCTTGAACAGCGAGTCTAGAGACTTGAAGGCGTTCGTCCCCGGTTGGAGCTCAACCTCACTCGTCCAGCTCCCCGAGAAGGGGCTCCCCGCGAAGAGACTGAGCCCGAAGAGCGCCATCTCCAGTACCGTTAGCGCGACAACGCGCTTGATCATTGGCTCTCACCTCCTCACTTCGCGTAGTACGCCTTGGTTGTTCCCAGCTCCCAGGTCGCGATCAACGTGTTGAGCGCGCTACCCAGCGTGACCTTGCCCTTGTCTTCGGACTGGATCCTGAATGTGGGGGTCTCGCCGCTCGTGTTGAAGGCAATCTTGAGGATCGTCCCGCCCACGCTCCCCGAGGTGGGGTTCACCGCCACGAGCCGCCCCTTGCCGGGCGTCGTCGCGAAGTCCTGCGCCAGGACCGTGAACCCGTTGAGCCCGGTTGCCCTGATGCTCGCCGGGGCGATGTTCGTGTGGGTGATCCCGAGGTCGTCGACCGCGATCGAGGCGAGCCCACCGGCGGGCATGTTCGCGACCGAGACGAGCACCTCGCCCTTGCCGCCGGCCAGGATCGGTGTCCCGACGATCAGGGTCGCGTTCCCCGGAGTGGTGAACCAGCTTCCTGTGCACGCGAAGAGGCCAAGGATCACGCCTCCCGCGAGGAGGCCCAGGAGAGCGACGCGCGCCCTCACGCTCCGCTCCCGGGCAAATGAGCCGCAGACGGCCCCGTCGATCAGGCCGTTGCGAGAGATCGACCGGCCGGGACCGGCTTTCATGGCGCCTCGGCTCCTCCCGCGGATTCTAGAGCGACCGATCGACTCCATCATGGCTCGCCGTCTCTCCTTTCCCTAGGACGCAGTCGGGCTGCCCCCAAGGTAGGTCGCATGATACATGAGGTCCTACTAACCTGTCAAGAGAACGCTTGGGCGACATGTGATTGGATTGGACTCTGCCGCGGGACAACACGATCCTGGCCGATGGCTTTCGTCGCCCGGGAACCCCTGGACCACGGAAGGGCGGCGGTTGGCCGTGGGGTGCTCCCCGGCGTAGAATGGGGCCCAATCGCAGCAGGAAAGGAGGTCGCGACGTGGAGGAGACGATCCGAAAGGCGATCGCCGGAAGCGGCGCGGACTACGTCGAGGTGCGGATCGAGAAGGACTCTCGCAGTCAGGTATTCTTCCGCAAGGACCGGCTGGAGAACATCGAGTCCTCGACGGAGTCCGGGGGGATCGTGCGGGCCCTCGTGAACGGAGGGTGGGGCATCGCGGTGTTCAACGACCTCTCCGACCTCCGGAGCAAGGTGAAGGAGGCGGCCCGGGCCGCGCGCCACGTGGCCGATCGGATCGAGGACCGTGCGGCCCTCGCCGAGGCCCCGGTCGTCCGCGACGAGGTGAGGGTCTCCCTGAAACAGGACTTCCGCGAGATCCCGCTCGAGGAGAAGAGGGCGCTCATCGAGTCGTACAACCGGATCCTCCTTGCGGGCGGGCCGAAGATCGTGTCGACGAACACGCGTTACACGGACTCCTTCCGCGAGATCACCTTCGCGAACTCTGAGGGGACCTTCATCGTCCAGGAGGTTCCCGACGTCACGCTCATGCTCGGCGCGGTCGCGAGCGACGGCGGGTCGAACATCCAGCAGGGGTTCGAGACCCTCGGCGAGGCCGGGGGGTTCGAGGTGGCAGAGAACCGGGAGAAAGAGGCCGAGGCGGCGGCCCGCCGCGCCGTGGACATGCTCAAAGCCAAGCCCGTTGAGGGCGGGAAGTACACGGTGATCCTCGACCCGAGCCTCGCCGGGGTCTTCATCCACGAGGCGTTCGGTCACTTCTGCGAGGCCGATTTCCTGTTCAAGAACGAGCGGCTGGCGAAGATCATGACGCTCGGGACGGCCTTTGGAAAGGAGGACCTGAACGTCGTGGACGACGGATACATCCCGGGCCGGCGCGGGAACGCCCGCTACGACGACGAGGGAGTCGCCCGCACGAAGACCTACCTCATCCGCAAGGGACGGCTCGAGGGACTCCTCCACTCGCGCGAGACGGCGAAGCGGATGGGCGCCGCCCCGACCGGAAACGCCCGCGCGACGTCCTACGAGCACGAGCCGATCGTGCGCATGCGGAACACCTACATCGAGGGAGGATCGGCCACGTTCGAGGGCATGCTCCAAGGGATCGATCGGGGCCTGTACGCGGTCAAGGCCTACGGCGGCCAGACGGTCTTCGAGCAGTTCACCTTCTCGGCCGCCTACGGGCGCGAGATTGTGAACGGGAAGCTCGGGGAGATGGTGCGAAACGTGGTCCTGACCGGCAACGTCTTCGACACGCTCCGCTCGATCGATCGGATCGGGAACGACCTGGAGATCATCGGCGGATCGGGCGGGTGCGGAAAGGGAGGCCAATACCCTCTCCCGGTGACCGACGGATCGCCCCACATTCGCATTCAAAACGTGACCGTAGGAGGGACCCGATGAAAGAGATCCTCGGACGGCTGAAGGGGAAGGTCGACCAGGCGGAGTTGTACCACCTGCGGAGCAAGAGCGTCCCCGTCACGTTCCGCGCGGGACGCCTGGAGTCCGTGAAGATCCAGGAGACCGAAGGCCTGGCCCTGCGCGTCATCCACGGCGGCCGCCTGGGGTTCGCGACCTCGACGGACATCAAGGACCCCTCGGCGCTCGTCGCCTCGGCCGTGGCCACATCCGCCTACGGCGACTCGGCCGGATTCACCTTCCCGGGCACGCGCCCGGCCGGAGCCCCGCCGGTGCACGACCGCGCGGTCGAGAAGATGACGGAGAAGAACCTGATCGGGATCGGCGAGGAGGCGATCGCCCGCCTGACGAAGGGGAACCCGACCCTCACCGCGAACGTGAACGTGACAAAGGTGGTGGAGACCGTCTCCATCGCGAACACCTCCGGCCTGCGCGTGGAGGAGGACCGGACGCGAGTCTCCATCTCCCTCGAGGTGGAACACGCCCGGGAGGGAGACATCTTCGTTCTCGGGCAAGAGGCGCAGGCGTGCTACCTCGAGGACTTCGACCCTGACGCGCCGGTCGATCGGCTGATCGAGTTCTTCCGCGTTGGGGAACGGATCGTCCCCGCGCCGTCCGGCCGCGTGCCCGTGGTCTTCACCCCGAACGGCACCATCGCCCTCCTCGTCCCGCTCCTCGCCGGGTTGAACGGCCGCTCGGTGTACATGGGAACCTCGCCCCTGAAGGGGCGCATCGGGGAGACGGTCTTCGACCCGCGCCTCACGATCGACGACGACGGCACGGTGCCCCGCGCGACGGGGAGCGCCGCGTTCGACGACGAGGGGACGCAAAGCGAGCGAACCGCGCTCGTGGCCGACGGCGTCCTCCGCAGCTTCGTCTACGACCTGCGCACCGCCGCCCTCGCCGGAGTCCGCTCCACCGGCAACGGCCGCAAGGCCGGCCCCTTCGGGAACGCCGGGTTCCGCACGCCTCCCAACGTCGGGATGACGAACGTCGTCGTGAAGGAGGGAACCGGCGAAGAGAAGGACCTCCTTCGCGTCGTCGGGGACGGCCTCCTCGTCGAGGGAGTCCTCGGCCTCGGGCAGGGGAACATCGCCGCCGGCGACTTCTCGAACAACGTCGCCGCCGCGTTCCGCATCGAGAAGGGCGAGCTCGTCGGCCGGGTC
>Ga0315291_10002330_pt1 | contig 24963 bp, 13 predicted proteins | sample YL17G12_20_MG_FD_203070 | JGI IMG/M metagenome (GOLD analysis project Ga0315291, IMG submission 203070) | Sediment microbial communities from Yellowstone Lake, YNP, Wyoming, USA - YL17G12_20 | ecosystem: Environmental > Aquatic > Freshwater > Lake > Sediment | place: USA: Wyoming | collected...
CTGCCTGTCCAAGGGCGCTATCGCCATGTCGCGCAAAAAAGTCATCGTCAAGCGCCTCAACTCCATCCAAAACTTCGGCGGCATCGACGTGCTCTGCACCGACAAAACCGGCACCCTTACCATAGACCACGTAATCCTTGAGCGGCACTGCGACGTCGTCCGGCAGGAAGACGACAGCGTGCTGACGCTCGCGTACCTCAACAGTTATTTCCAGACCGGCCTGAAAAACGTCCTCGACAGAAGCATCCTCGAGCACAAGGAGGTCCATCAGGAGGCGCCGATTTCCTCCTATAAGAAACTGGACGAGATACCGTTTGACTTCTCCCGCAAGGTGATGTCCGTTGTCGTCGAGACACCGGAGGGCGCCCCGCGCCTCATCCTCAAGGGCGCACCGGACGAGGTATTCACACGCTGCGCCCGCTTTGAACTTGACGGCGAACTGTACCCGATGGAGCAGATACTGGTTGAAGACTTGCGCGAGGAGTTCCAGGAGTTGAGTTCCGAAGGCTTCCGGGTCCTCGGCATCGCGTACAAAGACCTTGAACGCAAGGAGGCGTATTCCAAGCAGGATGAATCGGACCTCATCCTTCGCGGCTACGTGGCGTTTCTTGACCCGCCGAAGGAAACCGCCTTGCCGGCGATCGCCGCGCTCAACCGGCACGGCGTGGCAGTCAAAATTCTTACCGGAGACAACGAACTCGTCAGCAAGAAAATCTGCTCCGACGTGGGCATCCCGACAGAGCAGATGCTGCTCGGCGCGCAAATCGAGCAGATGACGGACGCTGAACTGGCGGAGGCAGCGGAAAAGACGACCCTCTTCGCACGGCTCTCACCCGTGCACAAGGAACGCATAATCAAGGCCATCCAGAGCCGAAAGCACGTGGTCGGCTTCCTGGGCGACGGCATAAACGACTCCCCGGCGCTCCGGGCCGCCGACGTCGGCATTTCGGTCGATACCGCGGTGGACATCGCGAAGGAATCCGCGGACATCATTCTGCTCGAAAAAAGCCTGATGATCCTTGAAGAGGGCGTGCTCGAGGGCCGCAAGGTTTTCGCAAACATCCTCAAGTACATCCGCATGGGCGCCAGTTCCAACTTCGGGAACATGTTCAGCGTCCTCGGCGCTAGCCTGGTCCTCCCGTTCCTGCCGATGATGCCGATCCAGGTGCTGACCAACAACCTTCTCTATGACCTGTCCCAGGTCCCGATCCCCACCGACGACGTGGACCCGGAGCAGATCGCAAAGCCCATGCCGTGGGCGATGGACCGAATCAGGCGCTTCATCACGCTCATCGGGCCGATCAGTTCGCTGTTCGACTACACGACATATTTCGTGATGTGGTACGTTTTCGCCTGCCAGGTCCCTGCGATGTCCTCGCTCTTCCAGACGGGCTGGTTCGTGGAGTCGTTGCTGACGCAGACGCTCATCATCCACATAATCCGCACGAACAAAATTCCCTTTATCCACAGCCGCGCGAGTTGGCCGCTCATCATCACCACCACCATCATCATGGCGACAGGCATGTGGCTGCCGTTCTCGCCGTTTGCCGCCGCGCTCGGCTTCACCGCGCTGCCGCCGCTGTACTGGCCGATTCTTGTTCTCACGCTCTTGTGCTACGCGCTCCTGACCAATACCGTCAAGATGTGGCTCTTCCGCAAAGGCGCAATCTGACGCCAGCCGTGTCTGAATCCGCCAGACGGCCCCAGAACTTTGCATTTGACGGAGCGGTCCCGAAGCGTTATAATCCGCGCACTTTACCCGGTGGTGTAATTGGTAACACAGCAGGTTTTGGTCCTGCTATTCGTGGTTCGAGTCCACGCCGGGTAATTTTTTTATGCACTCAGCGTACCGGTCGGGCAGGCCTGACGGGTCTGACAGGCCGGACGATACCTTTAGCCTTTGACCTCGCATTTCCACTTGCGCCTTCACGGTTTGAGGTATAATATCCCCCGGATTTGAGCACCCTTTATTGACCCTAAGGTGAGAAGTGTTTTCATATATACTCGGTCCTATCTTATGCTACTTGTTGGGCGCTGCGCCTTTCGGCTTCTTAATCGGGAAGGCCAAGGGCGTTGACATTCGCGGGCAGGGCAGCGGAAACATCGGCGCCACCAACGTCGCGCGCGTGCTCGGCAGGGCCTGGTTTTTCGCGGTCTTCGCGCTGGACTTCCTCAAAGGGCTTGCATGCGTACTCGTCGTGTTCGAACTGATGAACCCCGGCGGCCACGAGCAGATCGCGCTGGGCTGGCGCAACCTTCAGGTGATATACGGCCTCGCGGGGATACTCGGCCACATGTTCCCGGTATATCTCGGCTTCAAAGGCGGAAAGGGCATCGCCACGAGTTCCGGCGTCTTCGCGTATCTGACGCCTCTGCCGTTCCTCGCGGCGCTTGTCGTATGGGTGGCGGTGTACGCCACGCTGCGGTATGTCTCGCTCGGCTCGATTTGCGGGATGGTTGTCTTCACCGCCAGTTACTTTTTGTTTCCTCCCTTTCCATACTCATACGACAAATATTCGCCCAAGGCCCTGTTGCTCACGGCGGCCTGCGCCTTTATAACCATGCTCGTCCTTTTCCGGCACAGGCAAAACATATCGCGCCTGCTGGCAGGCAGAGAATTGCGGGTCTGACGGAATGAAATTCCAAAACATACTGATTATCGGCGACGGAGGGTGGGGCACGGCGCTCTCGATAATGCTCCACAGGCAGGGCCGCAAGGTTACGCTGTGGTCGGCGTTCCCGGAGTATGCCGCCGAGATGAGCCGCACCCGCGAAAACCGGAAGTTCCTGCCGGGCGTGAAATTGCCCGAAGCCATCCGGCTGACCGGCGATGTCTCCGATGCCGGCGGCGACATGGACCTTGTCTTGTCGGTCGTCCCCACGGTTTACCTCCGAAAATGCATCAGCGGCCTGCGCGGCAGCGTGCCGCGAGTTCCCGTAGTGAGTTGCACCAAGGGAATCGAAAACGGAACGCTTCTCCGGCCAAGCGAAATACTCGGAGAACTTCTTGCCCCTCCGAAACTCGCCGTGATTTCCGGCCCGTGCCACGCGGAAGAAGCCGCGCGGGGCCTGCCCGCAAGTTACGTCGCCGCCTCGGAGGACGCAAAATTCGCCGATGAGGTCCAAGAACTTTTGAACAGCGAACGCTTCCGCGTATATACCAACCGCGACGTCGTAGGCGTGGAACTCGGCGGCGCGCTGAAAAACATCATGGCCATCGCCGCCGGCATGTGCGACGGGCTGCGCTTCGGCGACAGCGCCAAGGCCGCTCTTGTTTCGCGCGGGCTGGTCGAGATGACGCGCCTCGGCGTTGCGCTCGGCGGCAGGCGCGAGACCTTCGCGGGGCTGGCGGGACTGGGCGACCTCCTTGTTACCTGTTACAGCGGCTACAGCCGCAACCGCAGCGTCGGCGAAAAGGTCGCCGGAGGCCGCTCGCTGCAGGAAGTGCTCTCCGAGACGGAGATGTCGCCGGAAGGCGTCTGGACCGTCAGGTCCGCCATTGCGCTCGCGAAAAAGAAAAACATCGAAATGCCGATAACCGAGCAGGTGCACGCGGTATTGTTTGAGGGCAGAGCGCCGCTCGACGCCGTGAAGGAACTGATGCTCCGCCCCATGAAGTCCGAGTGAAGATTAGACTATTCGGCTATTCGACTATTCGACTGTCCGCCATTCCGCGTCGCGAAATGGCGAGACCTCGCCGCTTTGCGGCGGGTTTGGCTATTCGACTGTTCGACTGTTCGGAATTGGCTTTGTGCGAGGAGAAAAATTGTGCGAGACCATAGAAAATTGAGGGCGTTTCGGTTGGCCGACGATCTTGCGTTGGCCGTTTACGAGGCCACGCAATCATTTCCACGTGAGGAACAATTCGGGCTGAGGGCGCAAATGCGTCGCGCGGGCGTCTCGATTGTCTCGAACATCGTGGAAGGCTGCGCGCGCCGCGGCGAGTCGGAATATCTGCATTTTCTGGACATGTCTTTCGGCTCTCTGCGCGAACTCCACTATCAGGTCTCACTGGCGCGGCGGCTGGGCTACTTCAAAGAAAATGCGGGAGAAATACTGAGCGATAAGTGCGTCGAAACATCAAAAGTTTTGGCCGCCTTAATTCGCTCGCTCCGGCGAACAGACTGATGGACTAACAGTCTAACAGTCTAATAGTCTAATAGTCTTTTTGAGATATTGAGATGAAAATCTGCAAGACGATAGAGGAAGCGCGTAAAGTAATCGGGAATCTGCGCAAAGGCGGCAGGAAAGTCGGCTTTGTGCCCACAATGGGCGCATTGCACGAAGGCCACGCCGCCCTCGTCCGCGCCGCCAGGAAAGAGTGCGAAATCATTGTTGTAAGCATATTCGTCAACCCCGCGCAGTTCGGCCCCAAGGAAGATTTCGCAAAATACCCGCGTCCTTTCGAGGCCGATTGCCGCGTCTGCGAACGGGAAAGAGTGGACGTGGTTTTCACCACGACGCCGGAAGAAATGTACCCGACGGGCTACGATACCCATGTCGTGCAGGAGCATCTGACCCAGGCGCTCTGCGGCAAATCCCGCCCCACTCACTTCCGCGGCGTCCTCACGGTTGTCCTGAAACTCTTCGGCATCGTGATGCCGGATGCCGCCTATTTCGGCCAGAAGGACGCCCAGCAGGTTCTGGTGATAAGGCGGATGGTTGCGGACTTGAATTTGCCGGTGAGAATTGTTACAATGCCCACTTCGCGGGAGCCGGACGGCCTTGCCATGAGTTCGCGCAACGCGTACCTCTCGCCCGAAGAGCGCCGGGACGCGACGTGCCTTTACGAGGCGCTCCGCCGCGCACGCGAGATGGTCGCGGACGGCGAGCGTGACGCCGGGAAGGTATGCTCCGAAATGCGGCGCATCATCAGCAACCGCAAGAGCGCGCGCATCGATTATGCGGAAGTCGTTGACCCGCGAAATCTCAACGGAATAGACCAGATTTCCGGCGACATACTTGTGGCCGTCGCCGCTTACATAGGCGGCACGCGCCTGATAGACAACCTTTGTCTCACACGCGATGGAAAGGACATCCTATGCTGAGAGAGATGCTGAAGTCCAAGATCCACATGGCCACGGTTACGGAGACCAACCTGAACTACAACGGCAGCCTGACCATAGACCGCGACCTTATGGACGCCGCCGGCCTGATTCCCTACGAGAAAATCCAGGTTGTCAACATGAGCACCGCCTACCGCATGGAAACCTATGTCATCGAAGGCAAACGCGGCAGCGGCGTCATCGGCATCAACGGCGCGGCGGCGCGCCAATCGCAGGTCGGCGACAGGATTCTCATCATGGCCTATTGCACCATCGACGACGCCGAGGCGAAAAAGTTCAAACCACGGGTCATCATCGCGGACAAAAACAACCGCGTAGTGAAAAAGAAATAGTCGCGGCGGGCGTACAACTCCATCAGGCTTCATTTCTCTAATACAGGATAGTCTCTTGACCAGGCGAAGCCTTTCCTCAATCACGCTCCCCTCATACGCGAAAGTCAATCTCTTCCTGGAAGTCCTCGGCAAGCGCCCCGACGGCTACCATGAAATCGAAACCGTGATACAGGAAGTAAGCCTGCACGACACGCTGACCTTCACGCGCATCCCCGAAGGCATAATCGTCGAATGCGCCGACCCGCAAATTCCCCGCGACCAGTCCAATCTCGCCTGGAAAGCGACGGCGCTGATGCAGCGGGAATTTCCCGGCCACGGCGGAGTGCGCATCGCCATTATAAAGCGCATACCGGCCGGCGGCGGAATGGGAGGGGGGAGCAGCAACGCCGCCACAACGCTGAAGGCGCTCAACGCGCTGTGGGGCCTGGGGCTGGAGCATGGACGCCTTGAAGCATTGGCCGCTCAAATCGGCTCCGACGTTGCCTTCTTCATCAGGGGCAAGGCCGCGATTTGCCGCGGGCGCGGTGAAATAGTCCAGCCAATCCGCTTAACGAAGCGTTACTGGTACCTCCTGGCGTTCCCCGGATTCCCCGTTTCCACGAAAGATGTTTACACAAATTTGCAAACCTCCTTGACAACACCGTTTAAGCGTGCTAAACTTCATATTGGTGCAAAGTTTGGACTCGGAGCCGGAGAAGGGATGGCGATACTATTTAACAGGCTCGAACAACCCGCCTTCCGCTTGCGCCCTGTGTTGCGCCGGCTCAAGAACGCCCTGGGCAGGGCGTGTTCCGGGGGTGCGCTTCTTTCAGGAAGCGGCTCAAGCCTGTTTGGCATTTGCATGTCACGGAAGGAGGTCAGCAAAGCGAAGAAACAGGTGGACGGTATGTGCAGGGTTATAACGATGGTGGTGTGTGGCAGACATTGAAACGCTTTCACGAAAACACTACTATTGGAGAAGGTCTGTGGACATTACCGAGGTGCGCGTCAAATTAATGAATGATAAGACGGAGAAGTTGCAGGCTTTTTGCAGTATTACCATCAGCAACGATTTTGTGGTCAGGGACCTCAAGATTATCGAAGGATCGTCGGGGCCTTTTGTGGCGATGCCCAGCCGAAAACTGGCGGAAAAATGCCCCAAGTGCGGTTGCAAGAACCATCTGCGCGCCAATTACTGCAACGAATGCGGCGGCAGACTCAAAAGCGACCGCGCCGCAAGAGACGACAAGGGCCGTACAAAACTCCACGCCGACATAGCCCATCCCATCAATTCCCAGTGCAGGGAGGAACTCCAGAAGAAAGTCCTTGCCGCATATCAGGAGGAAATCGATCGTTCCAAGCAGGAAGGCTATGTGCCGCCGCGGTACGACGAAGAATTCGAGGAAGTGGAAGCCGAGGAGGTCGAGGCCGCCCCTCCGCCTCCACAGCAAAGACCGGCGGAGCCTCCCAGGGAATTCCACCGACCGCCCGAGCGGCGTGAACAGCCCCAGAGATCCCATCAGCAGCCGGCGCAACGGGCACAAAGCCCGCAGAAGCCAGTCAGCGCTGAAAAGCCCGCCGAAGAAGCAAGGCTCGACGACGACCTTGACGCCGCTCTGGATTCCCCGCTTGAGGATTACAAGCAGGAGAAGAACCGGCGTGATAACGACGATTTCGGCTCTGGCATTTTCACCTGAAACTCCGTACAACAGCATCATTCAGGCCCCATTTCACGAACATGGAATGGGGCTTATTTTCAGCAGACGGTCCGACCGGATAGAAACAGCAGCATGTCTCGCAACTATGACATAATCGTCGTCGGCGCAGGACACGCCGGCTGCGAAGCCGCGCTCGCCGCGGCGCGCATGGGATGCCGCGTTATGCTCGCCACCATCAGCCGCGCCACCATCGCACAGATGTCCTGCAACCCCGCCATCGGCGGCCTGGCGAAAGGACAACTCGTGCGCGAAGTTGACGCCCTCGGCGGCCAGATGGCCCGCGCCACCGACGCCACACGCATACAGTTCCGCATGCTCAACACCGGCAAAGGCCCCGCCGTCCAGTCCCCCCGCGCCCAGGCCGACATGCGCCTTTACCAGGATGTCATGCGCGGCGCCCTCGACAACGCCCCGAATCTTGAAATCCGCGAAGGCATGGTCGAGCGGCTCATCGTAAAAGACGGCTTGGTCCGCGGCGTTGTCTTCGCCGACGGCGGCGGGGCCGGCGCGCGCGCGGTCGTTCTCACCACCGGCACATTCCTTCGCGGCCTGATGCACATCGGAGAGGAAAAAATCCCCGGCGGCAGGAGAGGCGACCCCGCCTCGGAAGGGCTGTCGCTGTGCCTCGCGTCGCTCGGATTTGAAATGGGCCGCCTCAAGACCGGCACACCGCCGCGCGTACGGCGGGATTCCATCGACTTCAGCAGAACAGCCCAGCAACTCGGCGACCCGCCGCAAAATTTCTCCTTCTTCGGGCCGCGGCACGACCGCCCGGAAATCCCGTGCCACATCACCTACACCACCGAAGAGACGCACCGCATCATCCGCGAAAATCTCCATCGCGCGCCCATGTATTCCGGCCAAATCCACGCCACCGGCGCGAGGTATTGCCCCTCGATTGAGGACAAGGTCGTCCGCTTCGCGGACAGGGCACGCCACCAGGTTTTCCTTGAGCCGGAGGGGTCTGACACCGACGAATACTACTGCAACGGCATCTCCACCAGCCTCCCGCGCGACGTGCAGGAGGCCTTCCTCCATTCCATCCCCGGCCTTGAGAACGCGAAAATCCTGAAGTACGCCTACGCCATAGAATACGATTACGTCCAGCCGACCGAACTGCGCCCTTCCCTTGAAACAAAGCGCGTCGCCGGTTTGTTCTTCGCCGGGCAGATAAACGGCACCTCCGGCTACGAGGAAGCCGCCGCGCAGGGAATCATGGCCGGCATCAACGCGGCGCTGAAGATTCGCGGCGAGGAACCGTTCGTCCTTGATAGGGGAGAGGCGTACATCGGCGTTCTGATAGACGACCTCGTAACGCTGGGTACGAACGAGCCGTACCGCATGTTCACCTCGCGCGCGGAGTATCGCCTCCTCCTGCGGCACGATAACGCCGACCGGCGGCTGACGAAATATGGCCATCGCTGCGGCCTGATTCCCGATTCGGATTTCGCAAAGTTGCGCGACAAGGAAGAGGCCGCCTCCCGCGCCATCGAAGCGCTGAAAAAAGAAATGCACCACGGCAGGGAACTCGCCTCGCTCCTGCGCAGACCGGAGTGCAAACTCGCCGATGTCGTCGCGCTTTCGGAGAATCCGTCCCTCAAAAATCTCGCACCGGAAATCGCCGAGCAGGTGGAAATCGACGTGAAATACGAAGGCTATCTCACGCGGCAGAACTCGGAGATTGCGGAATTCCGCAGGATGGAGCGCTTTCGCCTGCCGGAGAATTTCGATTATGCCTCGATAAAAGAGATGAGCAAGGAGGCGCGGGAGAAGTTGTCGAAGATACGTCCGCTTTCAATCGGCCAGGCGCGCCGCATCTCCGGCGTCAGCCCCGCCGACATCACCACGCTCCTAATCCACTTCAGATCCCGCTATCAATAGAACGCAAACCAGCGGGGCACAGAGAACACGGAGAGATGGCGAAGGCGACGCCGGAAGAAAATATCCTTGACAAGCCACGCCGAATCCGGCTTAATCAGGTGCGCGCCCGGCGCCTCGATAACGGAGTTTACCTCAAACAACTCGGAGGAAAATGCCATGGTAAAGCACATTTCATTCCTTCTCGTCCTGATGTTCCTCCTCATCATCACCCTCGGATGCGGCAAATCAAAGGAATCACCGTCGTCCGGCGGCCAGGAACAGGCTAAGAGCGAAGAGGGCGGCGGAAACGGACAACCGCCGACTGAGGACCAGAAGCCGCCTGATGCGACCGGTCTGAGCGATGCGTTTGCGCCATTTACGAGCGAAGGGCGCGACGAGGCGACGGGTCTGTGGAAAGAAATAATCCACAAGAAAAGCGGGATACACCTGCGCCTCATACCCGCGGGCGAATTTGACATGGGTTCCAGCGGGACGTCTGAAACACCAGTCCATCATGTGAAGATAAGCAAGCCGTTCTACATGGGCAAATACGAAGTAACCCAGATACAGTGGAAGACCATGATGGGAGACAATCCGAGTGATTTCAAGGGCGACAATCTGCCGGTTGAACGGGTAACCTGGGAGGACGCGCAGGACTTCTGCAGAAGGGCCGGTCTGCGCCTGCCGACCGAGGCGGAATGGGAGTACGCCTGCCGCGCGGGAAACAACGGCCCATGGTGCTACGGCGACGCGGAAAGCGGACTGGTTGACTACGCATGGTATGTGAAAAATGCGGCTGAAAAAACTCACACAGTAGGGCAAAAGAGGCCGAATGTGTGGGGATTATACGACATGCACGGCAACGTATCGGAGTGGTGCGGGGACATCTGGCACGACACCTACGACGGTGCGCCCTCCGACGGCAGCGCTTGGACGGCGGACGGCAGTCAGAATTATCGCGTCGAACGCGGCAGTTCGTGGCACTACAGTGCGCAACTCGCGCGTTCGGCCCATCGCGCCAAGAGCAACACCGCCAAATCGGACAATGACTCAGGCTTTCGTGTTGCAATGACTCCCTAGCCTTTGCCACTGATGGCCACAGTCCGCCAGAATTTGCAGCGCAGATTCTGGCGAGACCTCGCCTTCGGGCGGGATGGCCGCGGATGAAAAACCAAGAACCAAAAACAAAAAACTAAGAAACGGGGCGCACCTTTGTGCGCCCCATGATTTTCATTCTTCGTTTTTCGTTCTATTTTATCTGCGGCCATCTGTGCCTGTGCTAGGAGAACGTCATGAACTTGAAACATCTCGGCGATGCCCTTGATTTTTGGAAAGGTGGTATCTTCAGGTTGTTGGGCAATGCCTTGAACGACGTTCATGTGTTGCCTATGTTCACAGACATGAACGTGCATGATACCTGGACCGATGACCGCATCCGGGCGTATGCGATTCTGCTGGGCGTTGACCAGACCCGAATCCTTCGCAGTAAAGACCAATTTCCCGGTGCGCAGCGGGAGCGCTACTTTCACAACCTCGGCATCCGAGACGACAAGGACATTTTTGTTGATCCGGATATAGGCATCGAGCCAAATGGCGGAGGTGACCGGAGGCATATTCGCATGGCGGAAATTGAGGTGCTCTTGCCGAGGGGTTCGAGCCGCGTCCTTCTCGTCTACCAGCATTCCTACCGCAATAGCAAATGGGTCGACAAATGCCTCGATAAAGTATGCAATTCCGACAAGTTCCATGCGTTTGCCTATTGTGCTGGCACAGTGGCGATGATTTTTGTCGCACGTCGTGAAAACCAACATTTGAAAGAAATGCGTAAGCCTTTTCATATCACTCGCTTCCGCCTGACTGAAGTCCATCGTTTCCTAAAGAGCCGCGATATATAAGGAATAAGGAATGTCGGGGTCGTCTCCGCTCCGCCCCGATCAAATCGGGGGGGTCTGACCCTCCGGCCTTTGCGTCCCCGATAGGATCGGGGCAGGCCTTTGCGGTGAAAGCAAATCAAAAACGAAAATGCTTTTACCCTTTCCATCTTTATTCTTTCATTTTTTCATCTGTGGCCATCCGACGCCTTGCGGCGTCCCGATGAAGCGTATCGGGAAGCGGCCATCCCCCGCTGCGCGGAGAACAGTAGAGCAGTTGATCAGGTGAACAGGAGACTCCTATGGAATCCGTGTCAATCCGTGTTAATCCGTGGCCCCCCGATAAATCGGGGAGAAAGTAGAGCAGTTGAGCAGTCGAGCAGTTGAAAGGAGAGTGGTTGGCATCTGCGGCTAAATTCTTTGCGTCCTTTGCGCCTTTGCGGTTAGGTTGTCTTGCAGTTTCACTCTGGCGTTCTTGGCGGCCTTGGCGGTTAGGTTGTTCCTGCTCCCCCCATAAATTCTTGGTGTCTTGGTGCCTTGGTGGTTCACCCTGATTCTCTGCGTCCTTTGCGCCTTTGCGGTTCCTCCCAAAATCTGTGAAATCCGACCTTGAAGCCCCGATGTTTCATCGGGGTGTGTAATCTGTGGATTTTTTACAAATTTTTCAAAAAGTCCTTGACGTTGGCGACTTGGCGGGATATGCTTCGTCATGCGCACACAATATCATGTGTACCTGGACACATGGTGCGGTGTGCGGGAGAACGAAAAACCAAAAACAGGGGGATTTTCATTTTTCGTTTTTTTCGCGCGGCAGCGGCCATCCCGCGGAAGGCGGGACAAGTTCTGCGGGAAAATGCGAAAAATGCGACAGCCGGTTCACGGGAAAACGCGCGTAAGGGCATGTGATATATGCTGTAATGGCCTGAAAAGTATGAAACAAAAATGCGAAAAATGCGACGAAAATGCGACAAAATGCGACGGAAATGCGACAAAATGCGACGGAAATGCGACGAAATGCGACGGCGGCATGCGCCTCGTGCGGCGTTTTCGGAGCGGCGGCTGGATTGGGGGCGCAAAGCACGACACATACGGGCGCATCGCGCTCTTGCCGCCCAGAAACTCACGCCCGGCAAGGGAAAGCGGGCGGGTCTCTACTTCTTCATGATGTCTTCGGCGTCGATGAAGAACTGATGCTGGAAGATGGACGTTGCGTAGCCCATGCCGATGACCATTCTCGGCGCGGCCCAGGAATCGTTGAAGATTTGGGTCTTCATGAAATCGACGCGAGCCTTGCGCGTGGCGGCCTGCTGGTCGGGAACTGAGATAAGCGCGAAGGTGATGGCCGCGAGCAGGCCCGCGCCCTTGGCGGCTCCGAGCACGCCGCCGAGCAGTTTATCAAGTCCGCCGAATTTGGCTTTGGCAATGGGTTTTCGGAGGAGGTGCATGATGATGGAGACGAAGATGAAGATCACGAAGACCGCTCCGACAACGGCGGCGTAGTGCGCCACTTCGGGCGAGACTTTCAGATTGGTCTCGATGGATTTCGTCATGTCGGGCAGGAAGAAATACAGAAGGACGAACGCGCCCGCGACCGCGATGGTCTTGAGGAGTTGATGAAAGAATCCCTTTACGAGTCCGAAGACGACGGCCAGTCCCATTACTGCAAGAGCAAGGATATCAAAGCCCGCCATGGTAGTTCCTCCGATATTATTTCAGATTTGGATGTCTGAAGTATATTATCGGCCGATTGAAAGTCAAACAAAAGCAACTTTTGGGCAATATGCGCGGAACATTTTGTTCTGTTGACGTTAAAGGCGCGCGAATGTAAAATTCCGACTTGAACGGCACGTCGCCTGCGTGAGGGAAAGGGTTGAGTTGCAATACTTTTCGGTACCAAGGGCTGATATTTAGAGAGGTGATAGCATGATCAATGTTAAGAAGATTCTGCACCCGACGGATTTCTCCGCGAATTCGAAGGAGGCGTTCGAATACGCCATCGGCATGGCGGAGAAGTTCGGGGCCGAGGTCATTCTGCTGCACGTGGTGGAGCGGTTTGATTACGCGCCGCCCGAATATTACATGAGCGCGGCGGAACTCAGCGGCGAGGTGGAGCGGCGGACAACGGAATCCCTCAAGCATCTTGAAAGAGTCGCTGAGGAGAACAAGAGCGTAAAGATCAACCCGAAGGTTGTGGAAGGCAAGGCGTTTGTGGAGATCATACGCTGTGCAAAAGAGGAGGGCGCGGATCTCATAGTCCTGGGCACACACGGCAGAACAGGACTTGCCCACATCCTCATAGGCTCCACGGCGGAAAAAGTCGTACGCAAGGCGCCGTGCCCGGTGCTGACAATCAGGGGCAAGGGCATGGAGTTTGAAAAGATATAAATCGGCAGATGCGATATTTCCGCAAGATGCCGGGAAAGGTGATTGACATCGCGGCCCTGATGTGCTATCGTGCCGCGGTTACACACAACGCGGGGTGGAGCAGCCTGGTAGCTCGTCGGGCTCATAACCCGAAGGTCGCAGGTTCAAATCCTGCCCCCGCTACCAATGAAAGAGAACTGGTTCCGGGAGTGGTCCGGAGCCAGTTTTATTTTCTCGACCATCTTTATCAGCCGTCTTTTGCATGCAGTGCGCTTTGCGGCGTTTGGGTCATAACCGCCGGATTCCAGCGAACTGGTGCGCGTGTCAGCAAAGTCTTTTTCGTCAAAGATTGAAGCGCCTGCGCGGCCGCAAATTACCGGCCGCGTTTTTCTTGCGCAGTGACAAAAATAAGCACACTCGATGTGCTGGTATGTGCATACCAAATCGGCTCCAATGCAAGTTAGTTTTGTTTCCGTCCATTTGACCGCGGCGAAAACTGTAACATTCTCAGCCGTCAATACTTATAGCCGCAGGAAACGCCGAGACAGGAACAGCGCCGCGAAAGGCGCTCTGGCGCGCGCAGTGTCTGCAATTGTTAACGCGGTGACCCCATCTTTGCGGCGCACTAATATATTAATGGCTTACGTGGTTTTGCTATTGATTTTTGTCGCAAAATTGCGTAGAATATATGTAGAGATAAGGCTCTTGTGGACGGTACACGGCGAACCTCGCCGATAGAGTCAATCTATTGAGGGGTCAAAAGGCGCATAGGATTAGGCGAGGAATCTGTGTGTCGGTGTTTTACTGTGCCGATGCTTTCTGTTGCCTAAGGGATTAAGGGAGCGACGTTTGTTATTTTAGGCACGTTAGTAAGGGCAGATAACATGAAAATCTCTACCTTATTGGGCCGCAAACATACTGTACGCAGAGCCAGACCCATCGCCCTACCTGCTCTTGAAGCCCTTGAGTCAAGACTCCTGCTGGACGCCGCCAGCGCCACCGTGACTGCCGACAACCCGTTTGTCCTGCCCAAGGCGGACTCTATAACCAGCGACCATGTGAATTTCACACTTACCGGCCCGGGTGCGGTGCGCGTTGACTACGACGATACGACAAGAGAGGTTGGCCGCATTGTATTTCAGGCAGGCTGCGACACGAGCACAAACCTGACAGTCGCTGTCGTGCCCTACACGCCCGGCGAGAACTTTGACAGCGGCACGCTGACCCCGACGTCATGGACCACCTACACCTCTGACGACAAAGGCCGAATACAGGTTACCAATGGGTACCCCGGTACGCCTGCGAATAGCACATACACCCTGACGATGGACCGCACACAGTATGATGGTTACTCTGCGTATGACGCAAACAATAACTTGGTTTATTATCGTGTCCCCACGCTTGACGAAGCAACATGGACCGTTGATCTTCAGGATGTGACAGCGGCGCAGTTAAATTTTTCTTACGCGGCTGGGGGCTATGAGGACGACGAACCCATAGATCAGTTCAGTGGCACCTTTTTTACAGGGCACTACAATGCCGACGGCATTGCAATAAGCCCCGACGGAGGGACAACCTGGTATCCTATCTGGACGGTACCGCAGGCGGATGTTCCAAACAACTATGGCGATAATAATGGTCCGGTTTCTCCGCCGGCCCAGGCAGAGATTGGGGTGAGCGGCGGCGGGCAGAACATAGTCAATGGCGATACTTCGCTCAGTGCGGTCAAGGGTACGGACTTCGGTTCGGTGATACAGGGCGGCGCGGGACCGAGCCGCACGTTTACTATCAGCAACTTCGGCAATGCGGCTCTTACTATAAACTCACTTACAGTGCCAACAGGGTTCGTTGTCACGACACCGCCGCCTTCTTCGATCGCTGCAAACAGTTCCGCTGCCTTCACGGTACAGATGGACTCGGCGAACCCTGGGACCTTCAACGACTACATCAGTATCGTAAGCAACGACGGCAACGGCGGCGATGGAATTGAGAACCCGTTCAACTTCTACATACGCGGTGCGGTAAATGCGCAGGTACAGGCCGAGATTGCGGTGAGCGGCAACGGGCAGAACATAGCCAATGGCGATACTTCGCCCAGTGCGGCCAAGAACACGGACTTTGGTTCGGTAGCATATTATGGCAGCGCTGCACCTATTCACACCTTTACTATAAACAACATCGGCGATGATGCGCTTACAATAGACCCGATTACAGTGCCAACGGGGTTTATTCTCAGCACCCCGCCGCCCGCTTCGATTGCCGCATACAGTTTCGCCACCTTCACAGTGAAGTTGGACACGACGGTTTATGGAACGCAAAGCGGCAACATCAGCATTGTGACCAACGATGGTGACGGCGGGGACGGCGTGGAGAATCCGTTCAACTTCCAGGTAACCGGCACGACGTCCTACGCCCAAGCGGTAATCGCAGCGAGTCGCGACGGGCAGGACATGCCCAACGGTAATAACTATACGTACTTTGGTGCAGTGGAACATGGTAGTAGCCCGGCGCCAAGTTACACTTATACTGTGTACAACATCGGCGATACGCCACTTTACCCAGGCTCACCCACGCTCCCAGCTGGCTTTGTCGTTACGCAAGCGCTTCCTGCTTCGATTGCCGCAAACAGTTCCGCCACCTTTACTATGCAGATGAACACGGCGAATCCTGGATACTTCTTCGGCTACGTTACCATCCCGGCCAGTTACCTTTCCGGCCCGGCAGGCTTTCAGAGTACGGTTCAGATCCCGTTCAACTTATACGTATCTGGGACGGTTTGGCAGCCGGTAGGACAGTGGCATAACTACACAGTTGACCTCGCCGCTAAGGCAGCAGAGTGGGGCATCACTCTCGGCCCGGACACTAAGATAAGATTTCAACAGTACAGCGACCGGTCCCTGTCGAATGCAAGCCCATACAACTATCCGCAGGGCGGGGCCGAGTGGGACAACATCAGCATTTCCACGGCTGATACAAACAACCCTTATCACAACGGAACCACGACCATCGGTTATGTCATGGCCGCCCCCGGCGCGAACATCCCCGGCATCGGCACAATATCAATACAGGGCAGCCTCACGGGCGACGATTATAATGAGTTTCAACTCAGCGGTGGCTTGGAGCCTTCCATCAACCATCCTACCGTTAACCTGCCCACGGCTGCGCTGCAAGTTACCGGTTCGATACTGACCGTTCCCGGATATAGTACAGCGGCAGTCAATTTCACGGACAACTACACATCCACCAATGCCACCATTGGCAGCATTGTCGGCGATGTCAACATCGGCGGCGATTTCAGCGGGACTTTGGCGACAGGTGATATCGACGGCGGTCTTCATATCTACGGTGATTTGACTGGAAATTTGACGACAGGCGATATCGACGGCAATCTTACCATTGACGGCAACATTACCGGAAGCATAAACACGGGTGCCATCGATGGCACTGTTACCATCGGCGGCTACGTAACGGGGGGCGGCCTGACCGTCGGCAGCGTCAGTGGTGACTTGGACGTCGGCGGTTACGTTAGTCAGGGGACGCAATTTAAATGGGGCAACGTTGGCGGAAGTATTAACATCGGGGGTTACTTTGGTGGCACTTCATGGGGCTGCGGCAGGGTGACCGGCGATATTAACATCGGCGGTGATTATTTCGGACTGGTATTCTTTATGACGGGCGGGGTAGGCGGCACGTTGCGAGTACACGGAAACTTCGGCTGGGTTGATTCGGACCACGACGACCTGGTTGATAACCCCTGGGGCCATGCTTATGATCCGAGCATCCACGCCGATCTTGGCATATACGAACTCAGCGGGATTTTCGAAGTCGATAGCGGCGACGTCAACGCAGTCGAAATCGATGGCAACCTGTATCCCGGCATAGGGCCAGGTTGGATTGGCGCGCCGCAGGTCTGGATACAAAAGGGAAACATCGGTTCCTTTATTCTGCACGGCAGAATGGAGGACGGCTATTTAATGACACAAAGCGGTTCCGTTGGTGAACGTAGTTATCCTACCTGGGTTACACTTCCAACTCAGAATTATACCACTGCTATCACTACCGCCATCCATGCGCTCAATTTCGGATACGTGGAGATAGGCTCGGTGGACGGCGTGTCGGTCGGTAACTACTGCGAAATATACGCCGGGGACTATAGAACCCCAGGATACCGGTATGACGATACGGCAAGATATGCTCACGCGGCCAACACAATTTCGCAACCGGTTGTGTACTACTACGGCTACGATATCTCCACCGCCACGGATGTCGATATGTTTAGTTTCGATGTAACTGCCGGCCAGACCCTGCGCTTCGACATTGACACCTACACAACCAGCAGCCTGGATTCCTATCTGAGGCTGTTTCAGGAACCTGCGAACCAGTTCGGAACCTTCGTTCAACTCGCTTCCAACGACAACGCTCCCGCTCCCGGCGATATGCCCACCAAAGACTCGTACATACAGTACACGTTCACCACTGCTGGAACATACTACCTGGGCGTGTCGAACAACGTGAACATAAGTTATAACCCCAAGACCGGCGAGAATCTCACGGACGGCGGCACCACAGGGGCGTACATGCTGACCATCAGCGACCCCGCTATACCGGGCACTGCGAACGGCGTCATCAGTAAATTCGTCCATTCCGGTTCGGTGGTGCAGTCATTCTATAACGAATGGCAAGCATTTATGGATTATAATACGGATGCTTGGGACGGCGGCGGTAACGGTCAGTATTATGCGATAGAAACGGGCACGGTGCCGTCCATCCGGCCAACCCCGGACAACTTAGAAGTGGCTGAACCGCCTATTTCACTCGCTGACCCCGCATACGACTCGTGGATAGGCAGGCACAACCTGAATACTCGTGGGTACATTGACGTAGCGTTCCAAGATGTCGGTGATTGGCACGGCGTCGGCATAGACCCGGCAACTGTTCTTGACGAAGCGCCGGAGTTCCAACTTCTTGGTCCAGCCGCTGAATTCGTCACGGTGGATGGAGCGCCGGAAAACTTAGGTAACGGCATTTTCCGCTATTACTTTACGCCCACAGGGAATGAGCCTGGTTTCAAGGTCGGCAGGGTCACCCTGCGGCCAATCGCGGGCAGTTTCGCTGACCTCAAAGGTAACATCAACACCAACATTATTGAGCAGCCTTTCTGGGTCGTGCCGGAAGTCCTCATAGACAACGTGCAGATTACCGAAGGCATCAGCGGAACGAAGACCGTGACCTTCACCGTCTCCATGTCCGACCCCACAGCGGAGCAAATCACTTTCACGTGGGCAACGGCCGACGGGACCGCGATAAGTTGGCCTGGCCCCCCCGCCTCTGAGATCGCTCCTAGTTTCCCCGGTACAGATGTGCAAAATCCGTGGGACTATGTGCCAGCCACCGGCAGTGTGTCAATCGTCGCCGGCACAACCAGCAGTCCGTCATATACCTTCTCAGTAACGGTGAATGGCGATACCCTTACTGAGCCTAATGAAACGTTTTACTTGACCTTCAGCAACCTTGTGGGAAAAGTCGTATTGCCGCCGTATCAGGTCACGGGCACGATTCTGAACGACGATTCTACACCCATGCTGGGCGTTGCCGACGGGAAGGGCATAGAAGGCGATACCGGCTTGACGCCGATGAACTTTACCGTAAGCCTTTCACATTATTACAGCCTGCCGGTAAGTTTCGACTGGACAACGAAGGACGGCACAGGCGATACCGGGGCAGTTGCCGGCACTGACTATCAGGCGGCAAGCGGAACGGTGCAAATACCGGCGGGGGTAAAGACCGCGACAATCACGGTTTACGTCATCGGAGACCAGGAAGTTGAACCGTACAAGACTTTCTATCTGGAGTTGAGTAACCCCGTCAGCGGCGTTAATCTGTTGCGCACCGAGGTGCCCGGCACAATAATCGACGATGATGAGCCAACCATCCAGATTGACAATGTTCAGATGGCCGAAGGCAACAGCGGCACGACGCCAATGACTTTTACGGTTACTCTTAGCAAGCCCTTCAGTCAGACTGTGACGGCCCACTATGCCATTACCGACGGCACTGCAATAGCCGGCACGGACTACCAGGTCCAGGCCGCGAGCGGCGACCTCATATTCGCCCCCACCGAAGTCAGCAAGGACATCACGGTTCTCCTCATCGGCGACACTTTGAACGAGGTGGACAAGACGTTCACCGTCACCCTGAGCAACACCAGCGTTCCCGTACTGACCGAGGTGGATGCCGACAACAACGTTATTAGTAAAGATGTCGCCATCGGCACTATACTAAACGATGACCAGGGGCCACTCGTAGCAATCACACAGGTTCAAATTCCCTATATCGCCAATTTCGAAAGCGGCGCCTTGAATCCAACTTGGTGGGCTACACCCTATTCCTCAGATGGCAATGGCCGAATACAAGTTACTAATGCATATAGCACGCCATCGAACACCTCGCAGGTTCTGATGCTGGATCGCTCGGTGAGCAATGGCGGTTACACTCTCAACGAGGCGGTATGGACTGTCAATCTCGCCAGCGCATCCGCAGCGCTGATGAATTTCTCTTACGCTAACTGGTACGACGTCCAGACCCCGTTTAACGGAGCATTCACGGGCCACTATAATGCCGACGGCATTGCAATAAGCGTGGACGGATCCAATTGGTATCCGGTATGGACCGCTCCGGCTGCGCCGGGTCAAAATGGGGACGGGACGTGGCCGGCGGCAGGCGTGTGGAATAGCGCCAGCGTCGATCTTGCCGCCGCGGCGACCCAGGCGGGTATCGCTCTCGACGCGAACTTCGAGGTAAAATTCCAGGATTACGTCAACGGCCCATCGTTCACCGCCGCCCCTGACGGCACACAGCACGGCGGACGAGCGTGGGACAATATCAACATTAACGCCTCCTTTGACCCCGCTCAAGTGCCCATCAATGTGCCTGAAGGCGACCTTAACCTGGATGGCACGCCGCAGTTGACAACCCTAACATATGTGGTAAGTCTCACTGACCCTAACGGCCAGCCTCTGCAAAGCGCGCAGACCATAACCGTGTACTGCATGACGGTGGGTGCGGATGAGGACCCATATGCGGGCCTGTTTGAACCGTCGCCTAATGCAACGCCGGAAGCAGACTTCTCGTCTAATCAAGAGTGGCTGACTTTCCTCCCCGGCGAAACCAGCAAGACCTTCACGGCTACGGTTTTAGGGGATAACATTAAGGAAGGCAACCAGCGTTTCTACGTTTACCTCATGGGCGTTACCCCTGCTACCCCTGATAAAGCCCCAGACCCCACGCTGTACCCCAGGGTGGATTACACTTCCCCTGTGACTCTAGCAGCGGTGATGACCACCATCACCGACGATGAACCCCTTCCTGTCTTATCATTCGCAAACACCAGCGTAAGCGTATCAGAGGGCGATAGCGGAAACACTGAGGTGGTGTTAACTGTGACCTTGTCCACGCCGAGCGACCAGATAGTCAAATTTAAATACACCACGACGAACGTAACAGCGACAAAGGGCTCGGACTTCACCGCGCCCACCGGGGTTATATTAACCATCCCCGCGGGCGAGACCACCACGACCCTCCACAGCACATCATCTGGCAACATCTATGTCACCGGGGACACAAGTATAGAGGCAAACAAAACATTTAAGGTGACCCTTGTAAAATATAATAGCACTGCGGATATTAACCCGGATCCGGCGAAGAATACAGCCACCGTCACAATCCTTGACGACGACCCCAGGTTCATAATCGACAACGGCACGCTTGGCAACAATACCGTGACACATGCCGAAGGCAACAGCGGCCAGACACCATTCGCTTTCACGGTGCGCCTGACTGCGGCCTGGCCTCAAACCATAACGGGCCAGTCGATAGATGTCGGAACGGATGTGGACATGTATGCAATCACGGTTGCCGCCAACAACCAGAGATGGGCCTTCAATATCGACCGGCCTTCGGGCAGCCTGGACTCGTATATCAGGCTGTTTAATTCGAGCGGGACACAGTTGGTCATCAATAATGACGGCGCGGCCCCGGGCGAGACGCTCGGCACTGACTCTTACCTGGAGTACACGTTCGCAGCCGCTGGCACATATTATCTGGGAGTGTCCGGCTACAACAACAGTGCCTATAGCGCGACTGCCGGCACTGGGGCTGTCAGTGGCAGCACAGGGGCCTACACGCTGACAATGTCTCCGCTCACCGTACTGAATCAGGCCACCGATGTGGGTGGCACGATAAGCGCCGCGTATTCCTTGGCGGGATCGGCAGGCGGCATGGTGACGGGCCAGTCGATAGCTAGCGGGACAGATGTGGACATGTACGCATTCACGGTTCCAGCCGACAACCAGAAATGGGTCTTCAATATTGACCGGCCTTCGGGCAGCCTGAACTCATACATCCGGCTGTTTAATTCGAGCGGGACACAGTTGGCCTTTAATGACAACGCCGCCGCCCCCGGCGAGACGCCCGGTAATGACTCTTACCTGGAATACACGTTCGTAACCGCGGGCGAGTACTATCTGGGAGTGTCCGGCTACAACAACAGTTCGTATAACGCGGTGACGGGCACAGGGACTGTCAGTGGCAGCACGGGGGCCTACACGCTGATAGTGTCTCCGCCTCCTAGTAGCGGGAGCGTAGTGAGTCAAGCCGACGATGTGGGCGGCACAATCGGCAACGCGTATTTGGGCACGACGGCAACGGTGCACTGGGCAACGGCAGACGGCACGGCAGTGGCGGGCACTGATTACGTCGCCGTACCCGACACGCTACTGACATTCGCCGCCGGCCAGACCTCCAAGACCGTGACGGTTAATGCCATCGGGAACACAATCTGGGAGCCGGACAAGACATTTTACGTGGACCTCTCCAACGGCGTCATACCCGGCAATAGTTACGCCGGGTTCGGGATAAGCACGATAAGGGATTCGCGCGGCACAGGCACAATCACCAACGATGACGCGCTGCCGACGATTTCGATTAACGACCCGTCCTACAACGAAGACACCGGCACGCTGATATACACTGTAACCATAACAGGCTCACGTGGAATGCCTGTGTCGGTTGACTACAAGTCAGTGGGGTTTGCTACCGTGTATCCGTATAATTGGCTTGGCGGGACCGCGCAAGGCATGCCCTCTACGGTATTCCGCGCTGAAGATTCATATCAGAATCCAGGCCAGTCTCTGACGAATCCCGCTGACTTCTTGGCCGCAAGCGGCACGCTTACATTCAATCCGGGCGAAACTACCAAGACCTTCACCGTCCCGATTATAGTCGACAATATATATGAAAGCGACGAGACTGTGTTCATGGACCTGTCCAACGCGACAGGCGGGGCCATTATCATAAAGAGCCGTGGTATAGGCACGATACTGAACGACGAGCCTATGCCAACGGTATCAATCAATGACGTGCAGGTATTGGAGGGAGTCCCCGGCCAGCAAACGCCGCTGGTATTCACGATAACTCTGTCGGGGCCGACCGACAAGATGGTGACGGTAAGGGTAAGTAACAGCAGTACCAACGCCACAGAGAACACGGATTACGTGATGCAAAAGTATAAATATTACGGTAATGATAATACAAATTACTATATGACTTTCTACCCCTTGGTGACCACGAAGACTTACACCACACAGGTTCTGGGCAACCTGAATATCGAGCCAGACAAGACTTTCGATATAATGCTGTCCAAGCCGACAGAAGGCACCTCTTGGCCCATCATCTATGACAACGGAGAGTACTGGACGAGTGCCGCCGTAACGGCAAATTACTTGCTATACACGATTGACCAGAGCCGCACCAGTGGCGACAACTTCGAAAGCGGTTCCCTGGGTTCGGCTTGGAGCACGTATTCCTCAGATGGCAATGGCCGGATACAAGTTACTAATGCATATAGCACGCCATCGAATACCTCGAAGGTTCTGATGCTCGATCGCTCGTCCACCGGCGGCTCCACTCTCAACGAGGCGATATATACCGTCAATCTTGCCGGTGCATTAACAGCGACGCTGAATTTCTCTTACGCGAATTGGTATGATGCGGCGGACACATTTAACGGAGCCTTCACGGGTCACTATAACGCCGATGGAATTGCAATAAGCGCCGACGGCACTAATTGGTATCCTATCTGGAACGCGCCTTCTTGGTTCCAACCTAATCAAATCTGGGTCCAAAACCCACCAGAGACCGGCCAGTGGGAATGGACTGGTCAGTATTCATACGAATTCGCAGGCTATTGGAGCAACAACAGCCAAATTGACCTTGCCGCCGAGGCGGCGCAGGCCGGCATCACCCTCGGTCAGAACTTCCAGGTAAAATTTCAGGACTACGTCTCAGGCCCCTCGTTCAGCAGCGATTTTACGGACACAACCGGAACAGCACATGGTGGCCGGGCGTGGGACAATATCAGCATTGCTTCTGTTGTAGGCGGCAGGGGCACCATCATCGACGACGACACCCTGCAGGTTTATATCAGTGACGCGCAAGTAGAAGAAGGGGATTCCGGCACCACGGAACTCAGTTTCGTGGTAACCCTGCCCACATTGGTCTTGGATACTGTGAGGGTTTACTATGTTACCGCCGACGGCACGGCCACCGCAGGTGAGGATTACGTGGCGTATGACGGCACAACCGACGCCACCTGCCTGGTATTTGACCCGTTGTACACGAGCAGGCTCCTCAAGATAACGATCAACGGCGACACCAAGTACGAGGCAGGTGAGACTTTCTTTGTCAACCTCACCAACGCCGTCGCAGACACTCTGGGTGAGGATCCAGTTACGCATGAAGCAACCCATACGTATTACCCTGTGCCGATAGCGATTAGCCAGGCCACCGGCACCATTCTCAACGACGATCCTCCGCCCGCCATATCGGTAAGCGACGCCCAGGCGAATGAAGGCGACAGCGGAACGACCGATATGGTGTTCACCGTCAGCTTGGAGCAACCCAACAACTTTGCCATCGTGACGGCTAACTATGCCACGGCGGACGGCACCGGCAAGGCGGGCGTTGACTACGTATATACCTCTGCTACGCTGACATTCAACCCCGGCGAAACCAGCACGACCATCACGGTCCCTGTGATTGGCAATACGCTAGACCAAGATGATTGGACTTTCACGGTCAACCTCTCGAACATACAAAACGCAACTCCGGGCAAAACCGCCGGCACCGGAACAGTCCTCGATGACGACCCGCCACCCAATATGACCATCAATGATGCGCAGGCGCCAGAAGGCGATGCCGGCACAACGAACGCAAACGTCACCGTGACACTTGCCGAAATGAGCGGCCGCATCATAACGGTGGACTACATCACCGTGGACGGGACGGCCGTGTCGGGCACTGACTATATCGGCGCCAGCGGCACGGTGACATTCAATCCGGGCGAAACCACCAAGACCATCACGGTCAAAGTGAAAGGGAATACGATTACTGATGGCAATAGAACCTTCTCGGTGAAACTAAGCAATGCCCCCAAGGCAGCGCTAGTGGACGACGAAGGCACCGTCACGATCATCGACGACGATATCCCCGTATTTGCATCGATAAATGACATTCAGGTATTGGAAGGCGACAGCGGGCTAACGCCGGCGATTTTCACGGTAACCCTGGAGACGCCCAGCGGGAAAACCGTCACTATCAACTATACGACAGCGCCCGGAACAGGCACGCCCGGCGCCGACTATGTGGACGCACCGGGCACGGTTACGTTCAACCCCGGCGAGACAAGCAAGCCCATCATAATCTCCATCATCGCCAA
>Ga0315291_10002332_pt1 | contig 24959 bp, 25 predicted proteins | sample YL17G12_20_MG_FD_203070 | JGI IMG/M metagenome (GOLD analysis project Ga0315291, IMG submission 203070) | Sediment microbial communities from Yellowstone Lake, YNP, Wyoming, USA - YL17G12_20 | ecosystem: Environmental > Aquatic > Freshwater > Lake > Sediment | place: USA: Wyoming | collected...
GTGGGGGGGATGTCCCAGTTCACAAGCTCTCCATCCTCTGCGGCAAGGACACCTCCCTTATACACCTGTCCCACGGAAACGGATTCGAGGTCATCAAGGACAAGGATGTCGGCAATATAGCCGGGTGAGACTGCTCCAAGCCGCTTTAACTGGAAATATTCCGCCGGATTTATGGTTGCCATCTGGATGGCGCGGATGGGCTCCATGCCAAGCTCAATCGCCCTCTTCACAATAGCATTAACATGTCCATCATCCATCAGGTCTGCCGGATGGCGGTCATCTGTGACAAACATGCATTTCTGGGCATTGTGTTCCGTGACAAGAGGCAGGAGGTCGCGCAGGTTTTTCGCAGTTGACCCCTCACGTATCATGATATACATTCCATCCCGGAGTTTCTCCTGCGCCTCATCAAGGCGGGTGCACTCATGGTCGCTTTTTATCCCTGCTGTGACATAGGCGGCAAGGTCTTTGCCCGACAAAAGTGGCGCATGTCCATCCACACGTTTCCATTTGGCAATCCGAATCTTCTCCAGAACCTCCCTGTCTCTGCAAATCACACCGGGGAAATTCATCATCTCCGCAATCCCGAGCACCTGCTCCTGACCGAGAAACATTTCAAGGTCCGGACTGTATAGTTTGGCGCCGGAGGTCTCCATATCTGTGGCGGGCACACAGGAGGGAAGCATGATATAGACAGACAGGGGGAGATTTTTGCTTGCCTCCATCATAAAACGGATGCCGTCCAAGCCGAGCACATTGGCAATTTCATGCGGGTCAGCGACAACGGATGTTGTTCCGAGCGGCACAACGGCGCGCGCAAATTCCGAGGGAAGCACCATGGCGCTTTCCAGATGGACATGGCCATCAATAAATCCCGGACAGACATATTTCCCGCCAAGGTCAATAAATGTGCGTCCCGTATAATCGCCCAGTCCCACAATTATGCCGTCAAAAATGGCGACATTTGTTTCATGAATATCTCCTGAGAACACATTCACCACGCGGGCATTCTTCAAGACAAGGTCTGCGGGTTTCTCGCCGCGCGCCACCTCAATCCGCTCCTCTACCCTGCTCATATTTCTCTCCCACTCGGTATATATAGTTTAAGATTCTTTTTTTATGGCAATATCCGCTCGACCGTCAACAATATAATTCATGGTTTGCGATTCAGTTTTTCCCCGACCTTATTTGTTAGTTTATCATTAACGGCGGTGGGGAGCAACTGGATATCTGTGACAATACAAAAGCGGTCATCCGTCTTGAAAAATTGTGTTATAACGGCGTTAAAACGGGAAATGAGGAATCGCGATCTTGGCAAGACCTCCCAGTTCATAATATCCGCATGATGCAATTTCTGCCTCCATGTCTCCATCTTTTCTGAAAACACATCGTATCCCGCGCCAGTAATAAATCGGACTGCCACACGCTCCCCATCAATCTGGTCACCGCCAAGACCCTGAAGCGCCGGATGGAGAGAGTTTGTTGTAAGTTTATCATCAGACATGCGCTGGATGAAATCCATCAATTCGCCGGCGGTATCGGATACAACCACATACCGTCCATTCAAACAGAGGGCGAAATTGGGCTCTGCATCCTCCCCCACATCAGGTCCTCGTGGCAACGCCAGCCAGTATCGTGAACCTTGATATTCTCTTTCCACCATCCGGATGAGAAATGTCCTGTCCACAAACTTGAGAAAACGGCGAAGAGATCTTTTGAAATTATCAGGGTCTTTGACTCTAATGTAATAAGCCTCGGCAAGGCGGCGAGATGCGCCCGTTCCACGCGATTTTCGCAAATAATAACCCATCCCGCCCTCCAGCGCGCCCAGAAGGTCATGTTCAACATCCAACCCGATAACCAGACTGTTTACGATAAGGGTCTGGCGGAGTGTCAATACCGTCTCAGGGTAAACGCCCGAAAAGGCATCCAGAAGGTCGTAATATAATCCTGCGACATCCACCGCTCCATACCCGAATGCAACGGCGTCCGGCGGGATGAGCCTCGCAAGGTCATTATCTGCTTGCCGGAAACGGAAAAGGGCATGGGCGAGGGCGTCTCGCGGGGGCGGTGCATATACTATGGTGTTTAAACGATAACCATTTTGTTTTTTCCAGAGGTGGAGCCCCAGGGCTTTGAAACCTGAAAGTCCAAGTCCGGAATAATCCCTCCCGCCATTCCCCTGCCGGAACTCCAACAGAAGGCTGAACAACCTTTCCAGGTCAACATAAACATCCACCGTCGCGCTATTCGTTTCATCGCCGGTAAGGTGGAAGGCATCACTGCCGGCGAGTGAATCCGCCGGCTGGGGGTTCATGCGGCGTTTGAGCAAATTGCGGATGGGCTGCTCACTCCCCTCACAGATAAAAACCAGTTTCTCCATCAAGGCATACTCGAAATCAAAGGAGGACTCAATATAGAGGTCATCGAGGGGTGTAATTTTCTGCTTCGCATCAACCGGTTCTTTGCCCTGTGGTGAAAATTTTGGGGCATCTATGATGCCCTGCCGTTCCTTTAAAAGGTAGCGAAAGGAATGGACCTGGATTCCATTGAATTGATAGACCCCTCTTTTAACGCCACCGCTGTTTGCGCCGGGAAAAACCTTTCCCATAATCTCCTCAGCACGAGCACGGGGGCAATCATGTTCAATGATTATGTTCAAGTCAAAGTCAGTTGGCATGTTACGAGGCATATTCATTCTGGTTACAAAAATTGTCAGACGGCGGGGTTTTAAATTTTCGACCTCGGACAGGGAAATGGAAAGTTTTTGCTCCAACTTTTTCACGGCATTCTCAGCACCTGAAAAAGAGTTCAGGGTTCTCCGAAACTCCGATAGCATATCCTCATTTGATGATTGTGCCCGTCCGGTAAAATCAGACAGGATATCCTCTTGACATGAGATGAAGAAGATTGTTTCGGAGGGGGCAAGAATTGTCGGGTCGTTTTCAGAAAAGGATTTCGAAAGTGAAAAAAGAAAAATGATATGTATTAAAAGCAGTAAAATACATCTCAACCTTTTTATTCCTTTTTCTGCAACCCCTGAAGGGCATTTTTTGCGGCTTCCTGGACACGGCTGTTCGGGTCGTTTTGCATTTCCACAAGGGCGGCAACAATGGAGGGGTTCGACTGTTTTTCAAGTGAGCCAATCGCCGCCATGCGCACACGCCAGTCCTTATGCCGGAGCTGGTCCCTGAGAACATTAACAACCTCCTCGTCTTTGAAATTCCGCAATGCCCAGACAGCCTGAATGACTGTCACAATATCCTGGTTGGACAGGGCTGAGACAAGGGCTGATGCGGTGGATGGCTCCGCAATCTCAGACAGGGCGGTGATAACATGAGTGCGCATCATTTCATCCGGATGATTGACCTCCTTCGCAAGGGCAATCGCCGCTGATTTACCCATCTGGATAAGGGCGCGCCGCGCCTGGATTGTCCTGTTCCAGTTCCCGCTCTCAAGTATGAGCATCAAATGGGTAATCTGCTCATCCATGCTGCCTGTTAAAACAAGCGGCGATGGCGTGGGAATCGGCGTAAGCGTGCGCACCGGCAAAGAGGGTGGCGCGCTCACTGAAGGCGCTTGAGAGCCGGCGGAAGAGGGAACATTCATCCCGGACGAAGCCGCCTCGCGACGCGCTATCCTCCTGGCAGATTGCCTCCTCACCTTATTCAGCTCCTCCACTCCCTCCTTCCCCAGCATATAAATGCCGGCAAAAAAGCCGTAAAGAAGTAAGACAAGGATATAAACAGTTATGATGGTAATCAGAAAGCTCATTTTGGGAGTGGGCCAGATATATTTATAAGGGAATTTGTTTAACAGCCCCTTTTGCCCCTGAGGCGCACCGGAAGGCTGGGTGACGGGTTTTGGCGCCTGCGCAACCGCCTGCGGAGATGCGGGTTCCATCTGCGGCGGCGACGGCGCAATAGGGGCAACGGGGCGAGGCAGTTCCTCATTGCAATACTGGCAGACAGTTGCATCCTTCGCATTTAAGACACCGCAATGTGGACATTTCAGGAACTTCTGTCGTGTGTAATCCGCCTGCATTTCAGATATGAGACGGTCGCGCTTTTTATTAATCTGGTGTGCCACAAACAGATATAAAAAGAATAGTATCCCTGCGAAGACATAAATGTAAAATAACACACCCGCCATTTTCAAACCCGCTTCAAAACGAATTATAACCTGATTTTTATCCCCGGGTCGGAAATTGCGCAAGCCTTTTTTCTGCCCGCAATGTTTAGGCTTTGTCAGGTATCATCTCATTGATATCCAGCACATCCGCGGCAGACAATATTGGGGCGTTTCTCTTTTTCCAATCTTCCCGTAATCCAGTTGCGCGCATCAAGATAAGCGGGACTGTTCCAGATTTCTCGCAGCGGCTGTTCAAGCACATTTCCGAAAGACTCCCTGTAATTCTTGCCGCAACACGGGTCAACCTTGCCATTCCAGTTAATAACCATGGCACGCCATGGCCAGCAGCAGGGAATTGGCGGGGGATTGAGGGAGGCGCAGAGTTCCTGGTCTGCGTCCGGACTGAATATATCAGAGCCGGCGGGCTGATTTTTTTCCTGGTCAAGATACTGTGGACGAACAAAGTCGGGATTTTGTGCAGGTCTGATGTCCTGAGAGTCAATATCCAGATATGGATTTACAAGCCTTGCAAAGTCTGCGCCGGAATTTCGGGCAAACTCTGCAACCTTCGGTATCTCATGTTCATTATGACGGAACACAAGGAATTGGAACTCAATAACCGGTGTTCGACCCTTTAATTCCCTTTTTGCCTCCGCTATTTCCCTGAGATTTGAAAGCACTCTTTCCAGATTACCCCCTCTTCTATACATCTCATAGGTTTCCCGTGTCAGCCCATCGCAGGAAACAACAAGGTCATCAAGACCGGATTGAACGACCGCCGCTCCCCCGCCATCCGGCAAAATCGTCAGATTGCTGCTTATCGCCGTTGCAAGCCGCCTTTCGTGGGCGTATCGAATCATGGAGAGGATATCTTTGTGAAGAAACGGTTCACCCCAGTTATATAAAATCAGTTTTACCGCATGAGGCGAGATTCCGTCGACAATCCTTTTGAAATTATCAAGCGACATTTGCCCCGGCGGGAGTGGAAGCGCTCCCCTGCCCGTCGGACAGAAGGGACATTTAAGATTACAGACATTTATGGGGTCAATAACAATTATGTAAGGAAGTCCCCTCAATTCCGCCCTTCTCATTACACGCTCCACCTCCACAAGGATAACATTTTTTACCCGTGAAAATGTGCCGTAACGAATAAGGGCGCAAATATGTCGCCATTTTCGTGCGTATCTTGCCGCCATCCTTCGAAACAAAGAAACCCTCCTCAGGTATCTCAAGCCACCGCACCGGATATCAATGCCCCGGCAAGGCTAAGCCGGTTTGGCTGTCTCTTTTTTTCTTCTATTCTGCGTTGTCAGGGGGCGAAGCTGCTGGTCGAGAAACAGAAAATTCACGACGACAATGATGAAAAGCACAAGGGCGACAGGAAAAAGGACAAACTGTCCTGTTGTCTCTTTACGGTGTGATATGACTGTTCCGGCTGCAAAGAGAAAACCCAGAAGCTTATTGCCCGATTTCCCGTAAATGATTTTCCTGCGAAGAATCTGATATGGCAGGATTCCCGCCACAGCGCCTCCAAGAATGGCAAAAAATATGATGACAAAAAATTCCCTCCTGCCGGAGACCGCATGCAAAAGGGCATAAACCACAGAGACTAAAGCCACAAGCGCACCAGCCGCACCCTCAAAAAAGTCCAATAATTCTACAATGCTCACGAGCAAAAGAACCCAGATAATCAGGAGAGGCGCGCCAAAATACTTCAAATCCACCGTCCCCAGAAAGGGAATTCGAAGAATGGTGAACCTGATTCCAAAAAAATATAACATCAATGTGCATACGATGATATACACCCATTCCAGGTCGCCACGGTCTTTGCGTATATCTGAAAAGGTGGATGAGATACATAAAAAGAGGGAGGAGAGAAAAAGACCAATCCCCATGCGCTCAATTTCGCCGCGCGTGTAATAATACTCATCCGCATACAGCCTTAGAATGAATGTAGCGGCAAGGATTAGATAGAAACTGATAAACAGGACAACATGCCCTAAAAGTGGACGCGGGAAAAGATAGAATCTTATCTTTTTCGGCTCGGAGAGAATTCCCTTATACTGTGCAAACCTGAAGACCACCGGCGTTAGAAGTATGGAAAAAATAAATGACGCCCCCGCGGCAAATAGCGACAGAGCAAATCCGCTTTTCATTCCCTCACCCATCACGCACCACCTGCCTCTTTTTCAAAAATCTTCCCAGAACCGAGGTGAAAATAACCCAGCAAAAGCGAAGGCAAATCCCAGTCAGGATAAGATAATCAATGGATTTTATCGAGCGGCTGTAATGCTTTTTATAAAATCGATACATGCTCAAGTGCCGCACAAGTATAGACCAGATGAGCCGCTGGCTTGTGGACTGTCCAATGTAATGGTATATCTGCGCCTCTGGAAAAAAATAGACCTTCCACCCCGCCTCATGCATCCGGTAACACCAGTCCACGTCCTCTGAATACATGATGAAATTTTCGTCCAGAAGCCCGACCTCGGAAAAGGCTTCCCGCCGCACCATCAGCGCCGCACCGGATACCCAGTCAACCTCGCGCGTCGCACTGTGGTCATCCGCCGACATGAGATAGGACTGTGAAAAACGGTTTTCCGGAAAGAGGCGCGTTAGTATGGAATAACGGTTAAATAGTGCGGTTTGATATGATGGAAAGCGACGGCAGGAATATTGGAGGGAGCCATCAGCGTTGAGCAGTTTGCATCCCATGACGCCGCAATCGGGATGTGCGTCCATAAATCCCACCATCTCAGAAAGGGCATCGTCCACTATGCGTGTATCGGGATTTAAAAGGAGGACATAGCGTCCACGGCTGAGATGGATGCCCTCATTATTACCCTTCGTAAATCCCAGGTTCCTGTTATGATAAATGTAAGCCACGCCTGGAAATTCAGAACGCATCATCTGCGGTGTCCCATCAGAGGATGCGTTGTCCAAAACAATTGTCTCAAACGTGAGCCGTTTTGTCTGGTTGAGGACGGACTGGAGACAATTACGCAGGTAATCCCGTGTATTATATGAGAGGATAATGATGGATAAATCAAGGGGTGGCTGGATGGTAACGCCTGAGCTCTGCCTGGACTCTCTGGAATTATCAAAAACCATCTCGTAATGCGACTATTCTCCTCCCTCAAAATGTTCAACGTTTGAATTTTTATCTCTCACGGCGGATGCACGTCAAGATAAGAATACCGCTCGTAAAGACTCAAAAAAATACGCGGGACGATTTTTATTGTCCTTATATGAGCAGAAGTTTATTCTCATTTATAATTAACCTGCGAGGTGTGAAAAGATGAAAGACCCAAGAATTACTCAATACCGCAATGCCGCAATCAGAATGAAGTCGGGGAATTTCCGAGTTGATGTCCCCATTGGCGCTGAAGATGAAATTGGCATGCTGGGCATAGAGCTCCGGGAGCTTGGGCTGATGCTTGAGAAAAAATTTGCGGAAATCGATACACTCGCCAAAGTGACTGAGCAGGTGAATGCCGGTCTGAGCCTTGATGATGTCCTTAATCAGGTTTTTGAATCCTTTCGTCCCATCATCCCATACAATCGCATCGGCTTTTCTCTTTTAGAGGAGAACGGGACAATAGTCCGCGCCCGATGGGCACGTTCCGATGCGCCGGAACTCAAAATCATAAAGGGATATGGTGCGCCCCTTCAGAGGAGCAGTCTGCAACAAATCATAGAGACGGGCAAACCGCGGATTCTGAATGACCTTGAGGATTATTTGAAAAATCATCCGAACTCTGACTCAACACGGCTTATCGTTGAGGAGGGAATGCGCTCCAGTTTGACATGCCCTTTAATCGCAATGGGCAAACACATCGGCTTCATGTTTTTCTCAAGCTTTGCCCCGCACACTTATGAAAATGTCCACGTTCAGTTCTTCATGCAGATTGCCGGACAGCTCTCCGTCATTGTGGAAAAGGGACGACTCTATCAGCAGCTTGTGGAGCTGAATGAATTGAAAAACAAGTTCCTCGGCATCGCCGCCCATGACCTGCGTAATCCTATTGGCATTGTTATGGGATATATTGAGATGATGAAGGATGGGTTATTTGGCGAGGTGTCGCAACCCCAGATTGAAATCTTTGAAAAGGTGGAAAACACTACCCGAAACATGCTCAACATGGTCAACGACCTCCTTGATATCAGCGCCATTGAGACTGGAAAACTGATGATGAATCCCAGGGAGGTTGACCTCACCGCCTTCCTGAATGAGTCCTATGAATACAATCATCTCCTCGCCCTGCAGAAAAAAATTGGATTAAAGATGGAACTGGAATCAAACCTTCCAAAACTCATCATGGACCCCGAACGCATCAACCAGGTGCTTACCAACCTTATCACAAATGCCATCAAGTTTTCCTATCCGGGCACCGTGATTATGGTCAAGGCGCGCCGTGAGGATGATTCTGTCCATATTTCAGTTCAGGACCAGGGACAGGGGATACCGGAGGATGAGATATCCAAAATCTTTCAGGATTTCGGGCGCACAAGTGTCCGACCGACCGCTGGTGAGAAGAGCACGGGACTGGGACTTGCCATCTGCAAGCGCATGGTGGAGGCTCATGGAGGCAGCATCTGGGTGGAAAGCAAGTCGGGTGAAGGCTCAATCTTCACATTCTCACTTCCGGTCAAAAATTCTTAAACAGGCATGAAGCCGTGAACTCGCCCATTGAACTGGATGAAGGGTGTCCCCTTTCTGAGGATGAGGCAAATCGGGTAGAAGAGGAATTGCTGAATCTGCTCGCCTTTGAGGGGGCTGGTCTCGATGATAAACTTATCGCCGGCGCAGTATTGCTGGATATTCTTCGCGACTCCCTGAACGCAATAATTGAGACTTCCCGCCCCGACCTCATCAACACCTTTTTTGACTGGATGAAAGAGGAGCGCTATGCGCGTCCCCTGCGCATTGCAAGGAAGCCGATTCATTCTCCCTCCCTTCAGCGGATGCTTCTCGGTCTGCTGATAGCCTTCCGCAACCATCCGGAAAAGCGCCGCTCCAATCTTGGCGCCCTCGCCTTCATCGCCCTCCAACACGCGCGTCACTTCTTGAAATTGGGGAAAATACATATCCAGCCTCTTTCCACACCTTTCCCATATCATGCCTTCAAACAATATCCCATAAATACCGGCGCTGATTTTTTTACTCACAAGGTCGGAGTATGGGCTGAGCAATTCATCAGAAATAAAAAACCCCGGCATGGAAAATCCCTCCGCCAGGGCTATGGGCACATGCTTCTTTATTATGCCATGATACACTGGTATGCAGTAGGGCTGGCATGGGAGAAAAAGGCGACAGTAGTCGGTCCGGAGGAGGTTGCCAAAGCCATAGCACTGACTGAGGAGTATTACATATTTAATCCTGCATTTGAGGAAATCTTCACGTATAATCCTGTTGTTCGGGACATGCTTGAGAAAACGCTTAACAGGCGCAGCACCGCCGCAAGCCTTGTCCGCAAACCCATCTGACTTTGTGGTGAATAAATATCATTTTTTTGGGGGCTCTTAAAATAATGAATTGACACAGCGGGGCATTTGCAGAATGTATTCCACTTAATATATTTTGAAAATTCCCGAACGAACGTAAAAGAAAATGAAGAAAAATAAAGCGCCCGTTCTTCAGGAGAAGGAGGTAAAAGACCCGGAGTCGCAGGATTCCCTCTTCTCCCTGAAGGGATATATCATCCTGAACATCATCTTCTGGATTTACTGCCTGTTGCAGGTCATTATTCTGCGGTGGATTTACCGCGATGCAATGGGTATCATATTTTTCTTCACCGTGCTGGCGACAGGTTTCACAGTTGTTTCCGTATATGATTATATCTATGACCGTATTGCCCTGAAACACCAGAAGAAAGAATCCGCCAGGGAAAAACAATAATGAAAAAAAGTAAGGTCTTTTATACTGATGCGCGCTCCTTGCATTACCGCTCTGATTACAGTCTGCCCGTCAAGTATAAACGCCTTCTTGAGAAAGCCAATTTTAAACAATACATACCGTCCGGAAAAAAGGTTGCCGTGAAAACTCATTTCGGCACGCTTGGCGCTTTTCGCATCGTCCGACCCACTTTCCTTCGCATCACCGCGGAAGCCGTAAAGGAAGCGCGTGGTATTCCCTTCATTACCGACTCAGGTGGGCTGGGCAAGATGGAAAGCGCCGTCCAAAATGGGCTCACAGAACTCTCGGTGGGCGCGCCGGTTATTCTGGCAGGCGGCATCAAAGACTTAGATGCCGTCATGGTAAAGACCGAAGGCCCCCTGTTGGAGGAAATCGGCGTGGCGGGCGCAATTTATGATGCCGATGCGATGGTGGTTGTATCTCACTCCAAAGGACATGTGCAATCGGGCTATGGGGGCGCCATAAAGAATATCGGGATGGGATGTGTGACGACGCAGAATCGTGCGGGCGAAAATCAGCGGGGGCGCATACACGCCAGAGGCGAGGCGCCCTTCCACTGGGATGAGTCGCTCTGCACCCTGTGCGGCCAGTGCGTGGATGTATGTTCATTCATATCCAATACCTTGCGCATTGAAAATAAAAAGGTGCTGATTGACCTGCGGCGTTGCTGGCGCTGCGGGAGATGCGTGCGGGTCTGCCAATCGGGCGCATTGACTACCAACCTGGATGAAAAATCGTTCAGCGCAGGCATGGTGGAGGCTTGCAGGGCAGTCCTCAGCACTTTTGAGCCAAATCGCGTCGTCTATATCAATTTTGTCCTTGAATTCCAGCCGGAATGCGATTGTATGCAAATGGCGGATACACCCATCATCCAGGACCAGGGAATCCTGGTCAGTGATGATATAGTGGCAATAGATGCCGCCACACTCGACCTCGTTGCAAAGGCGCAGCCACTCAGACAGTCGCGCGCGGAGGATAACAATATCAAAGACGCCGGTCCTGACATGCTGAAAAACACAATTGGTCGCGACCCATGGATTCCCTTGATAACCGCTGAGGAGATGGGGCTCGGCAGCACAAAATATGAACTTATCCGGGTTGAACCGGGGAAATAACTGGAATGGTTTAACGACTGGTGGAACATCAAAATCTCCTTGAAAAAATCTCACGCGCCTCCCGCATGGTGGATGACTTCCTCCTCCAATTCATCAAGCAGGACAGGCAGATACCCAACCTCCATGAGGGTCTCCTGTATGCCCTTGGGCTGGATAGCGATGAACAGGATACTCGGGGGAAACGACTGCGTCCGGCGCTGGGGATGCTCGTATGTGAAGCCCTCGGCGGTCGCGCAGAGGATATTCTCCCCATTGCCGCCGCCGTTGAACTCTTCCACAATTTTACCCTCATCCACGATGATATCGAAGACGGCGACACCTTCCGGCGAAACCGACCATGCGTCTATGTGAAATACGGTCTCGCCCATGGTATAAATATCGGTGATTACATGCTGGTCAAGGTATTTCGGGCAATGATGGAACACAGCCCGCACCCTGTCCCACCCCGCACCAGAGACAAAATTCTTGAGGTTTTAACAAGCGCCTTTGACCATACACATATCGGGCAGGCGCTCGACATCAATGCCCGTTCACGCCCCGACCTCACCACAGAGGAATACTTTCTCATCGTATCCGAAAAAACAGGTTACTGTCTTGCAGCACCCATGATTGCCGCGGCAATTCTCACAGGCGCCGGGAAATCCGTGCGCCGCGCCTTTGAATCCTATGCCAATGCAATTGGACCCATGTTCCAGATAAGGGATGACATGCTTGACCTGACAGAGGGCAAAGGGCGCAAATCCATCGGTTCGGACATCCGCGAGGGTAAAAGGAGTTTTCTCGTTGCCCATGTCGGCGGCATCTGCGCCAGAGAGGAGCGGGAAAAATTATACCTTATCCTGGATGCACCGCGCGAAAAAACTACAGATGATGATATACAGTGGGTGAACAAACTCTTCCGGAAATATGGCAGTTTTGAGGCGGCTGAGGAGACAAATAAACATCTTTTGTCCGAAGCCTTCCGGGCAATCGCCCGTATCCCACAAAATCTAAAGGAGCTTCTTATCTCCTTTGCTGAACTCCTGTTAACGAGAAAAAGATGATGAAATGCCTTATCACAGGAGCAACGGGGTTTATCGGGAGCCACCTTGTGGAGGCGCTCACCGCACGCGGCGCGGAAATCTCCTGTCTCGTCCGGCGAACAAGCAATCTGCGCTGGCTGAAAAATCATAATATTCAATATCACTATGGCGAGGTGACGGAAAAAGAGAGCCTTCGCAATGCGGTGCGCAATGTGGAATATATCTTCCATCTTGCCAGCCTCACCAAAGCGGTCTATCCGGAGGATTACTATCTGGTTAATACAGGAGGGACGAAAAACATCCTTGAGGTGTGCGCTGAGGAAAATCCCCCCTTGAAGAGATTCATTCTTGTGAGTTCCCTCGCGGCGGCGGGTCCCTCCCCCACTGAATCGCCTATTTTAGAAACTCATCCGCCTCGCCCCATCACCGATTATGGAAACAGCAAGCTTGAGGCGGAGCGCATCGCCGCTGAATTCATGTCACATCTGCCCATTACCATTGTTCGCCCGCCGGTCGTTTATGGTCCGCGCGACCGTGACATCTATTTTTATTTCAGGTTAATCAACCATGGTGTTATCTTCAATGCAGGCGGCGCAAACCCGCTTCTCAGCATTATTTACGCCCCCGACCTGGCGGAGGCAATGGTTCGTCTTGCAACCATTGAGCAATCGGCGGGTGAAACCTATTTTGTTTCCAGTCCCGAACCTAAATATATGGACGAGCTGACTTCCCTCATTGCCTCAGCGCTCGGGAGGAAAAAAGTCCTGAAGATTCCCGCCCCGCTCTGGGTGACAGATATCATGGCATGCCTCATGGAGGCTTCCAGTCGTCTCACAAAAAAACCCGCACTGTTAAACCGCCAGAAAATTCGGGAAATCCGGCAGAAGGCATGGGTGTGCAGCGCAATGAAACTAAAGAAGGATGCGGATTATATATGTCCCACGCCGGTGGAGAAGGGTATTGCCGAAACGGCAGCCTGGTACAGAGAGAATGGCTGGTTGTAAACAATTCACCACGTCCCGTGAGGAATAGAGACCTCCTCGCCTTGCAAACGCTCCTTGTTAGATTGCGCCCCCTTTTTGAATATCTAATTTATATTGACGCCTGAATGTTTCACTACTACAAGTATTCCCTGTTTTAAATCACAGGAAAACATCAGAAGCGGGTGAGATAATTATGGACATCCTTAAGCCTGAGGACCTCAAATATCCCGGTGCGCTGATTGCCGTTGAAGGACTGGACGGCTCCGGCAAATCCACACAGATACACCTCGTCAAACGCTGGCTGGAACTGGAGGGATACAAGGTCTTTTTCACGGAATGGAACTCATCCCTTGCCGTTAAACCCGCAACCAGAAAAGGCAAAAAACGAAACCTGCTCACACCGACAACCTTCTGCCTGATTCACTGCACCGACCTTGCTGACCGGTATGAAAGGCAGATTGAGCCGCTTCTCCGCGCCGGCTATATTGTGCTTTCAGACCGCTACATATACACAGCCCTTGCGCGCGATGCTGTGCGAAACTGCGACCGCGGCTGGGTGAGACGCATTTACAGCTTCGCCGTCCATCCCACAATCACCTTCTTCTTCAAAGTCCCGCTTGAGGTTGCGCTTAATAGAATTCTCAGCGGCCGCCCCAAATTGAAATATCATGAGGCGGGGATGGACCTCCACCTCTCAGAAGACCTTTACGAAAGTTTTCGCATATTTCAGGGAAAAATCAGTGAAGAATATCTCAAGCTGGTTGATGAATACAACATGGTTGTTATCGATGCCACACAGGCGGTTGAAAAACAGCAGGAACTCCTCCGCAAAATAATACACGAGAGAATCGACCTGTCACGTTACAAATGGAGATCATTCAGATGAGTCCGAAACAATGTTATGAAATTGTCCCGCCCAATGTGAACCTCGGCACCCTCACGGGAAAACTCTTCGTCATTGAAGGGGCAGACGGTTCCGGGCGCTCCACCCAGATAAGTCTCCTGACAGACTGGCTTGAGCATGACGGCTATGCCGTTGTGAATGTGGGTCTGAAGCGCTCCACACTCATCTCAAACGAGCTTAATTCCGCCCAGCAGAGTAAGGCAATCAGTCCAATAACGCTCAGGTTATTTTATGCCACGGACTTCATGGACCAGCTGGAAAATGTGATAATTCCTGCACTGCGCGCAGGCTTTATCGTCCTCGCCGACCGCTACATTTACACCCTCATGGCGCGAGCCATTGTCAGAGGCGCTGACCCCGCATGGGTTGAGTCCCTTTACAGCCTTGCACTTATACCTGATGCCGTGTTCTACCTCATGGTCCGTCCACGGATACTCATTGAGCGTAATTTCCAGAAAAAATCCACGTTAGATTATTGGGAATCCGGCATGGACATCGGTTACTCTCAGGACGTGTTCAAGAGTTTCTTCACCTACCAGCGCCAGATTCAAAGTCAGTTTCTGAAGATGAAGGATAAATACGATTTTCAATTGATTAACGGAAGTCGAAGCGTCCGGGCTATTATCAAAGACCTGAAGGAGCGTATTGCTGAACTTCTTCAGGGCTGGGTTTCAAATGGATGACTATACCGGGGATGAGGCGTCTTTTCTGTCCAACCATACCGGCTGTTCCTTATCCATGGTCTGGTTCCAATAACAGGGAGAATATATGATAGGGAAAAAAAGCGGCAAGGATTCCCCTGGTGGACCAATCATCGGAATAGACCTCGGTGGAACCAAGATTCTCGCCTCCGTCATTGATGAAACGGGCAAGGTCATCTCACACTTTAAAAAACGCACCAAACCGGAAAAACCTTACCCTGAGGTCATTCAGAGGATTGCCACTTGCGCACGCGGCGCCGCAGAGGAGGCGGGCATTTCCTTCTCCACTATCGCCGGTGTGGGCATCGGCGCGCCGGGGACACTGAATCCCTTAACCGGCGTCATCCATCAGGCGCCAAACCTGAATTGGAAGGAAGTCCATCTCAAATCACTCCTTGAAGAAGACCTTGGGGTTCCGGTTTTTCTGAATAATGATGTGAATGTCGGGACGCTTGGCGAACAACGCCTCGGGGCGGGCGTCGGGATGAAAAACATATTCGGGATTTTTGTGGGCACGGGTATAGGAGGCGGACTAATCATCGATGGCAAACTCTATGAGGGCTCCTCGTTTATGGCGGGTGAAATCGGGCATATTCCAATGGTGGTGGATGGACCCATGTGCGGATGCGGAAAAAGGGGATGCTTGGAGGCGGTTGCAGGCAGACTTGCCATTGTCCGCACAATTTTTGAGGCAGTGAAAAAGGGAGAGAAGACATCCCTCACCATGGAAAAAAACGGCGACATTATGTCCATAAAGAGCAACGCCATTGCCCAGGCATGGATAAGTAAAGACCCACTCACCATACGCACATTGAAAAATGCGGCATTCCACATCGGACGCGCCGTGGCAATTGTGATATCTATCCTGAATCCTGAAGCTGTCATCCTTGGCGGCGGACTTATTGAAGCCTTAGACAATGTCTTTTTCCAGCAGGTTATCAAATCAACCGAAATGCACACACTTCCAACCATGCTGAAGGAAACTAAGATTGTTCGCGCCCTGCTGGGCGATGATGCCGGTATTATCGGAGCCGCCTTTTATGCGCGCGATTGCCTGAGCGGAAATGAAAGCTACTCACCAAAAAATCCTTAAAATCCTTGACACATGGATGACAACCTTCGGGTGGGACCCTGATCACATGCGGCAGGTGGCTCGTCTCTCAGTCGCATTGTTTGATGCCCTTTCGCCACTTCACAGGCTTGACACTGAGGAACGCTTCCTGCTGGAGGCTGCCGCCATCGTTCATGATGTCGGTTTCCTGATAGATGAGGAGAATCATCACAAAGAGTCTTTTCGAGCCATTATGAACGCCGATTTTCCGGGGCTTGATGAGGAGCGGAAAACCATAATCGCCCTTCTGGCGCGTTATCACCGCCGGACAAAACCAAAAATGAAGCACAAATATTTTGCCGCACTTCCAGCCGTGAAACGCAAATGTGTGCAAAAACTTGCGGCAATCTTACGCATCGCCGATGGATTTGACCGCTCTCACACAAATGCCGTCAGCCGGGTTTCATGCAAGATTGGGGAATCTGACGTCGCATTCATACTTCATGTCCGGGTAAATTCCTCGGCGGAACTATATGCCGCACAGAAGAAGGCATCCTTGTTTGAGGAAGTCTTCTCCCGCCATGTAATATTCCTAATTGAATATGTATAACAAAACCTATTTAAGGAGAGAGACATGTATAAAATCGCAATCATCGGATGTGGATGGGTTGGACAACAACATGCCGCAGCCTGTAAGGTAATAAAGAGCTGCAAACTAACAGCTGTGGTTGACCCGCAAAAGGAACTGTCCGCAAAAGTCGCCTCACAATTTGGCGGCAATGCCTATGGCAGTCTTGAGGAACTTCTGAAAAAGGATATCCCCGACATTGTCATTGTCTGCACACCGCCCTCTTCGCACCGCAAGGTAGTGGAGACGGCGCTGAAGAAGGGGGTTCGTAACATTGTCAGCGAAAAGCCGCTTGCGCATAATCTGACTGATGCCCGCGCCATTCAGAGAGCCGTGAAGTCCGCATCCGCCAGATTCATGACTGCCTTCTGCCACCGCTTTGTTGACCCGGTCATCCAGACGAGAAAAATTATTAAAGCGGGCAAACTGGGAGAGATTGTCTTCTTCCGCAACCAGTTCTCATCTTATTTTGAAGGTGTCCAGAATCGCTGGTTTTCCAACCCGGAAATTGCCGGCGGCGGTTGCCTTATAGACACCAGCGTTCACAGCATTGACCTCTTTCGTTTCCTGTGTGGCGATGTGAAAAATGTCAGCGCCCGCACAGCCGCTCACATGCCCGGCATCAAAGTGGAGGACACCTCGTGCCTCCTTATGCAAAACGCAAATGGTTGCATAGGCGTGATTGAGGCGAGCTGGAATGTGGGCGTGGGACAGGCATATCTTGAGGTGTGCGGAACAAAGGGACGCATCATCTATGAATACTGGGGACCGTTCCGCATGAAACTCGCCGGTGATAAGGATTGGCGCATCCTTCCCATCCGGCGAGACATCAACCACCGTTTCGAAGATGAACTCAAAAACTTCATCAGCATTATTGAGGGCAAAAAATCAGAAGGTCCCGGCGTTGAAGACGGCGTCCGCGCAAGTGAGGTCATCGACTCAGCGTATCTCTCCGTGAAAGATAAAAAATGGGTCTCGCCATGAATGATAGTGATTAATACCAGACATATTTTTACTAATCTGGCAAGATCAATGGAATTTTTTCTTTGCCGTTCTTTCGATAAACTCGGAAATCCGTGTCTATGGTCAGAATGGTTGAATCTGGAATGATCTCTGAAAGACGAACAAGACATGCATCAGCCAAGGACATCGGGACATCACTATATTTCCCCATCAATTTGGAAATCGGGAGAACCTGATGATCCAATCGGAAAGGAACCTCAATAACACCTCTTTCCATCATCTTGAGAATACTACGAGAGCCCTCTCTGAACAGGCGCAGGAGAAAACATGCCTCCGAGATGACAGACTCACAAGTAAAAAATGGCGCCTCAATCTCTCTCCATTGAGATGATGACCATAAATGATAGGAATCATTTCGATTTAGAAAGGCAACCAGCGGACCAGTATCCAGAATAATATGGCGCCTCATTCCCCGTATCCATTCAGGTGATGTTTATTAGAGGACAGTTCAGGGGCGGCTTTCACACAACCTGCAAGGTCGGCTGCAAGGTCAAGGCAGGAGGGATGATTCGTCTTTTTGCCAGAATACATCTCCAAAGCCTTTTTAATCAAATCTTCCTTTTTCTTGCCGCTCTTGCGGGCAAGACATTTCATTTGAGCATCAAGTGTTCGGGAAATTTGCAGTGATATGGTTTTCATTTGAAACTCACGTTCAAACAAATATTGTATCTTCTTAATTACATTTTCCATGCAATGTCAAGCCAAATGAGATTATATTAATGTCAGTATTTAGGGTTCAAAATAGTAAATATTATTTTTTATCTCAATATTTCACCATTGGGGATGCGGAAAAATTCTGTGGCATAAATATGCATGTCTGGGGTGACTATGAGTGCCTCAACACCGGGCAGTCGCCGGATGAGTTTCATACCCTCATCGGGACCAAGAATGAAGATGGATGCGGAAAGACCCCTGACCGTCTGGAGGTCTGGGGTAACCACAGTCACACTGATGCACTTGTCCGCCGGTCGCCCTGTCCGCGGGTCAAGGATGTGATGATACCGCTTGCCGCCTATATCCACAAACCGCTCATAATCCCCTGATGTGAAAACGGCGCGATTGGTGACGTCTATCTTCGTGATGAACTTCGATTGCTCCCGCGGGTGAAAAATGCCCACGCGCCAGGGGCGGCGGTTTGCATTAAGCCCCAGGGCATAAACATCACCACCGGCATTGACAAGGGCATCATTAAAGCCGCGTTTTTTTATGGCGTTCACCGCCCATTCAATGGCAGTTGTCTTTGCAATCCCGCCGAGACTAATTTCCATCCCCTCGTGCGCAAACCTGATGGTTTTATTTTTCTCGTCGAGTATGACATTTTTGTAATTCACCAGAGGGAGTGCGGCGCGGATTGCCTCATCAGTGGGGATGCGGGGGGCTTCGGGTTTCAGGCTCCAGAGTTTTCCAACAGATGCGAATGTGATGTCAAAGGCACCCTCCGTCTTTTCTGAGAGCGTCAGTGCCTGCTGAACAACATCGAACGTCTCATTAGAAATTTTCACAGGTTCTCTGGCGGCACTTTTATTGACCCGTGAAATATCGCTATTCGGCAAATAAGCGCTCATAAGGGATTCGAGGCGTTTTATTTCATCACGGGCGTCCTGGATTGCAACTGTGGCGTCTTTTTCTCTTTCCGGCGGGCAGGGAACCTTAATCTCAATCAATGTGCCTATCTGGGGAAATTCCCGACTGACTTCGACCCATGCTTTTTTCCTCAAAAAGGCGGCGACGGTTACGACCAATACCGCAAGGAAGAGGAAAAGCAGAATGCGCCTGTCTTTGTTTGAGAATGAAGACACGTTATTTCGCCAGACCGGCAAATCCGAGGAATGCCATGGACATAATCCCGGCAGTGATAAGTGAGATGGAAAAACCCCTGAAAGACCTGGGAATATCAGATAACGCCATTCTTTCACGAATCCCTGCAAAAATAAAAAGCGCAAGAGCAAATCCGCCGGAAGCTCCCAGGCTGTAAAAAAGTGCCTGAAGCGCATTATGGTCTTTGCGGATATTCAGAATCGCCACCCCAAGAACGGCACAGTTGGTGGTAATCAGAGGAAGATAAATTCCCAGTGCGCGATAAAGCGGTTGGCTGTATTTTTTCAGAATCATTTCAACAAGCTGGACCAGCGCGGCAATTACAAGAATAAAAGATAACGTCTGCAGATATTCGAGATGAAGGGGGTCGAGCAACAGTCTCTGGACCACAAAGGCTGCCATGGCGGACATGGTTAAAACAAAAATAACCGCCAGTCCCATGCCCACAGCCGTATCAATTTTCCTCGACACCCCCAGATAGGGGCATATTCCCAGAATCCAATGGAAAACCATGTTCTGTACGAGCATCGCATTGATAATCAGAATCACATAGAGAAACATAGATTGAGTCCTTTCCCAAAGGTCTATGATTTCTTTTCAGCCTTGAGCGATTCGATTTTATTCATGGCAGCCAACACCACACCAAGCGTGATAAATCCGCCCGCTGGCAATATCATCATGATAACCGTTGGAGCGCCCTTCGCGAATACCTGCATCCCGAACCAGGTCCCCGAGCCCAGAATCTCACGAATCGTGCCGATTATAACCAGACCCCATGTGAAACCGATGCCCATGCCAACGCCGTCCAATGCCGAGGCGAGAACGGGATTCTTCTGGGCAAAGGCTTCCGCCCTTCCAATGATGATGCAATTCACAACAATCAGCGGAAGAAAAATCCCCAAAGCCGCATGCACCCCAGGAGCCACGGCGTGAACCACGAGATCCGTTACGGTAACGAATGTGGATATGACGACAATAAATATAGGGATACGGATTTTATCCGGCGTAATATTTCTAAGCATCGATATGACAATGTTTGAGCCAACAAGAACAAAAATGACGCTGATGCCCATACCGATAGAATTAATCGCCCTGTTGGATATTGCCAGCGTCGGACACATCCCCAGAACAATTCTGAACGTGGGATGCTCCTTCCACAATCCCTTAATCAGTTCGCTGAGGAGTTTCATTTTATTTGCCCACCCGTTGGAAGAATTGATTCACAGAACTTCCAAAAATGGAATCTTATACAGTTCACTATTGGGACTTCTTAAATTCTTCAAACATTTCAAGCCCCTTTTGAAACGCATCGCAGGCGGCGCGGGAAGATATTGTTGCCGCCGTTATCGCCTGAACATCCCCCCCGTCCCTCATAACCTTGAATTTGAAATTATGGAGATCCTTACCTTTGAACTGACTGCCGAACTTTTCCGACGTGATATTATCACCCAGACCGGGAGTTTCTTTGTGGTCGGCAACAAATGCGTTGATTTCCCCCACGGCATCAATGCCAATGAGAAAAAGGATTGTCCCTCCGTATCCCTTGTCAGTCTCCGATTCAAAGGCATAACCCGTAATGGCGCCTTTTTTATCAAACCCAACCTGAATCTCAACATCCTTTCCCTTATATTTGAATTGCCTGACCTCGATTTTTTCCGTTCCCGCAGGTAATACCTGTCTCAGGGCATCCTGCTTTTTCTTCGCCTCCACATCAGCTATGGGCTGTTTGGTTACATTATAAACCCAGGCGAGGATGGCAGATGACACAATACATATCCCAAGAAGTATAATGAAAATCTGAACGCTTGTAAATTCTTTCTTTGCCATATATCCTTCCCTAAGCCTTCTGCGACATCACTATCGGCTTTATACCATATCGAGGACCACGAATATAGCGATCAATAAGAGGTGTAACTCCGTTCATGATGAGAATGGAAAAAGACACGCCTTCCGGATAACTCCCAAAAGTCCGAATAATGACGGTCAAAATTCCACAACCGAAACCGAAAACAAGCATCCCTCGTCCTGTGATGGGAGATGTGACCATGTCCGTTGCCATGAAGATAGCGCCCAGCATCAGACCACCGGTAAGGATATGAAAAATCGGGTCGGCGTATTTCTCCGGGTTCACCAACCACAGGATACCTGTGAATATGAACACTGTGCCAATAAAGGAGACAGGTATCTGCCAGCGGATGATACTCATTGCAAGAAGGATGCACCCGCCGATGAGGAGCACAAGAACGCTGGTTTCGCCAAGGCAACCGCCGCAGTTCCCAAGGAAAAGTCCCCACTTAGAAAGCGCCATCGCCTTTGCCGCCCCTTGCATCTTTAAGATGTTCAGCGGGGTGGCATAACTCGCAGCATCCACCACATCGCCGCGCGCCGGAATCCACTGCGTCATGTGTCGTGGAAATGATATCAAAAGAAACACGCGCGCCACAAGCGCCGGATTGAATGGATTCTGCCCCAACCCGCCGTAAACATGTTTCCCGAGAAACATGGCTACAAGGGCGCCAATAACAACCATCCAGACAGGCACAACCGCCGATAAATTCATTGCAAGAAGCATCCCTGTCACAATTGCGCTCCCATCCAGCACCACATGCCGCCAATCTGTCTGAGGTTTGATAAATCGTGTGAAAATCGCCTCAAAAAACATGCATGAAATCACAGAGACGGCAATGAGCAGAATCACACGGGCGCCAAAGAAATAAAGTCCCGCAAGACATGGGAGCAAAAGCGCCGCCACCATTGTGTACATGATTTTTTCTATGGACTGAGTAGTTGCAATGTGGGGGGAATATGCGATGACAAGGGATGGGATTCGCTCTTTCGGCTCCGGCTTGGTTTTCTGAAGATTTCCTGCATCCGCCATACCACTCCGGGAATCCGTAGATTTTCCAGCCATGGCGTTTTTTGCCTTAAATTTTATGATGGAAAATGATTCGACTTAAAAAAAGCCAGAAGTATTAAAGACGTCTTTTTTTATATTGCAAGAAAAATGATGTTGCGCTTCCTATCTATATCCACTGATGGAAAACATGCTCAATCATCTCACTAAATCAGAGCACCTGGCGGACACAGTCAATGACAGTGCCATCCACCCATTTGATGGCGGCGACCCGCTTTTCGCCTGACCTCGGACGTGCCGGCGCTCCGCCACAAATGCGCTCCACTTCACTTTTGATATCCTCAATCGGCTTGAGCGGCAGACGTGTGCCCGAAAGCGCCTTCAACAAATCATCCCGCAGGGGATTCACGGCAATACCGCGCTCCGTCACAATGACATCTATCAACTCACCGGGACCGCACAATGTTGTGACATCGTCCAGAATTATGGGAATCCGGTCTCGGAAGGATGGAATCGGCAGAATAACACACTTTGCAAAAAGGCAATTCTGCCAACCGCCTATGCCATGTAAAAGCCGTCCATCCGTATGTGTGACCACATTGGCGTTGAAATGCACATCAACCTCTGTGGCGCCAAGCACCACCACATCCACAATGGAGGCAAAGTTCCCCTTGCCATGATAATTATAGGAAGTGAAGGGGCTCGTGGCAACATGGCGTGGATTTTCCCGCATGGAACGGACGCCCTCTAAGTCAAAAGTCTGCCCGTCAAGGATATACTCCGTCTCGCCCTCTTCAAGCATCTCCACAACCTGCTTGCAGGAACCGCCGCGCACAAACCGCGCCCTTACTCCCGCCTCCTTCATGTATCTCCTCAAGAACTGCAAAAATGCGAGCGATGTCCCGCCGGCGCCAGCCTGAAAGGAAAAGCCATCCTTCATTATGCCCGACTCCACAACAAGGCGCGCTGTCATCTCCGCAATCAAAAGGCGGTCGGGACTCTTTGTCACCTCGGTCGTTCCGGAAACTATCTTCGCTGGTTCGCCTATCTTATCCATCACAACCACGTAATCCACATACTGTCCCTGAATCTGCCACGGGACACACGGGAATGGGACAAGATTGTCTGTGACTATAATTACCCTGTCGGCATACTGTGTATCGGCGAGTGCGAATCCAAGGAGGCCGCAGGCTGAGGGACCGCGGTCGCCGGTCGCGTTCCCGAACGGGTCGGCAGTGGGCGCGGCAACTACGGCAATATCTATCTTGACCTCGCCATCCTGCACTGCCTGATAACGCCCGCCGTGAGAGCGCAACACAGACGTCCCCCGCATCCTGCCATGGGAGCAATAATCACCCAGCGGTCCGTTCATAGACCCTTCAATATGATGAATAACGCCGCTATCAAGATGGCGGATAAGCGGGGCATGACAGGGAAATGCGGCGCTTGGAAACCAGCGGATATCCCTGACTCCCATCTCCGCAATCACATCAAAGAGATAATTCGCCACAAGGTCGCCGTCACGGAAGTGGTGGTGAGTGGAAATGGTCATGCCGTCCTTCAGACCGCACAATTCCAACGCCGTTCGCAAATCCAGGACAACCTTATTTCCACTTGAGGGGTAATTGGCGCATGAAAAAAGCGGTGGAGCGGCACGGCGTCCTGACGGTTTGTATTTCCCCACTCCCTTGAACGGAATTGCCGGCTCGCCGTTAATCTCCGTCAAAACCTCCCTGCCCGCGGCATTTATTGCCACATTCTGGTTTCCCATTTCCATGCCTCCCCGAAAAAAGCAGCACCGGTTAAAATCAGGCTATTTTAGATTCTCCACTCCTCATGGCGGTGGCGGACCAAGACTAACCAGTAAATTTACCTCATGATTCCGTGGCGCACCCGCCTGCGGCGGCGGGTCCTGCGCTATCACAATATCCTTCCTCACCCGCGAATCATAAATTCGGCTGATAGCGCCAACATTAAAATCTGCGGCGCGAATCTTGATGCTTGCTGAAACCTCAGTATCACCGCGAACATCAGGCACACTAACCAGCGGCGAGCCCTTGCTGAGAATCACCCTGACAGGCGAGCCAATCTTCGCCTTAACACCACCAACCGGATATTGCGATGCCACGCGTCCCGCCTCAAGAATTGTGCTGTATTCATATTTTTCAAACGTCATTGTGAATTTGTTCTGCGTGATTTCCTTCAACGCCTGCTCTGGCGTCAAACCAACAACATTCGGGACAGGACGCTCCCCCACCACAACAACCTGTCGGATGACAAAATAGCCCACCGTTGCCAGCATGGCAAATGAAACAGTGACGGTTATAAACATACGAAAAGCAAAGGAAATGAGTGACTTCAGTCCCCTCTCCTTCTTATCATCAGAATCACCCGATGCTTTTACCCGGTTTCTCATCATTCCTCATTCGCAACTCACAATTCGCTATTCACAATTCGCTATTCGTAATTCACAATTCATCCATCGCCTTTGTATCTTAAAAGTATCAACTGGATAATATCCTTAGTGGCATTTTCTTTTGGTGCGCCGGCGATATATGTCTCAATGCCGAGTTCAATGGCAGTCTGTCTCTCCGGAACTTTGTCACGTGTGTAATCCGTTCCTTTTGAATGCACATCAGGTCTGAGTTCCCTGAGAAGGGCGTCAACTGACGGCTCGTCAAAAATAACAATGTAATCGATATATTCTATCGCCTCAAGGATTTTGAGCCGTTCCTCCTGTGAATAAATCGGTCGTTTGTCCCCCTTTAACTTTTTGATGGAGGCATCCGAATTGACGGCAACCACAAGGATA
>Ga0315291_10002333_pt1 | contig 24958 bp, 17 predicted proteins | sample YL17G12_20_MG_FD_203070 | JGI IMG/M metagenome (GOLD analysis project Ga0315291, IMG submission 203070) | Sediment microbial communities from Yellowstone Lake, YNP, Wyoming, USA - YL17G12_20 | ecosystem: Environmental > Aquatic > Freshwater > Lake > Sediment | place: USA: Wyoming | collected...
ACCCGCGCAACGGCATCGCATATCCCGAACAGAGTCTCCCTTCTGCTTCTCTCAGGCATGTATAAGATTTCCTATAACAATAATCTAACCACAAAGACACCAGGAACACCAAGACACTCACAATTTGGGGGACCAATTCATATAAACAAAAGACTTTGAAATACTCTGGAAGGATTTGTCAACCCGAAGAATTGATTAGAGGACGGAAATCTCAGCGGTGCGGCTTATCCACGCCCGCCGAAGCGTCTTGTTCTGCCAAAACGCCTTTCTTGAAGGCTATCAACTCCTTATAGACCTCATCATCGAGTGAATCTCACGAACTCTTGAGATGCACACATCCCTGTCAAATATGCCAAATGGGACTTGACGGCTCATCCGCATGATGCCATTGGAAGAAAATCTTTGTAATAACATTTTACCCGGCGGTGAATTTTTATCCCATAATCCCTGCCCATGCGAATATTGCTTATCAATTATGAATATCCCCCCGTTGGCGGCGGCGGCGGCGACGCCACAAAGGGTCTTGCCGAGGGCTATGCAAAAAGGGGTCATGAAACCATTGTCCTGACCGCACGCTGGAATGCCCTGCCCCGATTGGAAAAGGTGAATGACTGCCTTGCCATCCACAGGATATTCGCCTTCAGAAAGGCAATTGCCCACTGCACGCCGCCTCGCATGCTTGCCTTCATGCTGCTGGGAATTCCGCCCGCCATCCGGCTCGCCCGCAACTGGAAACCGGATGTTATCCACTGCCATTTCGCCATCCCCGTCGGGTTCATCGGGCTTGTTGTAAAAAAGTTTATAGGCATTCCTTATGTAGTCACACTCCATGGGGGAGATATCCCCGGTCACGTCCCCGAGCAGACTGACAGGTATTATGCCCTCGTAAAACCACTGGCGAATCGGGTGGTGAAAAGTGCCTCTTTCTGCGTTGCTGTCGGGATGGGGCTTCAGAAGCTTGCCATTGAGAAATACAGACGTTCGGATATACTGTATATCCCCAATGGCGTGGATGTTGAGGTGTTCAAGCCCCGAGGCGACAGGGCTCCGCATGAGGCGACACGCATCGTCTTTGCAGGCCGTTTCAATCCAGAAAAGGGGCTTAACCGTCTGATTGAGGCGGTGAAACTCCTTGAAGGGCGGGGCATCACAAATCCAGCCGTCGCTAACGCTTTGGCGGAGTCGGCTTATTCTGTGGAGGTCTATGGCGGGGGACATCTCGAACGGGAAATGAAAACCCTTTCCTCAAATTACGGATTGGACCACCGCATCCGGTTCATGGGGTGGGTCAAGCGCGAGGAGTTGAGCGTGAGGCTCGGAGAGGCGGACATCTTTGTCATACCCTCCGATATTGAGGGGATGCCGCTGGGGTGTCTTCAGGCGATGGCGAGCGGGCTTGCCATTGTGGGCAGTCGCGCACCCGGCATAAGTGAGGTGGTCAGGGATGGCGAAAACGGCATCCTTGTTGAGGTGGGAGATGTCAGGGGGCTTGCTGATGCCTTAGAGCGCCTTCTCAAGGACCGCGCCTTGATGAGAAGGATGGGAGAGCGGGGTCGGCAGATCATCTTTGAGGAATTCCGCTGGGATATAATTGTGGAGCAATATCTGAATCTATTCGGACGGCTCAAGGCTGAAAAAATATCATGAATGAAGAAAAAATAAAACTGTGGCGTGAACGACATTTCAGATATCTCCTCCTTGCCATTTTTCTCCTCGGGGCGTTTTTGCGTTTTTACAAGCTCGGGGAAAAGAGCCTCTGGTTTGATGAGATACACACCTATGACGACGCACGTTCCACCACATATAACTTCTGGGCAAAGTCTCACATGTTATATTTCACCATGGTGGGTTTTTTTCTCCGGTTTGGTCATAGTGAGTTCTGGCTCAGGTTCGTCTCTGTCTTTTTCGGGGCGCTTGCGGCTCCGGTCATATATATTGCCGGCAAGGAGATATTTGACGACAGGCGCGTTGGACTCCTCAGCGCCTTGTTTATTGCAATGTCCAATGTGCATCTCGCTTTTTCTCAGGAGGCTCGTTACTATGCTGTCATGTTTTTTCTGTCCGCTCTATCCCTGTATCTTTTCGCGAACTTCTTGAAAAGACAGAACATCATCAGCCTTCTCCTTTTACCGCTCGTCTGCTTCATAAATTATCTTATCCATCCCACGACCCTTGTGTTTTCGGGGGTGCTCCTTGCGTGGGTGCCTTTTTCCCTTGTGACCTGTGCGCAGGGCAGGGCGATGCTTTTTGCGCTCTGGAGGCGTGCCATATCGCTCTTTTCCTCCCCGGATAAGGCGAGGGAGAAAAAGAAAGGAAAGGCTTTAAAAAAAGGGCGCGCCAGAGAGGGCATGTCCGGCGGGAGGGTTTTGAAAATTGCCCTGATGTCCGCAGTGATACTCTGTCTCCTCATCATTGCCTTGTGGAGCCTCAGGCACATATTTCAAATAATCCGCAACAACACCAGGCAAATCAGGTGGTTCAGAACGCCCGCCCCGGGGGTCAAGGCAACCTTTGATTTCTTTTTCAAAGACCACTTTATCTATTATGGTCCCGCTGTTCAGCCCGACAGACTGCTTCATCAATACATCTTATTATTCTTCATCCTGTTTTCCATTGTGGGATACATTCGGGCGCTCCTTAAACAATTTTCCTTCGCAAGTTTCGCCATTGTCTGTATCCTTGTCACATTCACCATGCTTTTCTCCTTCCCAGTGAGACAGGTCTACAATAGCAAATACATTTTTTTCGTCTATCCCGCCAATATAATGTGCATCATGTATGGCTTTGTCTCAGTTGTGGATTTTTCTAAAAAGAGGCTTGCCGGCGGATTGGGGTTGAATCCCCGCCTTGCCGCCATCCTCCTTTACTCCCTCTTTCTTGTGCCGCAGACATATAAGAACATTCATCTCATCAGGGGGCATTATCTCTGGATGAGGATGGATGTCAAGAGGGTGGTGCGTGAGGCGGCGCATGGCTTCAAACCAAAGGACATCATAAGCGCCTACGGGTTGACCGCCACCACGGTGCGCTATTATGTGGATTATTACGGGATTCCCGCCTCCCAATACAGGGAATTGAAAGGGGAAAAGGGCGACGGCTCGCGCGCCGTGAACGTGCTCCTAAATGCGGCGCTCTCCGGCGGCAACGTCTGGTTTATCTTCGGCTGGCCCCATGACATCCGTCCTTACCTGAAAGAATGGGTGGAGAAGAATTTTGAACTTGTTTACAGATACAGGACGCTCACCCAGCAGCCGGAATATGATGTCACCCTCTGGAGGTGGAAATACCCTGGCATGGTGCTCTCCGAGGAGATGCCGGTTTCCCTGAAGATTGCCTTCACGCCAACCGGTGGTGACTCCGGTCCAGCCGTCGCAGCCGCTTTGGCGGAGTCGGCCTGGGCTAAAGCGGAGACGGAACTCTTCGCCCACCACAAGATTGATGGACTCCTGACATTTGCAGGAATGCCCGAAGATATTCCCACATCCGCAACGCTCAAAATTCTCTTGAATAACAAGCCCCTCGCCACCGTTTTTAAAACGGACAATGCCTCAACGGAAACCCTCCGCGCCTCTTTAACCCTTCCCTTCGGCATCAACCATCTCACACTCCTCATCAGACCTGTCCCCAAGGCAAAACTTCTCAAGTTTCTTCTCTCCCCCGCCCATCCCGAAAACCGGTATTTTCACGCCGCAGGGTTCGCCTTCAGCACCCCATCCTATGACATTGAATGCCGCTCTGAGGGTGGCTCCTTCTGTCTCTTAATGCCTTACAACGCCTTCGCCTCATACAGAGCCTTTATTCAAAAGCCGGGCGTGTATGAGTTCGGATTAAAGGCGAAAAATGACGCCTCGGGTCCCATCCTTTACCAGATTGAGGTTGATGACTCCCCTGTCGGGATTCTTGCCTTCACAAAAGGCGATGACTCATGGGAGGTGGAAAAATTCCCCCTGAAATTTCCCGCCGTCGGCAGCCATGTCATCACCGTTTATTACTTCAGCGACATTATAACGGTAAAAAAGGACGCTAAAAGTAATAACGACTCCTCTATTTCTCATTTGTTTCTTGAAAAAGTGCATGAGGGGGAGACGGCGACCGACCAGAGGCTTAACATTCCCGATGAGACGCTTGTGCCCCTGTCGAAATATATCTCAGGTTTGCGCCTTGTCGCCTCTCCGGGCAGTGTCCCGTGGCGCGCCATAGGGTATGAAAACCCTTCAAATGAGAGGATTGAGGTCGGCGGAAGGAAGTATGACGCCTTCAGGGGCGATATCCCCTATAATTCCACGGGCGCCAATTTCTTATCCCCGCCGGTTCCCGTGCGCCCCGGACAGTTGTTATATTTCACCATCAAGGGGCGGGTCGAAAACTTGGGAAATCACTCCTCCAACATCCAGCTGATTTATCTGGACGCAAGTCAGCAGATAATCGGCACAGAATCGGTGAACGCCCAGGGACTGACAGGCACTGTGAATGAGGTAAAATTCATCTGCTTAAAGAGTGTGACGCCGGGGATTTCTCAAGTGGTGGTTAATTGCGCCGTGTATGCAAATGGCAACAGACCCTATATTTCCACGGGACGGGTCTTCTTCTATGATTTCCAAGCAGACATGGAATTAACGCGGAATTTTTGAGGCATGAGCCGATGCCGTCGTCAGGCGAGGTTTCACACCTTCAAACCCTGATTCTGCTCAGCCACTCTTCCGTATCCGGTCCGATGTGGATGATTTCAGGCTCCGGGGGTACCTCTTTTCCAGCCGTCGCTAGCGCTTTGGCGGAGGCGGCCAGGAGGTCCTTTCGCGCGTAAATCAGGAACTCTGTTTTGTCTATCGTATTTTTCGGGCGCAAAATCCATCGGAGCTGATAGCGCTCCTTGAAGGCGGGCTTTTCAAAACTGTCCGCAATCGGATAGAGAAGCGGGCGCTTTTCACCCAGGAATCCCATCAGCACAAGGTAGTCCAGCTGGGGCTTTCTGGATAAAAGGAGTTCAACCGAATACCCCCTGCGGGCAAACTCCGGGTCTGTGAGTCCAAGAAGGTCAAGAATCCTCTGTCCGGAATAATAACCGAACTGCCCTATCTGGTCAGCCCCGATAAGGGCATCTGCGGGCAGATTCTCCCTGCACCACTTTCCCGCCTCCGCGTGCAGCAAAATCGGTTGCTCATCAACATACCACTTGAGCCGCGCGGGGAAATTCCAGCTTGAGAGAAACTGAAACGTCCGGGAATGGAGTCTTGAGCGCGGGGCATCGAGATTGTCGGAGGTGTAAAAGTTTAATAGCTGAAACATGACAAAAAATCCGATGATGAGGGGGAGATTATCCTCCACACGCATCTTCATCGCCCGCAGGAATTCCTGCACAAGAATAATCAGTATCGGCACAAGGGGCATGTAATGCTGGAACGGCTCTGCCTGCACCTGCCCGATGGCAATCGTGAAAAATAAAACACCGCCACCGAGCAATATGGGAATCACGAGTGAGCGCTGAATCTCCCATTCCTCCTTGTGATAGGTGAAAACCGCCAGAAGGGCAAAAAGCGGAATATACGACCATGAAATGATAAACTGGAGGAGCATGTGCAGACTGGGATTATACAGGAAATTCAGCGGGTCGGTTTTTGCATACACGGAGTTGGGGAAAAGGGCGCCGTAATAGACAAGTCGCCAGATGATGAACCCTATCACAACGGTTAGATACGGCGCAAAGAATCGGAAGCGCACCCAGGGCAATGAATATGGAAATTTCTCCGTTCGGCTGTATGCGATATCCAGAAACAGCATGGGAACAAGGAGCCAGAAATAGATGAATCCCTCCGGACGCAATAGCGCCATGGCGGCAAAGGCGAACGATGAATTGGCGTAATTGCGCCGCTTGAAACTGAACGCCGCCCAGATGAATAACAATGTGTAAAAAGAGGTCTCCAGCCCGCGCCCGGCATGATAATGCAATATGGGGTTGAAAAAAAGTAAAAGCGGGGCGGCAAGATATATCCAATCTATCTTGCGCTGCAACTTCTTCAGACTGTAATACGAACCCACCCAGACAAGCAAAATCGTGCTCACAAGCCCCAGAAACTTGGAAACAAGGATGGGAGAAAAGCCTATCCAGCGGAAAAGCGAAAGTATCATCACCCACAAATAATCTGAATACCCCTCCACACGCTCGCCAGTATTATAGACCAGACCATGTCCCGAAACAAAATTTTCCACATACCGAAACGAGATGAAGCAGTCCTCGCCTATGTGATTGTGTGTGATGACAAGATAGGGGACAAGCAGGATGCAGAGAAACAAAATGATGGTGCTATACAGGGGCCTTTTCAACATGGGTGAAGAGAATCCTTTCCCTTACCAAACACGCCAAAGAAAATTGGTGATTTCACACACATGCGTCAAGCTTTTTAGAGGGAGAATGAAAGACAATTCCACTTTTACGTATCCCAGGGTCCGCCTCCGCAGGATTGACATCCGGGCGATTAATTCATTTTGACAGGAGCCCCGATCCAGCCGTCGCTAGCGCTTTGGCGGAGTCGGCTACCCGCCCGCGAAGGGTAATGTCGTCAGTGATTATAACCATCTCGGTCAGCTTCACATCATCCATCTGAAATATGAATGCGCCCTTTTCGGGCTTTAAAACGACAGGATGCACCGAAGGATATCCCACGCTGAAGGCATCCACCGGTTTCATCCAGGGCGGTGTGCGAAATGTGACCGTCGCCTTCTCCACCGGTCCAAAATACGTCCCAGCCCTATCGGAGGCATGGTCGCGGTTGATAAAAACCAAAACAGCGGTATGGGCGCCGCAAAAAAGGGTCCTGACCATCAGCCAGGGTGGCCTTGCGCTTGTGAAAGGGTCTGTCATTTTCCTGCCCCACGCCGCGGGATGTGAAGTTGCAAGCAGCGGCTCCACGGCGCGCGCCTCGGCATTGAGCATCCTCATCTCATTCATCATGGCAATGGCAGCTGGGTCGTCCGAACCGCACCCCTTAAATTCACCGTAAGGTGTGAACCACCAGTATGATATTCCCTTCGCGCCGGCGGCGAGGGCAAAATAAAATTCAAGACGCTTTTCCTCCGGCGTCCCGTAACGGAAAGCGCGGTCTTTTTCCGCATGGCAAACCGAGTTGAGAATCACATGGAGCGGATTCGGCTCGCAGGCGTGTCGGGCGATATCGCTCGCGGCAAAAAGGCAATAGGGTGAAAAAAAGCGGCTCATCGCCCCCGGCCGCTTCCAGTAAGTATAAGCGAGATGCTCCTGATAGTATGGGTCAATGGATAAAATGTCCGGCAGTTGTCCATACATGAACCAGTTCTCCGGCTTGTAGGTTTCGTCTAAATTGAGGAGCGTGAGGGTGCGGGGGTCAATTGCCGTCCATGTCCGCCGGCGCTCCGCAAGTCCCTGCGCATAACTCCCAAGCCGCCTGTCATCTGGCAGATCCCTTACCATGTATTCATGGGCGTCCGGCTCATCTAATAAGAATCTCGCATACAATACAGGACTGCGGCAATCCGCCTTGTTCGGGTCGCGCGCAAGAAAACGAAGTCCCATCTCCCCCATGAGTTTCAACCCCTCCGCCCCCTCCAGAAATCCCGTGTGGCTCCCTGCCATGCTCATGTGTGTGTTGAAGAGGTGGTCACGAAATGCGGCGCAGGTGTCGCGCGCCTGTTCAGGCACTGTCGCCCCCCTGTTCCGATACCCCCACATCCCGAGGGCAAAAAAGGCATCCCTCGCGCGGATGATGGCGGCGGCGCTCCGCCCCGACCCATCCACAACGGCAACATGATGAAAAGAGCCGTATTCCCAGGGCGGGGATAAAGGAATCTCAACAGGCAGGAACCCGGAGCAACTCGCCAGCGTCCCCGTGGTTTCAGCATCCATCCTTTTCCCATCGAGGGAAATCTCCTTCAGGATAAAATCTGCGCCCGTCCTGTCACGGATATATAGAAACAGCCGGTCTATCTTATCACTGAAGGAGACGGAGGCAATGGTGAGCGTGGCGGGGGTTGTTGAAATCCTGATTGGAAGTGTCAAGCCATCGCCGGTCTTCAGCTGCAGTGCAAGACCCTTTTCATCCGTCACGTGGCGAAACCTCACGGTCGTCTCCCCGTTTGCGCCCGCCGGAAGAGGATTTGGTCGCACCCGGAACCAGACCGGTTCTCCGAGTTTGTCCAGCCGCGCCACAACATCGGGTGGTGTGACGGATGAGTCATTCAGATGATAGCTCGCAGCCCGGACGCCCGCATGTTCCCGGTGAATTGGCAAAAGATGTTCCGCAAGGTTAATCTCATTCACAAGGACGCCATCAACAGTGGTTTCATGGGGCGAGGTGTTCTGAAAAAAGAGGCGCAGGGTAGCGCCCAACGGCACAAGCTCCCCGTAAGCCTTCCCCTCGCCCATGCCGAATTTCAAATCATACCCGTCAATAATCCAGGGCAGGAGTTGCGGAAGTTCCGTGTCGGGCAGAAATTCAGAAGTTGTTATCTTGACTTCCGCCGGAACGGGCGAAAGCGCCGCCATTAGCATCATCAGGACACAATATTTGACAAATCCGGAATTTCTCATTTGAAAGCCTCCTGCATATAATGTAACAAGTTTTTCACAATCATCCGAAAAATAAAGAAAAAACTGCGCGGGAAAAGATGGATGGGTAGGGAAAGCCGCCCCACCCGCCGGTGTTAAACCATACAAGGTGATTATCACACTTCTGGAAGGGTTCAAATCCTCCGGACCTTCAACCATAGACGCCGCCAAGGCTGCCGAACAATATGGCATCAGCAAGGATGACCTCAAGGTTGCCGGCGTTAATGCAGTTCAGGAAATCTCAACTGGGTTGATCTACCTGCTTCCGGAAAAAGGCAATGTTGACATAACCGGCAAAACGGGCAAGGTTATTATTGAAATCCACTACCAATACGAGGGGGGATGAAAATATGAAAGCAATGGTATGGGTCGCACCGAACAAATTGGAGATGCGGGACATGCCAGTCCCAAAACCTCAGGATGGCGAGGTGGTCATCAAGGTTCTGGGCTGCGGCGTTTGCCCGCGTCCTACAATTATCGGCTATGCCCGCTGCGGCGGCTTCGCCCAATATACAAGCGTTACTGTAACGCATCTCCGATTATTCTTCATTACACTCATTATAGCGTCTGACCCCTGATTGTGAGAACGATTTTTTTTCGCACAACGCCCTTCTCCCCCAGATTGATTTCCATCTCGTATTCTCCAAGAGGCAGTGCGAATGACCCCACAAGCGAGCTTCCCGTAAACAATGTATAATCCAGCCAATCTCCTGATGGCATTCTCAGGCGCCAGGACTTTACGTTTTTTATCATGTCTTGATCGAATTTGACTGATACTTTTCCCCCTTCTGGAATTCCAATATCGAGTTTTCGCGATAAGCCTTCCCGCACTTCGATTTCGGGAATCCAGATAAAGGGAGCGCTGGAAGAATATCCGCTGACAAAGACTCCATACAGCCCGACAGGCAGATTTTTCAGGCGATACCGCCTTGTCGCTTTATCCATCTCTGCATACTGATACCAGACGCCGAAATCATAGCCGAGCCTATCTTTCTGAAATGCGTTGATATACAAACTCCCATATTCGGTTAAATTCAACTCGCCGGAAACGCCGCCTGATATTTCGCCCGTTTTTTCCGGCTTTTTCAAATTCATCTCGACCCGTGAATTGTTGTCCGTGATTTCCACTTCGGCTTTGCAGTCATATCCCGTGATAGTGTAAAGCCCCGGCGGCAGATACCGGACTTCAAAATGTCCCTTGTTATCGGCGTCAAGAAATGCGCCGAGTTCTCCGAGCATGGGAGGAACGCCGCGAGGTCTGACAAATATTTGTCCAATGTCCCTATGCGGCTTCGGCGGTTCGGGAGTAATACCGATCAATTGACCCGACAGCATACTTTGAGGAAGAGCGATATCGAAAATTACATCGGGTTCCTTGAGCTCGACATTGAACCGGCTCGGCATTGCGTTTTCGCCTGAAAATATCAATTTGTATTTGCCGAATGGCAAACCCTCAATTTCATATCTGCCGTCATCGAAGAGCGTCGCGGAGCCTTGAAAAACACCAGCCGGTTTTGGAGAAAGGAACCAGCTCAAATATTTTTTCGCGGGCGGCGATTCTCCCCAGCGAATGATTCCATGAATGCGTCCGGGACCCTTATGCAACACAGCCTCCTTAGTCTCGCCCGCGCCGACCCGAACATCTTCACAATAAAAAAATGGGCTGCATCCCCATGTTGTTATTCGAAATATGCCGGGTGGGGTGTTCTTGAACTCATAAGTTCCATCCGTCCGGATTTTTCCGAATCCATGGACTCTTTTTTCCGCCGGTCGTTCGTCCATGGAAATAAGATCAAAGCTTGGATTATCTTTGAACCACTCCTTCGGGGGCATTTCCGCAAGACGCGCTTTGATGGTGCAATTTCCTTTGTCCGTTTTATTTCCGATTTCGATAACATCGCGTTTTTCTTCCTTCGCTTCGCCCTTTTTTTCAACGTTCATTTCAGCTATCGGATATGATTTGTCCTTAGAAAGATATACTCTATATCTCGGTGATGTCCAAGTTTCATTATCAATTTCAAGATACACAATGGTCCCTTCATCAAGTCCCTCATGGCTGAGGTCGGCGATATGATGAATCTCGAATTCTCCTTTTTCATCCGTGATCGTATTCCAATCTCCCATAGACCGATGGCTCAGAGCCGTCAATCCGGCATTAATCGGGACATTGGCGGCGGGCTTGCCCTGATATAGAACGCGACCTTTGAGATTCAATCCCTCATGAATGACAAAGGTATGCTCCCCCGATTCGACCTTCGTATCGACAAGCGTTCGCGCAAATTCCGGGTGGTCGAGAAGCAGGGATATTTTGCCGGGACGAAGCCGCACCAATTGAAAACGGCCGTTCGCATCCGTTTGCGTCACCTGCAAATCATTACTCAGATGCCCCTGAACTGGCTTTTCGGAATCCTTGATAAACTCCAAAACAAGCGTGACCGTGACATCCGCTACGGATTTATTCTTTTCATCTATGACCTGTCCCTTCAGCGAACGGGGCGAAAAGAGATGGATTTCCAATGGCAGTTTTCCTTTATCAATCGGAATCAAAACGCCCCGTTCATGGTCCCATTCTTTCGCAAAATCGGGAACATCCACCGAGAAAAACCAATAACCTTCTTTCAGATTTTGAAAAACAAAACCGCCCTTGCCGTCCGCCTTTGCCACGCGTTTTTCGGCGTTCTCTTCCCATCCCAGAATCGCAAGGACGGGAGTATTCGGAACACCTTTCCCCGATTCATCCAAATACCACGCCCATAACCGTGGAAGTAGCCAGGTCTTCAGGCTTTTCAGGTTGAATTGGGATATAATCCTGCGACGCAAAGGAGAAAATACTCAAAGATACCAATAAAAAACAGAGCATTTTTACTTTCATGGTTCTTATCCTTCCAAAATTCCAAGTTGTCTAAAATTTGACGTATGTGCGGGAAGAAGGGTTGACATCAGCGGTATAAACGGAAAAGTTTTACTTAAAGTCAATAATTGATGATTCAAAAGGAGAAGTCTATGAAAGCAGCGATGTGGACTGCACCGAACAAATTGGAGATGCGGGACATGCCAGTCCCAAAACCTCAGGATGGCGAGGTGGTCATCAAGGTTCTGGGCTGCGGCGTTTGCGGGACGGATGTCCACATTTATTGCGGGGAGGTGCCTCTTGCAAAACCGCCCAATGTCCTGGGTCATGAAATATACGGCGAGGTGATTGAGCCGGCGGCAGGCGTGACGGCATTCAAAAAGGGCGAGCGGGTCAGCGTTGACCCCGTTGTCGGCTGCGGCGTCTGCCCGCACTGCCAGGAGGGAAAGACGAATCTCTGCCCGCGTCCCACAATTATCGGCTATGCCCGCTGTGGCGGATTCGCCCAATATACAAGCGTTCCTGCGACGCACCTCTATCGCGCCTCTGAGAGGCTCGGTCCGAAGGGCGGCATTCTCGCCGAGACCCTCGCCTGCGTCCTCAACGGTTACGACCGGCTGAATCTCAAGGGCTGCCGCTCCGCCATGATTCTGGGTGCGGGTTCAGTGGGTCTCCTCTGGACGGAACTCCTCAAACACAGTTTAACAACAAAGGTCATTCAAACCGATGTGATTCCCGAACGCGGAGCGGTTGCGAAATCGCTGGGGGCGGATGCGGTCATAGACGCCCGCAAATCGAACTGGCAGAAGGATGTGCTTGCCATTGAACCGTCAGGGGTAGATTATATCATTGACGCCACGGGCACGGCTCGCGCCATTCAGGCAAGCCTGAGTCTTCTAAAGAGCGGTGGGACTTTCATGATTTTCGGCGTCTGCCCGGAAGAAGAGCGGATAACAATCTCGCCTTATGAAATGTTTGCCAAGGAGCTCAGCATCATTGGCGCCAAGATGCCGCCGCAGACTCTGGGGCGCGCTGTCAGAATCCTTGAAGCGGGCAAAATCAATTGCGGGGCAATTGTCACCACGACCATGCCCCTTTCGCGTCTTGCCGAGGCTATTGAACTCTTCAAAACAGCCAAAGATAAGCACATCAAAATCATGATTGACCCATGGATAGAATGAGAAAAGAGGCATCTTGTGAGGCGCAGATTCCCGACTCTAATTTTTATTTTTTTATGCATAAAGATATTCGCCCTGGAGGGTTTTAATCCCGCATCGGGCGGGATGCGTGGATGAATCCGCCTCAGGCAGAATGTTAGCGCCTCTATTTCTTTTCGGAATCGCCAGATTTATTTTTGTTTCCCTGATGTCAATAAGAAGTCCGTAGGGGATTGATTTCCCCGGATTATGTGCTATGTTGTGCCCACATTTCAAAAACGGGGGGTGAGGCGTTTTTTATGAATGAAAAACTGACTCAATTGAATGAAATAAAAACCCGCCTCAATACCCTCTGGGAAAAAACGGAAAGCCTTATTCTGCGCTTTTTCCAGTCATACGAATCCGGCTCATCCGACGAACCTGCATCCCTTCCCAAAATGACCGATTTCAACATCATCGTCGCCGCCATCAAACGGCTCCAGGAGGCGCGTATTGAACTCCTCAAGGAGGAACTCTCCAATGTCTCTGACACCCGAACAACTCTCCCTGATTCAGAAGGCGCCAAGGAGGAAATTTCTCGAGTACTTGAAGCGCTTGAAAAGAACGGATGTAATGAAACACCTGATACGGATGCGCTGCCAGACTGACCCCTTCCTCTTCGCGCGCTACTTCTTCCCCCACCACTGCCGCCTGCCGTTCTCCTCAATGCACAGAGACTTTTTCCGAAATTACCTCCGGCACATAACGCCGGACATCCTTGCGCGCAAGGGATATAATGAGGCAGTCGCCGCCCCGCGCGGCTTTGCCAAGTCCACCATCAAAACACTCATCCTCCCCATCCACGCCATACTTTACGGTTACGAGCGATATATCATTATCATCAGCGCCACGCTCAAACAGGCAAAACTCCGACTCAAAAACTTAAAAAACGAATTCCTCACAAACAAATCTCTCAGGGATTACTACAATATCACCATCGGCAGTAACCAGCGTCGCGCATGGACCCAACAGGCAATCAATATTGAGGGTTTATCCACCTTCGCAAAGGCTTCGGCGGACTGCCAGGTTGAGGCATATTCCGCCGGAACGGAAATCCGGGGCATCTCTCATCGCGAATTCCGCCCCACACGCATCATCCTTGACGACACCGAGGATTCTTCCCTCGTGGAGAGCGCAGAGGGACGCGCCAAACTCCTCGAATGGTTCAACGAGGTCATCGCACACCTCGGCGATTCCTATACCATCACCGAAGTCATCGGGACACTCCTGCACCCGGAAAGCCTGCTCGCAGCGCTGTTGCGCCGACCCGATTTCGAAAGCAAAATCTACCGCGCCATCCTTGATTTTGCGGAATCCGACTCAGGCGAACTCTGGGAAAAATGGCGCATCCTCTTCACAAATCTCTCCGAATCCAATCGTCAGGAAACAGCGCGCCAGTTTTTTCTCAAAAACCATAACGCCATGCTCAAAGGCAGCCGCGTCCTCTGGAACGCCAAAGAGGATTATTACACACTCATGACCCAGATGACAACCCAGGGTCGTTCAGCCTTTTATCAGGAAAAACAGAATGAACCCCGCAACGCCGAACACCGCATCTTTTCCCGCGATAAAATCCGACACTTTACCCTCGCGGGCGATAAAATCCTCCTTGAGCGCCCCGGTCTGGAACCACAAGAGATGCCCATCTCAACCCTCACCATCTGCGGCTTTCTCGACTCCGCACTGGGCGGTCGCAGGGGACGCACAGGCGCCGCATCAGCCAGGGGCGACTTCGCCTCCATCGCCACGGTGGGATTTGACAAAGACGGTTATCTCTACATCCTTGACGTCTGGTTGAGACGCGTCCCGCCCACTCAACAGATTGCCCGCATCTTTGAACTTCACTCCCGCTTCCATTACGCCCGTTTCGGCGTGGAGGCAAACTGCTTCCAGTCCCTCATCATGTTCCCGCTTGAGGAGGAGCGCGAGCGGCGCAAGGCGGCGGGAGAACCCTGGGATGTGCCCGTCACAGAAGTGACACAGCGGCAGAAAAAAGAGACTCGTCTTCTCGTGTTAGAGCCGCTGGTGGCGAATGGCTGGCTCCTTTTCAACCGCGCCCTGCCGGAGGAATTCTTCACCCAGCTCGAGGACATCCCCAACGGGTTGCACGACGACGGTCCCGATGCCGTCGAATCCGCAGTTACCCTCTGTCGAACCCTTGGCGCCGCGTTACAATCAAATCATTCTGCCCTCTCCTCTCCCCACCGCACAGCCAAAACATCTCTTTCCTATTTTTAATAAATTCCAGCTGGCGGATTACGCAGGATGCGCCCGTTTTTATGAAAACATGAAATAAAGTCTTGCATGGTCAGATGGGCGATGTTAACAGTCCAATTTATTATTTTTTTGAGCCCTTCGCGCGATATTTAGAGCAAAAATGAAAAGGAGAAGAAGCGATGACGAGGGAACTGCTTACGGCAATTAAGGAGAGTGTTATTTGTGGGAATTCCGACCTGAACTCGCCTATCAAGAAAGGTCTGCCCGGCGTTGTGGAATATGTCAAGCAGGCGCTGGAGTCTGGTTTCTCCCCGAAGGAAATCTTAAACGAGGGGCTTATCAAGGGCATGGACGTCATTGGAAAGAGCTTCAAGGCGAATGAGATATATGTCCCTGAGGTCTTAATCGCCGCCCGCGCCATGAAGGCGGGTATGGCAATCCTCAAAAAGCCCCTTGCCGAAACGGGCGTCAAACCGGTCGGAACATTCATCATCGGCACCGTCAAGGGCGACCTCCATGATATAGGCAAGAACCTCGTCGCCATGATGATGGAGGGGGCGGGGTTCTGCATCATCGACCTGGCGATTGATGTCCCTGCGGAAAGGTTCATTTCCGCCATGAAGGAAAACCCTGACGCCATTGTGGGGATGTCCGCACTCCTGACCAACACCATGGTGGGAATGGAGGGGAATATCAAATCATTCCGCAATGCGGGGCTTCAAAATCCAATCATCATTGGCGGCGCGCCGGTAGATGAGGAATATGCCAGAAAAATCAACGCCAATGGGTATGCAAAGGACGCCGCTACCGCCGTTGAGGTCGCCAAGCAGATTCTCGGACTATAAAGAAGAATGGGAGAATCGGAGAATGGGGGACGGGGAGACTGGGAGTCGGGAATGATTATCATTGGGGAATTGTTGAATTCTACACGGGAGGGTATCCGTCGGGCTGTCGGGGAGTGCGATGCGGCGTTAATAAAGGACCTGGCGACTAAGCAGGAAGCCGCCAGCGCCGCTTATCTGGATGTGAACGCCGGCGCATTCGCCGAGCGCGAGATTGAGCAATTAGAGTGGATGATACGGACGGTGCGCGAGGCAACCGCCCTCCCCCTTTGTATTGACAGTCCAAAACCTGAGGCGCTTGACCGTGGCTGCGCCATCGCCGGCGGCTCACTCATCGTAAATTCCATCTCTGCGGAAAGCGAGCGCTTCCAGAGCGTCCTGCCCATCGTGAAGGAATACAACACCGGCGTCATTGCCCTCGCTATGGACGATGCCGGCATGTCCGATGATGAGGACACCGTTTATAACGTTGCATGCCGTCTTGCAGAGCGACTCATGGCTGAAGGCGTTGCGCCGGAGCGCATCTTTCTTGACCCACTTGTGCGCCCCATCGGCGCAAACTCATCCTATGGCAGACTCGCCTTGAACCTTATCAGGCGCATCCGGGACACATTCCCGGAAATCCACAGGATATGCGGACTCTCCAACGTCTCCTTCGGTCTGCCGAAAAGAAGAATCCTGAATCGCGCCTTTCTCATCCTCGCCATGGCATCGGGTCTTGACGCCGCCATCCTTGACCCGCTGGATGCGCCGCTTATGGCTCATCTCAAGGCAGCCGAGGCGCTCCTCGGTTACGATGACTACTGCATTAATTATATTGCCGCCGCGCGCTCAGGCGCGTTTGATGGCATCGATTGAGCTATGGGTTAGCGTGAGGCGACTCTCAGCGCGCCCAGACAAGCCATAAAAAGATCGCTGCCGGCACCACCGCGGCTATGGTGAATGGAAGACCCACACGAAAATATTCCCAGAATGTGACATGATATCCGTGTTTCTTGAGCAAGCCGCAACCGACAATATTGGCAGAGGCTCCCACGGGTGTGATGTTCCCACCTAAGCAAGCGCCGATTAAAAGACCGAAAAATAAAAGGGGGCGGTAATCCGCCATGCCTCCCAAAACGGCTGAATGCTCCCCCGCAATCCTCGCCACAACAGGCAGCATCGCCATCAAATAAGGCACATTATCCACCACGGCGGAAATGAGAACCGAACCCCCGACAATTGCGCAAAAGGCAAGGAATCTGCTTTGCCCCGTCAGCCTGCTCACCTTCCGGGCAATAATCCCAATCAGCCCCAGCTCCGTCATCGCGCCAACAATGATGAATATCCCGATGAGAAAAACCATGGTGTCATAATCAATCCTTGAAAGAAACTTCCTGACCGGTCCCTTTCTGTCCACCACATACCACACAAAGCCCAGAATGCCCAGAATCATACAGATGAGACCGGATAAATAACTGAATCCCGGGTCGGCAAAGGAAGAAAGGGCAAGGAGAACCACCATTGCCACAATGAGTATCACCGGCGTCCAGCTCCTCACTTGCGAGATATGCTCTAACCTCACAGATGTGCTTTCCCTGCGGAAGAAAAGCCAGAGGACGCCAAATGAAAAAACTGCGCCAATCTGCACGGCAAAAAAGATGCCCGGTCTCCCCCTGTAAATGAAGAAATCATTAAAGGTCATCCGTGTATAGGCGGCGAGCAACATGCTCGGCGGGTCGCCAATCAATGTCGCCGTGCCCTGAAGATTGGAACTGATAGCAATCCCGATTATCGGCACCACGGGATTCACATGAACCTTGTGGCACAGGGCAAAGGCTATAGGCGCCACTATGAGAACAGTGGCAACATTTTCCACAAAGGCAGAGATGAACCCGCTCAGAAGACAGATAAAAAATATGGCAAGTCCCGCATGTCCCGCAAGATTCACCAGACGCTCCGCAAGAACCGCCGGCGCACGGCTCTCAATGAAAAGGTCTGCCATGATGAGCGTCCCGAAAAATATCCCCATCACATTCCAGTTGATGGACATGAGGGCTTTGCCGAGTGGGAAGACGCCTGTCAGGGCTCCGGTCACGACAAGAAGAACGGCAGAGATGGAAGATATAAAACTGCGCCGCCGGGGAAAGATAAAAACCAGAAGGTAGGTTATAATAAAAAGTGAGGTGACAAAAATTTTCATTGTCAATTGTCAATTATCAATTGTCAATTCTCTAGAGAGCGGGTCTATTTGCTCAATACTTCCTTCTCAATGGTCGCCCAGTAAGGCTTCAATGCCTCCTTATATTCGGGGAGAAAAGCAACACGGGAAAAATAAGCCGTCGCCTCACTGTATCTCTTCTCCTTGAATGCCAGCTCTCCCAGGTAAAAATTGGCGAGGGGGTCAAGGGGGTTCTTCTCCATCTCCAGTTTGAAATACTTTTTGGCTTCTTCAATATTGCCGGCCTTCAGATAGGCAAATCCGAGGAGAGCGAGGGAGCCCTTCTGGGCGCTGGTCTTCTCCACCACCACACTAAAATGACTCACCGCCTCATCATAACGCCCCAGGGCAAGACAGACATTGCCCAACTCTAAGTGAAACGTGGCGCTGCTGGGCGCTGGGGTGTTCTCCCCAAGCCATTTATAATGCTTGTAAGCCGTAATATAGTCACCCCTTGCCGCCGCCGCCTTTGCACTGTTCATATGCCATCGCCCACGATAGGTGGGATACATGAGGACAATGATAAGGACAAGGAGCGTGCCGAACATGATAATCAGGCGCTTCGGGGTGATGATTTCATGAGGCGGCGCAGGACGCCCCGCAGCCACTTCCGGCTGTGCAACGCGCTGATGTGACCTTTTTACCATAAATGCCGCCCTTTCCGTCCGCCTAAGGCGGAGCAGGCATAAAACATTGGATTACATAAATGGAAAGAGATACCACTGTAAAGGAAAAATGACAAACCCGCCTCAGGCGGATTTCAGTCTTTGTGGTTCCCGATATTTCTTATCTTCAGGTGCCTCCTGACAAATTCTCCAAACATCCCGTCAAAGATACATCAATTAACCATTGACACAACAACCATTTATATACTATATTATTGAGTAATATCATGGATAATGTATTTTTCATGTTTCTACAATATCCCATACTTTCTTATCAACTTCCACATGAAAATTACTCAGGAGAATCTTTGCCTGCTGAGGAGGTAATAGGAAGTGCATACAAGAAATAAGATTTTGTCGCTTACGCTGCCAACTCCGCCGAAGCGGCTGCGAAGGCCGGGTCATAGCTTCAGCGACGTAGCCTGGTGTTTGTTATTTCCCTGCGTGATTTTTGTTTTAAGTCACCCCATGACGGTTTCTGCTGATACTTACACCCACGAGTACACCCCGCCATATCACGATGCTGTGAAGTGGGCGACTGCCCTGGTGCCCTATGTTTCAGGCGGACGTGCGGGATGTAACGAATATTCCGGCTCCATTGGCATTTATGCCTCAGGCTGGATTGGCGGAGGCACTGCCTCAGCCACGCAGTATGTCGCATTTTATGTCCCCACCAAGTCATCCATCAAAGCTAAGGTTCGCATTATCTATGTGGGCGGGACGGTTAATTTTGGTTTCGCATCTTTTTCAGGGACTGAGTGGCAATGGAATCTTGATAATGGCTCCTTCCACCGTCATGATATCTCACCGCCTTTCAGCTGGGATGTTGTCCTTGGGAAGATAGTGGACATCGCCCTTCTGGCGTTAGGGTCGGGCATCGTAAAAGAGGGAACCACTGCCGCCCAGGTAATTGAGTTGTTTGACGATATCAACACGGTTTACGGAATTGCCAGTACCCTCGCAGACTTGGTGGAATCCGGCGACGCCGAAGACATGACAAAGTCATTTACATTCACTGCGGATTATGGTAATCACGTCCTGGGCGTTGGAATCAGGGGAACTGCCACTGGGGTTGTAACCGGCAGCGGCTTTGCCATCATGGGGGGGTATATCCCCAAGGTTACATTAGAGATAACCAATGATTATTCAGGCTCTGCCGACCTTACAATAGGGGATATTGACCTCTCGGACAATTATCCGAAGCGGGGTCAGCAAATCCATTTCCAAGTCTTCATGAACAATGTCGGGAAAGGCATTGCGGACAATGACAAGGTGCGCTTTATTATCGACGAACCGGGGAAGCCGAATGCTGTCAATTATATCACCGGTGATAATTATAATTTTGAACCCGCCACCACTGTGGTCAGGAATTCCTATTATACACCGGCAACTAAGGGATATCTCACTTTCAAAGCCATTGCCGACCCCCAAAACGAGATTGTTGAATCCGATGAAACCAATAATGAGATGGACAAGAGTTTTTACGTCATGGGTCTGCCTCCAAACAAACCCTCAAAGCCATCGGGTCTGCCAACGAGCAAAACCCTTATTCGTAACCATACATACACCTTTACCACTTCCACAACCGACCCGGATGGAGATGCGGTCAAATATACCTTCCTAATCCAACCCGAAGGCGCCACATGGGGTTTCATCCCCGGCTGGGATTCCGAGTCGCAGGGCTGGAATGATGGAAGCGTCTCCTTCACCCCCACAGTCGCCAGCGGCATGGGATTCGCGGGGACGTATTATATCAGCGCCGAGGCTTTGGACAGCGATGGCATGTATTCAGGGGAGTCCGATTCGGAGGTGTTCTGGATTGCCGCCAACACCGCACCGTCAACGCCTTTCATCACGGGTCCCTCAGGCGGCTACACGGTGAACACCCTTTCCTTTTCGGCTTACAGCACGGATAATGAGAACGACCCTGTGCAATACCGTTTCAACTGGGGCGATGGCACGCCCGTCACGGCATGGACTTCATCACCAACGGGTCACAGCACCATTACAGTAACTCACAAATATTCCACAGCCGGGACATATAGTTTTCAGGTGCAGGCACAGGATAATTATAATGCGATGTCCGCATGGGCTTCCCAATCTGAAAAAATCACAGTTTATGTGCCACCGCCGGGCGACATCGAAGTCATCAGCACCATCCCAGCCGCCTCTTTCAGTATTTACAAATCCGGACCGCTTGTCTTCACGGGTTCCGGCTCCTACTGGGACTCGACCGCCGCCCCGGGATACTATTCCATTGTTTTCAATAGCGTGGATGGATATTTTACGCCACCCAACGAATCTGCAAACCTCTTTTCATACGGCTATATATCCTTTAACGGATGTTACGCACACAAGATGGGCACGATACAGGTTTCCACAAACAACGCATCCGCCTCTTTCACGGTCACTGGTTCCGGCACTGCCTTCGGGCAGACATTTACAGGGTCGGGAACCTCCTACACCAAAGACGACGCATGGGTCGGAGAACTCACTATCACGTTCGGCACAATTCCGGGCTATTGCATGCCACCCGAGAATAGGACAAAACAGACGCTCGGCAATCTCGAGACAATCACTTTCACAGGCACTTATCTCCTGCCGCCGGTCGCCGACATTGATTACTACACCACACGTCCCTGGGTTCTTGAATATGAGGATGCCATTGAGTTCAACGGCTCGGGTTCATACAATCCCAACGCCGGCGTCGGTATTGCGAAATATCTCTTCTATTTTGGCGATGGCACCATCCCTTATTACGAAACGCAGACCTTTGCGCCCGATGGAAAATTTGACGGCAAAACCATTCATGCCTATGCGCAAAATGGCAGATATACACCCTACCTGACCGTCTATGACCCTTATGGAAACAATACCAAAATCGCTGCAAGCACCATAACCGTCAAGGCGCGCCCCCGCGCAAGAATTGACATCACCCCCGCACCGGCAATCTGCGGCGAAACGATTTCCTTCAAGGGTTCCGGCACAGACCCCGATGGCGATGCCATCATTGCCTATGAATGGCGCTCTGATATCTCAGGCTTTCTTTCCACCAGCGCCAGCTTCACCAAAGACGACCTCACAACGGGCTCCCATGTGATAACCCTGAAGGTCAAGGACAGCGATAATCTATGGTCGCTGGATAAAAGATTCTATCTTGTGAATTACGCGCCACGGCAGTGGGAGATGTTCAAAAAGAATCCCCCCCGTTTTTCCGCGCAATCGCCTTACGGGGGAAGACTCTACGGTCTTCTGCCCTACGGTATCAAATGGATATATCCCACCGGCGGACCGATTATTGGGTCGCCCGTGGCGGCGAATTTAGACGGCAATTGGAAAAATGGACTGGAGGTCGCATTTGCCTCACAGGATGGGAATTTATATGTGCTTAATAATGCGGGCAATTTCCTCTGGTCCAAGAATATCGGACTGAGCGTCTCCACTCCCGCCATTGATTCACTTATCACAACCGGGTCATTATGCGTGGTTGTGGGTTCGTCCGCCGGCGTTTATGCCTTTGACAATACCGGCAATCAGCTCTGGAAATTCGACTCCCAACCCGCAGGGATAGCCTTTGAATCTTCGCCTGCCATAGCCGATATCAATTACAACCCGCACGATGGCAAGGAAACGGTGATTGGATGCGACGACGGGAACGTCTATGCCATAGATTCCAATGGCAATATGCGCTGGAAAATTAATCCTCCGGTGCCCGGAGCGATATTCACCAGCTCCCCTGCCATCGCCGACGTTGACCCTCAACGCCCGGGCATGGAGACTGCCATTGGCTCTGTGAATGGCAGCCTTTATCTCCTTGACGCCAATGGAAACATCATAACTTCCTGGGCTCCGGCTGCAGTTGCACCGATTCGCACCACTCCAGCTATCGCCCAGCTGGTTCCCAATGCACTGGCAACCGGGGGGATTGAAACCAACATCGTGTTCGGAGCGGACACCGGACGAGTTTATTGCCTCTGGTACACAACGGGAACTCTGACGCTCTCATGGGAATATCCCGCTGCGGCTCAGCCAGCGCTTCCATTCATTCAATCCTCTCCGGCAATTGGCGTTGTGGGGGAATATTCCTCAACAGGCGCCGAGGTTATCTTCGGCTGTGACGATGGCAATGTTTATGACCTTAAAGGAAGCGATGGAACATTCAAAACATCCTTTAACTGTGGCGGTGGGGCGATGGTCAAGTCCACACCAGTCATAGCCAATATTGACACCATACATTTCCTCCATCCTCAGAAGGGCGACCTGCCCGAAGTGATATTCGGCGCCACCAATGGTAATCTCTATGCTGTCAGTTTGGCACAGGGTCCACAAAATCTCCCCTGGAGCCCCGTCGTCACCCTCGTCCCATTTTCTCCCATCCTCTCATCCGCGGCGGTATGCGACCTCAACCACGACCCGGATATGGAGATTCTCATCGGCTCGACCAATAACATGCTTTACATGCTTGCGCCTTTGAAAAGCCCCGCTCTGGTTCCGGTTGCTGAGTTTGTTGCCGATCAGATGACAGGTAACGCCCCGCTCCCCGTTACGTTCACCGACCTGTCCTCAAACACACCCGTACAGTGGTATTGGGATTTAGGCGATGAGTGCACAACAACCACAATGCATCCCACGCACACCTATGACACGCCGGGCACTTATACCGTCTGCCTGACCGCCACCAATGCGCATGGCTGTGACACAATTACCAAAATAGACTATATCAAGGTTACCAGTCCGCCCGTGACGGCGTTTGACTGTACCCCCGCAAGCGGATTCGCTTCACTGCAAGTGTATTTCACAGACCAATCCCGATACAATCCCACCTCATGGTCCTGGACTTTCGGGGATACAGGAACAAGCAGCCAGCAGAATCCATCGCACACCTATAATAATCCAGGGACATACACAGTCTCTCTGAATGCAACGAACGCCAACGGCTCCAATCTGCTGACGAAATCCGATTGCGTTCGGGTTCTCGCCGCTCCGCCCGTGGCGGATTTTACGCAGGACGTCACCGACGGCAAGGCGCCTCTCTCTGTGAATTTTACAGACCTCTCCACGGGAAGCCCATCCTCCTGGGACTGGAGCTTCGGAGACTGTGACACCAGCAATGCGCAAAACCCGTCTCACTCTTACACCAAACCGGGGAATTATTTAGTTATCCTGACGGCTACCAATACAGGCGGCTCGGATACTATGACAAACACCATATTAATCTCCGTTGAACCCCAGACGGAAAGCGTCCTGATTCCCGAAGTGCCGGATATCGACCAGCCGCCGACCAAGACACTTCCCATCACGACTCAGACAAATTACTCCGCTCCCATTGCGGCGGAGAATATCACGGAATACTGGGATTATATCATCAAGGATACGAACGCCCTGGCTGTCGATGCCACGCTTTCAAGCCCCACCGTCGCTGAATATATCGGATATTTCATGGACACAAATAATGACGGGAGCAAGGATAGGGGCAACGGCACGGATAATCACAACGGAACGTTCATCAAAGACTCTGCCATCGGACTGACAGAGTTTGTGCGGTGGGATGCCAGCCATCCCTTCGATACGCCGCCCGCAACACCGCCCGACCTGCCTCCTCTCAAGGCGGGTTATGCATGGGAAATCACCACGGATTACACAGTCGGCTGGGACTTCTACAAAACCGAGATAAACGCCTTCAGGCCCGCATTGGTCAACTTCACGTTCTGGAATCCCGTGTCCACCGGTATAAGCGTCATCAACACGGCAACGGGAGAGGAAATTGACATTTACACCTGGGGCAGTGAGATATCCGAATCCCAATCAGCCAACTTGTCCAACCCCGAAGAAATCTGGAATCTCCTGACGGGGGAGGATTGCATCGGGCACACAGTCACGGGCGTTGGTTATATTGAAAACTGGGACCCCGATGGACCGCTTCCAGAAAGCAATTTCGCCATCGTGCACGACACGTGGGACACAACGCCGAAACACATCGCCATTCCGTGGGAGAACTGGAACGCCACAATCAAGGTGAAGGCAATCAAGTCTCAAACAAGCGCAGAGTCAAGCTGGCTGCTTTATTAATAAGGTCTCATGAACCTGTTATACTGGGGGGCGGAAATCGCATAAAAGGTTTTCGCCCTCAAGCTTCTTAGGGGAAATTAAATGGGTCTGTCGCATAAATTTGTTCGGGACAAGACACAAAGAATATCAATTCTATCGGGATGAGCCATAAATTAAATATTCTCATTCATCGCATTTATGTAATGGCATAATTTAGTTACTCAGGGTAGAGTCTGACCCACAATTTATCCCCAATTCTACTCAGGTTTTCACCTCCCACTCCAGCTGGAACCCTTTTTCCTTCAGAAGTTTCAACGCCGTATCAACCACCATCGGGTCATAAAGGATTCCCCTATTCCGA